>ERZ1292640.1062-Hain-H43-02um-R1-1062-length-22725-cov-7_pt1 | contig 22725 bp, 21 predicted proteins | sample MGYA00564404_ERZ1292640 | MGnify/ENA primary metagenome ERZ1292640 (study PRJEB36523, sample SAMEA6512636) | groundwater metagenome | collected 2019-01-08 | study: AquaDiva: Metagenomics assemblies of 32 groundwater samples
TATGTTCAAAAAGACTGATGATAAAACAGAAAGCATTATTGGCCCTTCAACTAAGATTGATGGAAATTTTAAAAGTAACGGCAATGTGATAGTTGCCGGAGAGATTATTGGCAAGTTTGTTACTACGCAAGCTTTGCGAGTGGAAGAAGGGGCAAGGATATCAGCTGATATTGAAGCGCGCGAGGCAGTTATAGCTGGAGAGATAAATGGCAATCTTCTGATAGAGAATCATCTGGATATTTTGTCCTCTGCTAAAATTCAAGGCGATATCAAAACTATCTCTATCTCGGTTCAGCAAGGAGCTTCTATAAATGGCAAATGTACTATGGGCGGTAGCAGCATCAATGATAAAAAGCAAGAATAAGATATGTATTTTTATTTATACGATTCATTTTTGCAAGAAAAAAGGTATATTAAAAAACTTGCCGAGATAGAGGGTCGTTTGATTGATTTAATGATTCAAGGAAAAATCATTAAATTAAATATTTTAAGTCATATAAAAGAATTGATTTACAGCGCGGTTCGAGCCGGGGCAGAGACAGTTGTTGTTTTAGGCGATGATAAAACAATTAGCCAAGCTATCGCTTCTGTAGTAAATTTAGACATTACTTTAGGGATAATTCCATTAGGTCGGAAAAATAGTTTAGGGAAGCTTTTGGGAATTCCTAAAGGCTTAAAAGCTTGCGAGATTTTAGCGAAAAGGATCAAAGAGCGGATTGATGTAGCGAGAGTTAACGGTAATTATTTTGCTTTCTGTTTAAAAGCCCTGTCTCCTTATATAAAAATTTTTAGTCCTGATAATCAGTATTGTCTTAGTCTTTTATCTCCCAAGATGGAAGTAAGCGTTTACAACTTTAAACCATCTGGAGTTAAACTAAAAGCAAATCAGCCAATGGCTGATTTTTTTATACCCCAAGATGGGTATATGGAGCTGGTAGTTAAAGACCTTTCATGCCCTATAAATAAAATTCTTTTTAAGAAAAAGGGAGAGATTGGCAGTTATACTATTTTACCTTTTAAACATATTAGGCTTGAGCCCTCTGTTTTGAAAAAGGATGTGAGGCTATTGCTTGATGGTTACAAGATTATCAAGGCGCCGGTAGAAATTGATGTTTTAGCTGGAAAAATTAGTGTAATTGTTGGCAGAGAAAGGCAGTTTTAAATTTTGGTGTGATTAAAATTGACAAAGCAAAGTGCGTTGTCATATAATATATAATACGTTTATGAAAATCCTTGCCATAGACTACGGCGCAAAAAAAATCGGCTTGGCTGTTTCGGATAAAAAAGGCAGAATCGCCTTTCCTTTTGGTGTTGTTAACAATGATGCCGGGCTGATTGAGAGGCTTAAAAAAATCATCAAGCAAGAAGAAATTGAAAAAATTATTGTCGGCGCGCCTAGATATAACCCGAAAACTGAACTTTACTATCAAATAGAAACATTTATAAATAATCTTGAAGCTAATTTTGATCTTCCTATAAAAACCCATGACGAACTTTTAACCTCAAAAGCCGCTCAAAAAATAAAATCCGACGCAACTAGTAAAGCAAAGTCGGATCATGATTTGGCGGCAATGTTAATTTTAGAAGATTATTTAACTAAAAATCAGTAATTCGCTATATTTTTACCCGCCGCATTGGCGGGCGCGAATATCTAAACAACATTAATAAAAATCCTTTTCTTTAATTTCCCAGTAAAATTAGGGGTTTTTTTCTTTTTAAACTGCACTACGCCTGGCCTAATCGCAAATAAAGTATCGTCTTTGCCTTTTTTGACATTTAAGCCGGGATGAAACTTGGTCCCGCGCTGACGAACAATAATACTGCCGGCATTTGCTTTCTGCCCGCCGTATAATTTAACGCCTAAATATTGCGGATTAGAGTCTCTGCCCAGACGGGTGGAGCCTCCTGCTTTTTTATGAGCCATTTATTTGACTTTGACAACTGACATTTGAAACTTGACAAATATCATCTGTCATAGGTTAAACTTTAAAAAAGTATAGCAAAGAATCGTCTTGATGTAAAGCAACAATTAAGGTATGATTAAATAGTTTATTATAATCTTTGAAATGCCGCCTTTGCTTACAACACTCAATTCACAGCAAAAACAAGCCGTTACTTACGCAAACGGCCCGCTTTTAATTATTGCTGGAGCAGGAACCGGCAAAACAAATGTCATCACTTACAAAATCGCTTGGCTGATTAAGCAAAAATTAGCAAAGCCGGATGAAATTTTGGCTTTAACTTTTACTGACAAAGCGTCTCAAGAAATGGAAGAGCGCGTGGATAAATTATTGCCTTACGGCGTCTTTGACATGTGGATCTCCACATTTCACTCATTTTGCCAGCGCATCTTGGAAAATCATGCTCTTGATATCGGTCTTTCCACAGATTACCGCCTGCTTAACCAAACAGAAACATGGCTTCTAATGCGCAAAAATCTATATAAATTTAATCTTGATTACTACCGTCCGCGCGGCAATCCGTCTAAATTTATTCACGCCATGCTAAAACTCTTCTCCCGACTTAAAGATGAAAATATCACGCCAGAGGAGTATTTAAAATACGCGGAGAGCTTAACATCTTCCGCTGATAATACTATGTCTGACGAATCATCTCTGTTAGAATCGCGCCGCATTAAAGAAACTGCGGAAAGTTTTTATCAATACCAGCAAATAATGTTAGATAATAATTTTCTCGATTTTGGAGACCTAATTTACTATGCGAACAAATTATTTATTCAACGCCCGAATATTTTGCAAAAATATCAAAAACAATTTAAATATATCTTAGTTGACGAGTTTCAAGATACTAATTTAGCCCAGTATCAGCTCGTCAAAATTTTGACTAATTCTAACAGTAATTTAACAGTAGTCGGCGATGACGATCAAGCTATTTTTAAATTTCGCGGCGCTTCTGTAAGCAATATTTTAAATTTCAAAAAAGATTTTCCTAAAGCCAAAAAAATTGTTTTAAATAAAAACTACCGTTCAAGCCAAAATATTTTAGATGCGGCATATCAATTTATACAGCACAATAACCCTGATCGCCTTGAATGTCAATCTATTGATAAAAAACTTTATGCTCAAACCGATAAGCGCGGTAGGATTGACTTTATTAAAGCGGTTGACGGATCAGATGAAGTTAATCAGGTTATTAAAAAAATCAGAGAACTGCTTAATAACCCAGAAACCAACTATAATGACATTGCCATTTTAGTACGCGCCAATCGCGCGGCTGATTTATTTATAGAGGCTCTGGAACGCGAAAAACTGCCGTTTATCTATTTGGCCAGCGCCGGCTTATACCAACAGCAAATAATAATAGACTTATTGTCTTACGCGCGCATTCTGGCAGATCGGGCTGATTCTGTCAGTTTAAGCAGAATTTTAACTATCCCGGGATTAAAGATTGATACAGAAGATGTTTTAAAAATCAATTACTGGGCCAAACGAAAAACTTACAGCTTATTTGAAACTCTGGAAAACATCCGCGCTTTACCTGATATTAAAGAAGAAACTGTCCAAAAAATAGAAAACCTGGTCTCTAAACTTAAAGAAAATGCCAAACAAGCCGAAAATACAGGGGCAATTGAAATGTTGATTAAAATTTTAAATGATACTCAATATCGCGAATATTTAATAGCTTTGGAACAAAAAAATCCGGCTAAAACCATGCAGTACGCGTCATTTATCAATCAATTAATCAACAAAATCAAAAGCTACGCTCAATTATACAATGACAAAACTATAAAAGGATTTATTGAACATGTTGATCTGGAGCGCGAAGCAGGGGATACTGGGTCATTAAATCAGGATTTAACTGAAATTGGCCCGGAAGCGATTAAAATTTTGACAATCCACAGCGCTAAAGGATTAGAATTTAAATACGTCTTTATAGTGAATATGGTTCAGCAAAGATTCCCGACCAACCGCCGCAGAGATCAAATAGAAATACCGCGTGATTTAATTGAAACTCGCGAAACTCTGCCTCAAGGAGACGAGCATCTACTGGAAGAGAGGCGCCTATTTTATGTGGCGTTAACGCGCGCTAAACAAGGTGTTTTTTTTACTGCCGCCCAAAATTACGGCGGCAAGCGCAATGCTAAACCATCGCAATTTTTATTAGAAGCAGGAATTATTGATGACATGTCATTGCGAGCCAAAAGCGAAGCAAGCTCTATTGGCGATCTGCTTCTTCTTCCTCGCAATAACATAAAGCAAATACAAATAACATACCAGTATCCTATCCCCTCTGAATTTTCCTATTCCCAAATTGCGGCATTCCGCAAATGCCAGCTCCAATACAAATATCAATTCATTTTAAAAATTCCGCAAGATAAAGGCAAAGGAACTTTCTCTTTTGGCCAAACTATGCACAGTACATTGTTAGAAACATTTAAGCGCGTTAAAATGCGCGCTTCAAGCAATAATCAGGCATCATTATTTGGTAAAACAACGCCAACGCCGCCTCAAAAAAATAATTCAATTACCATAGATGAAATCTATCAAATTTATCAGCAAAAATGGATAGATGATTGGTATGATGACCCTTTAAACAAAAAACACTTCTACAAAGCCGGCAAAAAAATCCTCAAAAAATTTTACGAACATCATCAAAATAACTGGCCTGTTCCTGTATATTTAGAAAAACCGTTTCATGTCAATTTAAATGATTTTATTATTAAAGGTAGAATTGACAGAATTGATAAAATAAATGATAATAAAGGCATTGAAATTATTGATTATAAAACTAGTCTCTACAAAGAAAAGCTATATCCTGATGATAAAACACAGCTTTTAATTTATCAAATCGCTTTAGAAAATAATGATCCGCCGCCGCAAAAATTAACTTATTATTTCTTGAATGAAAAGAAGCAAGGTTCTATCTCTTTTATTGGCGACAATAAAGAGGTCTGCAAAACCAAAAAAAATTTAATTGACACTATCACTCAAATCAAACAAAGTGATTTCCCGGCAAAGCCTAATAAATTTACCTGCCAATTCTGCGATTTTAAAAATATTTGCGCAGAAAGCGCAGTTTAACATCAACTGATATTGAGCGACAAGAAAAGTCAATTTTTCATGTATCGAACCCAGACTTGCGGACAATTAAATAAAGAACATATCAGCCAAACTGTAAAACTAGCCGGCTGGGTAAATTCCAGGCGGGATCACGGCGGCCTTATTTTTATTGATCTGCGCGACCGTTACGGGCTTACCCAATGCACCTTTGATCCTAGAATTGACAAGAAAGCATGGGAAACAGCCGATAAAGTGCGCGGAGAATATGTTTTGCAAATAGAAGGCAATGTGCGAGCGCGGCCGGAAGAAATGATTAATCCTAATTTAGACACAGGGGAGATAGAAATCGCCGCTAAAAAAATTACTATTTTAACGCGCGCTAAAACCCCGCCTTTTGAAATTGAATGGCGATCTGATATTACTGATCAAGCTTTGTTTGATTTTGACGCTAAACATACGGTTGCCGAAGAAGTGCGCTTAAAATACCGCTATTTAGACTTGCGCCGCAAACGAATGCTTGGAAACTTAAAACTGCGTCATAAATTAGTTAATTATATTCGCGAATATTTAAACCAGGGAGAATTTTTAGAAATAGAAACCCCTATTCTGACAAAAAGCACGCCTGAAGGCGCGCGCGATTATATCGTGCCTTCACGGCTCCATCCTGGGCAATTTTATGCTCTGCCGCAATCGCCCCAGCAATATAAGCAGTTATTGATGCTTTCCGGCATAGACCGGTATTATCAAATCGCCCGATGTTTTCGGGATGAAGATCAAAGAGGGGATAGACAGCCGGAGTTTACTCAATTAGATATAGAAATGTCGTTTGTTGAAAGAGATGATGTGATTAGCTGTACAGAAAATTTGTTCAAAGCAGTATTTAAACGGCTTATTGATGATGGGTTAATGAACAAAAAAATTGTTCTTGACAAACCATGGCCTAAATTGCCATGGGAGGATGTTATGTTAAAATACGGTATTGATCGGCCGGATTTACGATTTGATTTAAAAATTGTTGACCTTTCAAAAATTGTTAAAAATACTGAATTTCAAGTTTTCTCTGAAAGTTTAAAATCTAATGGTATAGTCCGTGCCATTAACGCTACTGGCGCTGACAACGCCTTTTCGCGAGGCGATATTGATGAATTAACGCAATTTATTAATGGGATAGGAGCTAAAGGATTGGCTTACATTAAAATAAAACTGAAAACTGAAAACTCAAAACTGAAAACTGAAAAAAATACTAGTAGAGAAGTCGCTATTAATCAACAGAAATTAACAGTTAGTTCGCCGATTATTAAATTTTTAACTGATGATGAAATCGCTGGCATTTTAGAGGCTGTTGACGCAAAGCCTGGAGACATTATTTTTTTTGGAGCAGGGGAGAGAAAGTTAGTGGAAGAAACTTTAGGCGCTTTGCGCGTTGAACTCGGCAAACGGCTAAAACTAATTGATGAAAATGAACTAAAGGTCTGCTGGGTAATTGATTTTCCACTGTTTGAGCAGAAACAAACCGACAATCATTACGCTCCATCGCACCACATGTTTACCTCGCCTAATCCGGCCGATATTCCACTATTAGATTCTGACCCTTATAAAGTCAAGTCTTGGCAGTATGATTTGGTGATCAATGGTTTTGAAGTCGGCGGCGGCTCAATCAGAATCCATGATCCAATTTTGCAGGAAAAAATATTTGATTTAATCGGCTTTGACGAAGCTAAAAAGAAAGAATTTTCTCATATATTGCGCGCTTTTCAATACGGAGCCCCTCCTCATGGAGGAATCGCGCCTGGAATTGACAGAATTGCCATGTTATTAGCCGGCGAACCAAATATTCGCGAAGTAATGGCATTTCCCAAATCCCAGAAAGCCGAGGATTTAATGATGGGCGCGCCGTCAACCGTTGACGCGGATCAGCTTAAAGAGGCGCACATTAAAATTGAGGAATAAAAATATAAAATTAAAAATCAAAAAATAACGGCTAACCCTCATTAAAAATATTTCCATGCACTTCTTTTAACTTTGGATTAGTCACATGCGTGTAAATTTGAGTAGTAGAAACATCAGCATGACCTAAAAGCTCCTGAACAGACCGCAAATCCGCGCCTTGGGAAAGCAGGTGGGTCGCGAAAGTGTGACGAAGAACATGCGGCGTAATCTCTACTGGAATACCGGACATAAGCCGGTATTTTTCAATAATTCTTTCTATTGATCTGATTGATAAACGATTCTCTGCTGTAATGTCTGATTCACTATTGTTGCTAAAACTCACAAACAAGGCAACGGAGTTATCTACGCGCGCCTCTAAATACTTAATCAACCAATCTAAAGCCCGTTTGGAAAAATAAACATTGCGGACTTTTCCACCTTTACCTTTGACAGAAAGCTCTAAATGTTGTATATTCATCTTTTTTATATATTCCAAATTAAACTGCTTGCGATTTAATTTAACTAACTCGCCAACCCGCATGCCGGTAGAAAATAATATTTCTAAAATAGCCCTGTCTCGCAAACTACTTAAATGACTCATAACAGCAGGTGGTTTGCCCGCCGTAGCTTTAGCGAAGGCGGGCATTTCTAAAAACTTTTTTAATTGATCAGTAGTCAAAAATTTAATTTTCGCGCCTTCGCGAGATGCGCGCGGCAAATCAATATCATCAGAATTCAAGTTGCAAGAAACTCCGCGCTTACTTAAAAACTTTAAAAATGAACGGAGGGCAGAAAGATATCTAGATTGAGTATCTTTATTTAAACCTTCTTGGGTTTTATGACTTCGTTTGCGCGACAGATACAGCCGATAATCCCAAATATGCTGTTTAGTTAAAGCCCTGGGTTCTAAATCAGTTAAGTTGACCCCGACAAGCCAAGCTGTAAAATTTTTAAGATAAAGATGGTAATTTTTGACAGTATTAGGGGATAAGCCCTTTTCCACCTCGCAATATTCAAGAAAATCAGTAATTAATTGCTTAATTGGCTTACTGTACTTTAACATAAGTTTAGATTATTTAATTTATGAACGCCGTTTTATCTATATAAAGCGACATTGTTTTATTTAAAAAAATACTACTCCCTGCACTCCGCTCTCTTACTTCGCTCCCATATAATAACCACTTACGCCGACAACCGCAATAACTACCGCCGCCGTAATTATTAAAAGTAACGGCGGTCTCTGCGTGGCAATAAAATATCCAAAATACCAACTTGAAAAAATATAAACAATGACTATCCCCACAAAAAAAACTGGCAATAATTTTTCAGCAAATTCTTCGCCGAAAGCTAAAATCAAGGTTATTATTAACCCGGTTATAGCGAGCAATAAAATAGAGAAAAATTTAATAAACATTTATCATTCTTCTATCTTTAAATCACAACATACATAAGCTCTGTCTTCAATGCGCAAATCAATATATTGCAGTTTGCCAACCTCTGCCTCCCCTATTCTTTCCAAAGTTAATAATAAATTATTTATCTGCTTTTGTAAAGAATAATTTAAACTAAGATAAAGATAATAATCCCGTCCTTTTATATAAGCCTTAATACTGTCCGCATTGTCTAAGTTTAACTGAAAATATAATATTGACAAACCAGCGTCTTTAAAAAAATTATATAAATTGAGTATTTGGCTTATTATCTCTTGTTTTAAAATCGCATCCCCTTTCTTAAAATCTCTGCTCACAGTAAGCTCAATTGTTGGTTCTAATTTTAATATAGCATTTTCGTCTGCTAATACCACGCCTTCATCATCAACTAAATACGAACGTTTGCTTATTATAATTTCCTCTTTTGCCTCGTTAGTATCTTTATTATGAATAATCCTCTTATTCTCTCTTACGGCCGCTATTTTAGCTTTCGGAGTTCTCTTTTGAAAAGTAATCAAGAGTTTATGCGGCCAAATTTTTTGTACCGCTACTTTTTTAACCAATAGATTAAGATCTGCTGAATTTTCCAACTCTTTTAAAAAATAATCAATTTTGAATAATAAATAATTGCTTTGAGGTAAAAAATGCCAAATTTTATTTTGCAATTTCTGCCAAGCTAAATCTGCTATCTGCAAATGCTCTTCCCCTTTCTCATCGCTTATTTCTATATTATTAATAAGCAATAATGGGGAGAAAAAAATCCAATAAAAAATACTGGCTAATAAACCAATTATTGATATTATCGCCAAACCAATTTTAAACCGCCTTTTAATCACCTCTTTTTTTAATTTTTCTTTTTTGATAAGCCGGCGAGGCGCTCTGTAACTATGAGATTTTAAAGATGCATAATCACGACGAGGCACTATGAAAATGCCAAATGCCAAAATCTAAATGTCAAATCAATGTCAAATGACAAAATCAAAATTATAACATAACTGACGCATTTGACATTTGAATTTGATTTGACATTTGACATTTGACATTTGGATTTAATTTACATTTAACTACTTTTTCTACTAATCTCCTTTATCCCAAACATATACGGCTTAAGCGCTTCTGGTATTTCTATGCTCCCCTTTTCTGTCTGATAATTTTCGCATATAGCAATCATTGTCCGACCCAAAGCGCATAAAGTATTATTTAAAGTATGCGCGTATTGCTTTTGACCTTGCGTATTTTTATACTTGATGTTTAAACGGCGCGCTTGAAAATCCGTATCATTAGAGCAAGAGCCAACTTCCCTGTATCTTCCCTGTCCAGGCATCCATGCTTCTATGTCATATTTTTTGGCATTAGGCGCGCCAATATCTCCGGAACACATTAAGACTGTTTGATAAGGAATTCCTAATGATTGCCAAAATTTTTCCGCTATCTCCTGCAAATATTCGTGCATGGCCCAGCTGTCTTCTTCTTTGCAAAAAATAAACATCTCTATTTTATCAAATTGGTGTCCGCGTAAAATTCCTTTTAAATCCTTGCCGTAAGCGCCGGCTTCTCTGCGAAAACAGGAAGAAAATCCGCAATATTTTTTTGGTTTTTTGAGATCAATCACCTCATCGCTATGATAAGCCGCCAACGGTACTTCGGCGGTACCAATTAAATATTGATTAGCCTCGTCCCAAGTGGGGATTTGGCAAGCTTGAGATTTAACATTTGGATTTTGAATTTGATTTGTCATTTGGATTTTGTCATTTGACATTTCTCTGCTTTCTATTATTTCCGGATTCGCCAGCCGATAAATCTCATTCTCATCAGCTGGAAAAAACCCAGTACCATACATCGCCCGTTCGCGCACGATCATCGGCGGCAACACTGGCGTAAACTTTTCCGATTTTAAATAATTTAAGGCATATTGAATTATTCCAAATTCTAAATAGACCAATTCGTTTTTTAAATACCAAAACCGCGATCCTGCAATTTTGGCGCCTTTTTCCTCATCAATCAAATCTAATTCTTTGCCGATTTCCCAATGAGGTTTAATTGTAAATAACGGCTCTTTAATAATCCCTTCTTTTGGGTCATCTGGACTCCATTTTTTATAAACCTGATTCCCTGTCTCATCTTTTCCCACTGGCACGCTTTCATCTGTCAAATTTGGCAATTGCAGCAATAAAGCATTTAACTGATCTTCTATCTCCTTAATACTTAATATCTGATACTTAATACTTTCTTTTAATTTTTGCATCTCTTGAATTTGAATATCGCTCGGTTTGTCATTGCGAGCTTCTGAAACTTGATTGCGCCGCGACCGCATTTGATCCAGTCCTTGGGCCATTTGACGCTTCTGCTTATCTAACTCCAAAATTTCGTCAACTGAAACTTGACATTTACGAATCTTATTATTATGTCTTATCTTTTCTGAATTTTGACGAATAAAGGTTAAATCAAGCATAATTTTTGTTTAGTTACAAAGGATAAGGTTTGTCCTTTGCTCCTTCGTTTCTAATTATAATATCACCCAGCAGTTCATCTGTTGATTTATCAAGTTGAAATGGTTTATCTGGCCTATAGATGGCTACCCAGATATCTATTGAATTTAAAGGTAAACCTATTTCCTCCCCTATTGCCGCTAAACTTGTATTTCTTGCTTGCTTAAAAGAAATAATCAAATCTCTTGACTCTCTAAAAAACACTCCAGCGCTACCTTCTAAAATAATAACACCGCCACTGCGGTTGAACTCCAACTGTTCACCTAAAAACGCATCAATTCCATCTTGAAGGGAATAATCTTGTGGACAGTTGCAAAAAGGTATCTCTTGTTCATAACACCAGCTACGCATAGCGCCGCTTAAATAAGTTTTACCCACGTCAGTGCCAGACGCATTGAAAGCAATAACTACATAGTCTTTGCTTTTTAATAAACTTGTCACTTGACGCTTTATTTCCTCTAATCCTTCATTGAAACTATACTCCTTCTTCTCAGTCTCGCTACTATTTAGTTCTAAAGACGATTGTGTTTCCCTCATATTTTTAAAGTTGATAATCTTTTATCTTACCTCCTCAATCACCACATCCTTTACTGGATGATTCGGCGGCTGACCTTGTTCGCCGGTGGTTCTAACCTGTTCAATCGCATCTACTACCTCCATCCCTTCAATGATTTTCCCAAAAATCGTATGCCGGCCATTTAACCAAGGTACTGCTTCAGCCGTTACTATAAAAAACTGACTGCCGTTGGTATTAGGACCCGCGTTAGCCATAGCAACAGTGCCGCGCACTAATTGATCATCAAACGACACTTCATCGGCAAAATAGTAACCAGGCCCGCCTGTGCCGTCGTCATACCAATTTTCATCTTTTGATTTTGGATCTCCTGTCTGAATCATAAAATCAGGAATAACGCGGTGAAATTTAACGCCATTATAAAAGCCTGCTTTAGTTAAATTTAAAAAATTAGCCACGGTTAAAGGCGCGGATTTAGGCAGTAGTTCTATAGATATGTCGCCTTTATTTGTTTTGATGATAACTGACGCTTGTTCCGGCAGTGCTCTAATATCTTCTTGAGTCGGCGGCGCAGTTATTGATGCATTAACAGCATCCTCTGAATTTTTAAGAACAGGCTCTTCCACTGCGCAAGCGATTAAAAATAAAGTAAAAATGATTAAAATAATTAGTTTTTTCATAGAAATATTTTATTCACTAAAAAATATTTTCATCAATAGCATTATTCCCACTCCTAACAATATGCTGCCTAATTGGCCTAATGATTTCAATAGGCCTGTGTCTTTTTTTAATTCCGGCATCAAATCTGCCGTGGCGATGTAAATAAATCCGCCGGCGGTAAGAGGAATAATAACAGCAGTAAAATTCTCTATCTGACTCCCGATCAAAATAGCTATTCCTGCTCCCAAAACAGACGTCAAAGCTGTTAAAAAATTTAAAAATAAAGCTTTGGAGCGAGAATAACCGGCATGTATTAAAACGCCAAAATCTCCGATTTCTTGCGGAATTTCATGAACGATAACCGCTATCGTTGTAATTATTCCTAATTGATTGCTAACAAAGAACGCGCCAGCAATAACCATCCCATCAATAAAATTATGCAATCCATCTCCCATTAAATTCATCAACCCTACATAATGCGGATGCTCCCCTGATGTTTGTATATGGCAGTGCCGCCAGCAAATCATCTTTTCTAAAATAAAAAAAATGATAATGCCGCTAAAAAACCAAAGCCAAATTGATAAAATTGACCCATGCTTTTCTATAACTTCCGGCAATAAATGCAGTATAGCTCCGCCTAGCAATGTACCTGCTGATAAACTAACCAAAAAAATAATAATCTTCTTAAGTTTTTTAACAGAAATAGCCAAAGACAACACTCCAACAAACGAAAGCGCTGATACTATTATTACGCTCAAAAAAATATAGATAACGGGCATAAATTTTATTTTAAATTGCCGCCCTTTGCATAGATTTAATAGTGATTTCTATCAATTCTGGCAATTCCAGTCCTAAATATTCCTTGCATTTTAAGATAATCTGACGATTGACTCTGCGTGCGAATGATTTATCTTTGAATTTATTAACAACTGATTTGACATCTACAGACGCTAATTTTTTGTCCGGCTGGACCAGTGCGACCGCAACGAGTAAACCAGTTAATTCTTCGGCGCAATACAGCGCTTTTTCCAGCGAGGTTTGAGGCTCAAGCCCATGCAAATGGTTGTGAATTTTAATCGCTTTGACTATGTCTGAACGAACACTTTTTTTGTTCAATATTTCTTCTGCTATTAAACTGTGTTTTTCCGGTGTTGATTCTGCCTGCTCCCAATCAATATCATGCAAAAGCCCTGTCATTGCCCATGCTTCTATATCGATGTTTTGTTCGCCTTTTGACGCGAAATACTCTGCAAGCGCCCGCATCTGCGCTTCCGCGGCCAAATGGTGTTTGATTAAATTTTGATTTTTAATATGCTCTTTTAATAAATTCAGCGCTTCTTCGCGAGTAATGCCTATATTTTTGATATTTAACTTCTTCAAGTCTTTAACTTGTTTTACCTGTACAGTATTTCTCTTTTCTTGCAACATCGGTCTTAACAGCGGAAACATCACGCACTCGCGGATAGACTTGCCTTCTAAAAAACTAAACAACCGCTCGCTGATTCCCAGTCCGCAAACTGGAGGCATTCCATACTCTATCGCTTCTACAAAATCCTCATCATTCATCTGCGCTTCCTCGTCGCCTGCTTCCCGCAAATGCGCCTGCTCTAAAAATCGTTCTCTTTGATCCAATGGATCATTAAGCTCGCTGTATCCATTACAAAGCTCGCTTCCGGCTAAAATTAACTGAAATCTTTGAGTTGCTTCCGGGTCTTTTTCTGATCTCTTGGCTAAAGGCGAAACCGCTACAGGCACATTTATTAAATAAATTGGTCCGACAATATTCTTGCGGCACTGCTTCCACAGCAGATCCATCAGTCTGCCTTTGTCTGCGGTTGCCTCATAGTCTATTTTTAATTTATCTAATTTTGCCTTAATCTCTGCAATTGATGCTTTTTTGACATTTATCTGCATCTGTTTCTTAATCTCATTGTTAAAGTCAATCCTCCCCCACTTTTGTTCCAAATCAATATCCATCTCATTAATATGAAACTTTAACGCGCCAAAAGTTTCCTGCGCCACATGCTTAATCAATTCTTCTGTCAATTCCATACCTTGATTAAAATCAGCATAAGCCCAATAATATTCCATTTGCATATAATCTTGAAGGTGCTCTGGATCAATGCCCTCATTTCTAAATTGCCGTCCGATTTCAAAAGTTTTGGGGAAACCTGCAACCATTAAACGTTTTTGCCACAGCTCGCCCATGGAGATGCGCAAATATACATCAATATCTAAAGCATTGTGATGAGTCACAAAAGGTTTGGCATCTGCTCCGCCAGTGGTATTTTCTAAAACTGGCGTATAAACCTCTAGAAATCCTTTTGATAAAAGGAATTGGCGCATACTGTTCCAAAACCGCGACTTTCTCTTAAACATCTCTTTTAGTTCTGGATTTAATAATAAATCCAAATATCTCTTTCTATATCGCGTTTCTTGATCTTTGATGCCATACCATTTGGACGGGATTGACTGAATCGCCTTAGTCAGAATTCTCCAGGATTTGATTTTTAAAGTCTTCTCTCCTTTCTTAGTCAAAAACACACTTCCAGCAACCTCTATAAAATCGCCTATGTCTATCAGGTTTAAAAAATCATCATAAGATAAATTTCCTAAATTTTGAGTTTTATTTATCTCGTCTTTTTTTAAATAAATCTGAATTTTAGCTGATCCGTCATCCAAATCAACAAAAGTTGAACCTCCGTGAGAACGGAGTGATATAATCCTGCCGGCAATCGTCAAATCTGTTTGACTCTCCAATAATTGATCAAAATCAGCAATTGCCTTACTTATTTCGCAAGTTCTATTTGAGGTCGCCGGATACGGATTTATCCCGCGTGTTTTGATCTTTTTTAAACGTTCTATGCGAACATTCAAAGATTGAGCCATTGAAAATTACTTTAAAAAACTATATCCAACATACGCCGCATACAATGCCAACAAGACAACCGCTTCGCGACGGCGCAGTTTCCCATATTTTAACAAAACTAAAAATAAAAGCAAGGCAAAAACTGTCATTACAGGGACATCAAAAATTAAAACCGAACGCGGTATTGGAATAGGAACGATTGCTAAAGTAACGCCTAAAATCAAAAAAATATCCAAAATATTACTGCCCACTACATTACCTAACGACACTTCTCCCTGCCGACGCTTGGCTGCCATTAAAGAAGTGGCCAGCTCCGGCAAAGACGTCCCAAAAGTAACTAATGTCAACCCGATAATTAGGGTTGGAATGCGCAAAGTTAATGCAATGCCCAAAGCGCCGTCTATGGCAAGTTTGGCTCCCAAAATCAAACCAGCCAGCCCCAAAACTATTGCCAAAACATGAAACAAATATCTCTTTTCTTTTTGAATCACAGTCTCGCCTATATCTTCTATCATTCTTCTAAATTTGCCTTCCCGCACCCTCTTAATCAAAACTAAATGAAAAAGCGCTGATATAGCAATTAAAATAATGCCGTCTAATCTGTCAAGCATCCCGTCTAATCCTAAAAAAAATAGAACCACTGGCGCCGCAATCATAAAAGGAACTTCTTTACTTAACATATGGCGATCCATTGAAACACTGCCCAAGCACAAAACAGAAAATCCCAGCACCAAGCCAATGTTGGCTATGTTGCTGCCTATTGAATTGCCTAAGGCAATATCAGTATTGCCTGAGGATGCGGACAAAACGCGCACCACAAACTCTGGCAGAGATGTCCCAAGAGCCATTACAGTAATGGCTATAACTATAGGAGAAACATTTAAATTTTTGGCGATTTCCTGTCCTCCGCGTATTAAAAAATCAGCCCCCTGCCACAGAAGAATAATGCCAATTATAATTACCGGTAAAAATAAAAGCATTAAAAATAATTTTGAAAATTTGAATAATCAGCATCTCAACTTTACCCCTAAAGACAGCTCTATCTTTGCTATGATCTCTTTTTCTATTTTATCAACTTCACGGCCTTCCAAAGTTTTTTCATCTGAACGATAAGCAACGCGGATAGTTAAGCTCCTTTCTCGGTCATCTATATAATATTCATCTATTAAACTAACATCTTTAATATAAGTTGACGCTTTTACTGCTTTATTGATTAAATTTTGATACTTTATCTCTTGAGGCACTATAAAACTCAAATCCCTAATCACAGACGGGAATCCTGGAATCGGCGCGTACTTTTTTTGTTCATTAGATAAAGATGATAAAATATCGGCATTTAATTGAAATAACAAAATACTCTGCCTGATCTTGTATTCCTCCTTATATTTTTCATCTAAAATTAAAATCTGTCCCAGAGATTTATTTTTATGTTTGATGTCTATATACTGGCCAATCTTTTCAAATATCAGCGGGGCAATGCCTAAATTTTTAAGCAAATACTCTAAACCGCCTTTCATTATGCGATAAAGATTATATGGATCTTTATGCTTTATGGAAAGCGCGCCTGCCAAAACCGTCTCCTCGCAAGGCAGTTGATTGTCTTTGTAAGCTTTAAAAACAGCGCCTAATTCAAAAATTTTAATATCGTCAAAAAAACGCAGGTTCATTGAGGCTTTACGCAAAATCAACGGAAACAATGAATGGCGCAAAAATTGCTGGTCAGAGCTAATAGGATTTTGCACTTCTATGTGCTCGCGATCAAAAATAAAAGATGCCTCTGCGTTTCCGTAAAAAGAATAAGTGTAAATTTCATTATATCCCAAGGAGTGCAATATCTTTCTAATTTGATATTTAAAATGATAAAATTTATTCCGCGCTGGCGGATAAATATCAGCTCTAATCGGCTTTGATGTAAATTGATTATAATCATAAATACGGCCAACTTCTTCTGCAATGTCAGCAGGAATTTTTAGATCATGCCGCCAAGAAGGAATTTTAACCATAAATCTGTCTTGATAATCAAAAGCAGATTCAAGTTCAATCCCTAAACTTTCTAAAATATTTTTGATCTCTATAAATTTAAATTGACGCCCTAATATTTTGTTAATATAATCTAAATCAACATTAAATCTAATAGGTTCAGGATCAGATTGGGCTGATTTGACAATATTTACTGCAACTTGACCGTCCGCAATCTCTTGAATCATCTCTCCTGCACGCGCAAGCGCCTTCTCCGGCAAAAACCAGTCAATCCCTTTCTCAAAGCGAATAGACGCCTCTGTACGCAAGTTTAATCGGCGATAAGTCTGACGAACAAAGACTGGATCAAAAATCGCGGCCTCTAAAATAATATCTTTTGTTGTTTCTGACACTTCAGTCTCCGCCCCTCCCATCACCCCAGCCAAAGCAATTGGCTTTTCGCCGTCAGTTATAACTAACATGTCTTCATCAAGTTGACGCCTTTGCCCATCTAAAGTAACAAGAATTTCGTCCTTCTTTGCTTTTCTAACTCCAATAGTAACTTTTAACTTTTCACTTTTAACTTTTAACTTGTCAAAAGCATGCATCGGCTGTCCAATCTCCATCATCACATAATTAGTAATATCAACTATATTATTAATTGGCCTTATGCCAACTGACATTAAACAGCGCTTCAGCCACTCCGGCGACTCTTTAACTTTGACATTCCTGACTACTAATGCGCAATACTTGGGGCATAATTTTATATCTTTAACATCAACTTTCAATTCCTCATCTTGATAATTTTTAATTTTTAATTGCAATTTTAAATTTTGCATTTTTAATTTTAAATTTAATAACGCACTAACCTCGCGAGCAATACCAACTATTGAATAACAATCTCCTCTATTCGCCGTTAGCGCCAAATCAAAAATGACACCATCTAAATTTAATATTTTGACTATTGATTCGCCAACTTTAACATCCTCCGGCAGAATTAAAATCCCGCTATGGTCGTCGCCTACTCCAAGCTCTTTTTGACTGCATATCATCCCTTCTGATTTTTTACCTCTAATTTCCACTTCTTTTACCTCTAAATCGCTCGGCAATTTAGCTCCTGGCAAAGCCAACGGCACTTTTTGCCCTTTTTTAATATTTGGCGCGCCGCATACTATTTGGCGGATTCTTTGGCCGTCATTGACTATTGCCAATCGCAATTTATCCGCGTTTGGATGCGGTTTTATTTCTTGAATCTCGGCAATGATAATCTCTTCATATTTATCAGCTTGATATTCAATTGAATCAACCGCTGTCCCTGACAATGTTAACTTTTCCGCCAGTTTTTCAGGAGTTATTTTAATATCTATAAAATCTTTTAGCCAATTTAAAGAGAGCCTCATAAAATCAAAATTGCCGCAAAAACCTTAAGTCTCCGGAATAAAACAAACGAATATCGTCTATGCCGTAATACAGCATCACTAATCTATCAATGCCCATTCCAAACGCAAAACCAGAGAATTTTTGACTGTCAACTCCCATGTTTTTTAAAACTACAGGATGCACCATGCCAGCGCCCAACATTTCTAACCAGCCGGTTTGACTACATACAGAACAACCACGCCCGCCGCAAATAATACAGCTCATATCTACCTCATGTCCCGGCTCAACAAAAGGAAAAAAGCTTGGCCTAATGCGAATTTTAATCTGCTGACCAAACAAAGTTTTTAATACTTGATCTAATACATAAATCATATTAGCAACCGAGATGTCGCGATCAATCACCAGTCCTTCTAATTGATAAAAGTTGGTTTCGTGCGAAGCGTCAGTAGCCTCATGTCGATATACCCGTCCCGGTACAATCAGCCGCACCGGCGGCTGCCGAGTTTCCATTGCTCTTAACTGCACAGGAGAAGTATGCGTCCTTAAAACTAAAGGAGAGGTGCCAATAGTTTTTTCTTTAACTCTTAGCTTTTCACTTTTCACTTTTAGCTTAACATAGAAAGTATCCCACATATCCCTCGCCGGATGGTCTTCTGAAATGTTTAATTTATCAAAATTATATCTAACTGTTTCAACTTCTCTATCCTCTGCTATTTCAAACCCCATAGAAATAAAAATCTGGGCTATTTTATCTATAAATTCTGTAATCGGATGCAAACTCCCTATTTTTGGAAACAGTCCAGGCACAGTTTCATCAAAATTTCTATCGCCGCTGTCTTGTTGGCTAACTCTATCTGACGCTATCTTAAAATATCTTTCTATCTCCAGCTTTATTTTATTAGCCGTCCTGCCAGCCTCTTTCTTATCTTCCGCATTTAAATTGATTAATTCTTTGAAAATCTGGTTTAATTTACCTTTTCGTCCCAAATATTCAATGCGCAAATTTTCCAATTTCTGCAGATCTGTAATCTTTCCTAATTTCAACCGTGCCTGCTCTTGAATTTTATTTAATTTTTTGAGGACGCTTTTTATCATAATTTATTATACAAAATATATCAATTATTAAAATCAATGCCAATAATAATAAAATATTTAATACGCTGTCAATCTTAAAGTGCGCTAGAATAAAAACAATAATCAAAAAACTGCTTAAGAGGAAACTTTCGCGAAAAATGATATGAAACTGCCTAAAAATTGGGGTTAAATTTAACAGTTTTATCCGTATATAATAAAAAAATAACAAAAAAGATGTAAAAAAAGCTCCATCTAAAGCAATTAAAAATAAAATTACGCCAAATGCGCCAAGTTCTTGAGGCGCTATAAAAATAAAAACCAGACTCCACAAAAACCAGCTTACCAAACAAGCGGCTATAATCATAAATATTTTTGAACTTTCTCCAGCACTGTGGAAGGATCATTGCTGCTTTTTATCAAATAATCTCTTGCGCCCAATCTTTTAGCCTGATCTATCGTCTGCGGCTCGCTAAAATTTGTAAGCATCACTACCGGTATATCTTTCGTTTTTTCTTCCTCTTTCAATCTTTTTAAAACTTCCAACCCGCTCTCTCCGGGAAGCAAAATATCCATCAAAATTAAGTTCGGCAATTCTTTTAACGCTAATAAATAAGCCTCTGCTCCATTTATAGCCTTAATTACTTTATAGCCATTACTCTTAAAAGTAATCTCCAGCAGCTTAAGCAGATTTTGCTCATCTTCGACTATTAAAATTGTTTCCATAAATTAAAGAACCTCTCTGCCCATAGGACTGCCAATAATCTTGTTTTTTTGAAAAACAACTTGACCATTGACGAGAGTGATTATAGGCCAACCGCGCAATCTCCTGCCGGCAAACGGCGACCATTTGCACTTAGTATAGAGTTTACTGTTTTCTACTTGTTTCGTCAAATGTAAATCTACTATCGTTAAATCAGCAAAAAATCCTGGCTCTATATCTCCTCTTTTTTTGATATTGAAAATTTTAGCCGGATTGCGGCACATTAATTCTACAATTTTGTCTAACCCGATTTTTCCTTGATAATAAAAATTAAGCATCAAAGGCAAAGAAGTCTCCAATCCAGGCATGCCGGAAGGCGCTTGATGATAAAAGCGACTCTTTTCTTCTTCCGTATGCGGGGCATGGTCTGTCCCAATAATATCAATTAAATTTAAAGCTGATTGCATGGCTCTTTGAGTTTTTTCTGATCGCAAAGGCGGATTAACTTTGGCAAAATTGTTTAACTTTGACGCGGTTTCTGTATTTAAAAACAAATGATGCGGCGTAGCTTCGGCATATATAGTTTGACCGCTTTTCTTGGCTTGGTGAATTAATTCTAATTCTTTTTGACTGGAAACATGGCAAATATATGCCTGCTTTTTTGTTTTTTTGACTATATTGATAATTTTTTGAGTTGACTCAATTGCGCACTCTTCCGGCCGCATTTGACTGTGCAACTCTGGAATATCTTTGACATTTGACATTTGCCTGCCCGCCGCATTATTGGAGGGGCATTTGGCATTTTGTAGAATGCATTCTTCGTCTTCACTGTGAAAAGCGACTAATTGATCGCATTCACGCAATATCTTTTCAACAATATTATAATCCCGCACTAACAAATTCCCTGTAGTAGAGCCTAAATAAACCTTAATGCCTACAATATTTTGAGCGGATTTTAGCTCTTCTAAGTTTGTCTCGGTCGCGCCAATATATAAGCCGTAATTGACATAGCTTCTATCGCGGATCAACTGACCTTTGCGCTCCAAATCCTTTTGACTGATGGTGGGCGGCTGATTATTAGGCATGTCTAAAACTGTGGTAATGCCGCCGGCTGCAGCCGCTTTTGAACCAGTCTCCCAATCTTCTTTATACCCTGCTCCAGGCACGCGGAAATGCACATGCGGATCAATGATTCCGGGCATTGCAAGATTGCCGTCTGCTTCTATTATTTGATCCGCTATCGGCGTCTTCTGACTAATATCATAAATTAAGTCCTCTTTAATGAAAATGTTGACAATTTGACCGCTAACTAATTGTGCGTTTTTAATTAATAGTGTCATGACTAAAAATTAAATAAAAATTACAAATTAAAAATTAGAAATTTAAGTTTTAATCATACCACATCTTGCTTCATTAATCAAAATGGGTTATTATAATCATTAAAATGCCTTATGAAATATCTTCTCAAAGCTCCTGTCATTAAAAATAACAAAATCGCTCCAGAACTTTTTGAATTAATTTTAAAAGCGCCGGAAATTGCCAAAAGTAGCAAACCTGGCCAATTTGTTCAAATTAAAGTAACTGATGATTTAAACCCCTTGCTTCCCCGTCCTTTTAGTCTATCTTATGCTAACACTAAAACAGACTGTATAGCAGTTATCTACAAAATTATAGGCAAGGGCACGCAAATACTCTCTCAAAGACAAAAAGGCGAAATACTGACTGTTACAGGCCCTTTAGGCAATAGTTTTTGGATAGAACCGGGTGTTAAACATATTGCATTAATTGCCGGCGGCACTGGAATCGGGCCGATTATATTTTTAACAAAAATATTACACAACAAGACAACATACCAGACTTTCGCCTTCCTTGGAGCACGCTCTAAAAAAATGCTTTACGGATATGAGCAATTAAAAAATTATTGTGAACAAATATTTTGTTCAACAGATGATGGTAGTTATGGACGCCAAGGGTTTGTAACCGACTTATTTGAAGAGAAATGTCAAAAACTCAAAATTGACCAAGTTATTGCAGTCGGTCCTATCCCAATGATGAAAAAAGTTGTTATAATAGCTCACAAATTACACATTTCTTCTCTTATCTCCTTGGAGGAAAGGATGGCTTGCGGATTTGGAATATGCATGGGATGCGCTGTAAAGTTAGCTGACGGCAAGCACCATTTAGCCTGCTGTGATGGACCTGTATTTCGGGGAGAAGATGTGGAATGGTCATTATTTGAAAATTGATTATTGAAATTGTTTGTATCTTGGTTATTGGTTATTTCTAAAATTCGGGCTGTAGCGCAGTTGGTAGCGCGCCCCGACGGACGTCGGGGAGGCCGCGGAAATTCTTATGACACAAAAAGCGTCTGTTTATATTATTCAAAGCCAAACATCAAATGCCTTTTATATTGGTGTCAGTACTGATGTATTAAAAAGAGTAACAGAACATAATTCAGGTAAAACTAAATCTACCAGAAATAAAGGGCCGTGGATTTTGCGTTTTGCACAAAAATACGATAGCCTACAACAAGCAAGAGACATAGAAACAAAATTAAAAAAGTTAAAAAGAAGAGATTACCTGGAGCAAATAATTGCTGATAAAGTAATCAAAATATCTTAATTCGGGCTGTAGCGCAGTTGGTAGCGCGCATCGTTCGGGACGATGAGGCCGGCGGTTCAAGTCCGCCCAGCCCGACCA
>ERZ1292640.559-Hain-H43-02um-R1-559-length-30506-cov-5_pt1 | contig 22715 bp, 23 predicted proteins | sample MGYA00564404_ERZ1292640 | MGnify/ENA primary metagenome ERZ1292640 (study PRJEB36523, sample SAMEA6512636) | groundwater metagenome | collected 2019-01-08 | study: AquaDiva: Metagenomics assemblies of 32 groundwater samples
CAGGAAGACATGGCTTTGATGATTGGCAGGACTTATGGCATCCCCACAGTTGCTCTTCGATATTTCAATGTTTATGGACCCAGACAAAGTTTAAGCAATCCATATACTGGTGTTGCAGCAATTTTCATGTCAAGGCTGAAGAACAATAACAAGCCAGTAATTTATGAGGATGGTATGCAGACAAGAGATTTTGTATCTGTCCACGATATAGTTCAGGCTAACATGCTCGCAATGGAGTCTGAAGCCGCTAATTACAATGTATTTAACGTGGGAACAGGAATTCCAAGAACTATAAAATCTATCGCTGAGGATCTTTCAAGGCTTTTAGGCAAGAAAATCTCTCCTGACATAACTAACAAGTACAGAAAAGGCGATGTGAGGTATTGTTATTCAGATATCTCAAAGATAAAAAAGCTTGGTTTCAAACCCAAGACTTCTTTTGAAGATGGATTGAAAGAGCTTATCGTCTGGTCTTCAGATATCAAGGCAGATGACAAATTTGAGCAGGCTGCAACTGAATTAAAAAATAAAGGGCTTATTTAATTTACCAGACTTTCCATTTTGCTTGGTTTGCATGCCAGACATCATTTAGTGCTTGGTAGTCTTTGAATGTGTCCATACACTGCCAGAACCCATCATATTTGAAGGCTGCAAGCTGATTCTTTCTTGCCAGAGTTTCAAGAGGAGTTTTTTCGAGGATATCATTTTCCTTTAGGTAGTCAAACATTTCTTTTTTAAAAACAAAAAAGCCTCCGTTGATATAATCGTTAAGCAATGGCTTTTCCTTGAATTCAGTCACAAGATTGTTTTTTAGCTTTAATATTCCGAATTGTGATAATGGCTTGACGCAAGTCAAAGTCGCAATTTTTCCAATTTTATTGTGGAATTTTAAAAGTTCCTGAATATTGATATTTGAAACGCCATCTCCGTAAGTGCAGAAAAACTGGTCTTCTGTTACATATTTTTCGACTTTTTTTATTCTCCCTCCTGTGTTGGTGCTTACACCCGTATTAGCAAAAGTTATTGTCCAATCCTCAGTATCTTCCTTGTGGTGCTTAATATCGTGTTCCTTTCCTAGTTTCACTGTGAAATCCGTATTTTTCCAGGAATGGTAGTCCATGAAGTACTCCTTAATTTTCTCACCCTTGTAACCTAGGCATAGGACAAATTCCTTGAACCCATAATGAGCATAAATCTTCATGATGTGCCATAATATCGGTTTTCCGCCAATACTGGCGAGAGGTTTTGGAAGGTCATCTGTCAGTTCGTTCATCCTTGTCCCTCTTCCACCACAAAGAATAACCACTTTCATTGTTTGTGCTCTCACAAGGGCGTATTTAACTTTTGTGATTTGGAAAAGGTTTATATACGTTCCAGATAGTTTTTGATGGGGGAGTCATGAAGAAACAAGGACCAGAAATATCTGTTGTAATTCCATGTTTGAACGAGGAGACGACGATAGAGGCAGTTGTACTTAAAGCCATAAAGGCATTCAAAGATCATAAGATACTGGGAGAAGTTGTTGTTTCAGACAACGGAAGCAAAGATCATTCTAGAGAAATCGCAAAAAAAGCTGGTGCGAGAGTAGTTATCCAAGAAAAGAAAGGTTATGGTAATGCATTACAGAAAGGTTTCATTGAAGCAAGAGGAAAATTCTTGCTTATGGGTGATGCTGATAATACTTATGATATGCTTGAACTTCCTAAATTCGTAAAATTGCTTAGGCAAGGAAATGAATTTGTAATTGGAACTAGATTAAAAGGAAAAATATTGAAGGGTGCTATGCCTTGGTTGCATCGATATGTTGGAAATCCTTTCTTGACAACTTATCTTAATATGGTGCATGGGACAAAAATTTCTGACAGCCATTGTGGAATGAGAGCGTTTACAAAATCAGCTTACAAAAAAATGAAACCTTTATCTCCAGGTATGGAATTTGCTTCAGAGCTTATAATCCGTGCTGCTGAAGAAAAGTTACTAATCAAGGAAATTCCCATAACATATTACCCACGGAAAGGAGAGTCTAAACTGCATTCTTTCAAGGATGGGTGGAGACACTTAAGGTTCATGCTCCTTTACAGCCCGTTTTATGTGTTTTTTTTCCCAGGCATCATCCTGTTCATTTTCGGCATGATGCTGCTTTTACTGCTTTTACAAGGCCCCGCAAACATTTTTGGGTTATCATTGGATATCCACCCGATGTTTCTTGGTAGTCTCTGTGTGCTTCTCGGGTACCAGATAATTGTACTGGGAATGTACAGTAGGGCATTGAGAGTTCCTGAGAGCCTTGAGGGCGCAGACAAATTAACGAAGTATTTCTTTAAGAATGTCACATTGGAAAGAGGTATCTTGGCAGGATTTGTATTGCTTTCATTTGGCTTTGTGATTAATCTTCTAATCCTAATTGCATGGATTAATAACGGCTTCAAGGACATTGCAGGAATTCGATATGCTCTCATGGGAATGACACTTTTCGTGATTGGCGCCCAGACGATGTTCTCATCTTTTTTCATGAGCGTTTTGAGATTGGTGCCAAAATGAAATTCAGGATTGAGCCTGAATACATCTTTCTATTCGTAGTTTTCACTGCGCTGCTTTTTTTTGGCCTAGGAAATCTTTGGGGGCATAAACTTAGCAATCCTGCTCCTACAGGCTATCATGCATCAGATGCTTTCCAGCATCAAACCAGGGCACTAGCAATAAAAGATGTCGGAACTTATGTTTATGAGCCTCCTTGGATTGTTGCAGGTTATACCGATATAATTGGATTTTATCCACCAGGTCTCTATTACTTGAGCATTGCTTTATCATTTGTATCCGGCTTGGAAGTTTATGATACGATTTATTTTGCTGCATTTCTTTTCGGCATCCTAGGTGCTCTAACCTTTTATCATATCATAAAAAAATTCAATAAGCCAGTAGCTTTGATGTCATTGCCGTTGAGCATTCTAATTTTTACTGGGATTTCTATGGTCGGGTTTACTTGGGGAGCCATTCCAAGCCTGACGGCTCAGGTGTTGATGATACTCACAATGTGGGTCTTGGCAAATGTCGACCTAAAACTCAGTTGGCTATTCCTCGGGATAGCATTGAGCGCAACTGTACTTACTCATAGTTCAGAACTTGTCATTGCCGGCGGGTTCATGCTATTCTATTTCATAGTTACTCTTGGAATTCATTTCATTCTAAAACAAAGCAAATTAATTCAAGCACGCAACATGATCTTAGGGGGAATTGTCTTCATAACAATCTCATGGTATTTTATTCTTATAGCTCAGCTTGTTTGGGCGAAACTTTACCCATTTGACCCTAGGGATGTCTGGATTACACATGGTGGTTATCCAGATATTTTCAATCTTAGCAATTTTGGTGTTTTTCAATACATTATTATTGGCGGGATGCTAGCAGGTTGTTACCTTTTATGGAAAAACAAAGAAAATCCTCCTTTGGCTATTCTCGCAGGATTTTATATGTTATTCATTGGTTATGGAAACTTTTACGGCTTGAATTACAAAGCATTTCAGATGAGATATTTGTGGCCGATATATCTCAGTGTTTTTTTGGGTATCGGATTTTATTTTTTGATGAACTTGGTAGTAAAAAGAGGTCAACAGCAAATTGCTATTGTTATTGGAATCATACTTTTGATTCTTTTCTCTGGGCTATTTCCAATCCCGAATGTTCCCCAATATAAAATCCTTGAAGGTCAACCATTAGATCAGTATCATTGGGATGTTTTTGCTTGGATAAGAGAAAATACTCCCAAAGATGCAGTTCTTTACTTTTTTTATGGGGATCTTTACAAGTCAAATGCTGTTTTAAGGAATACTGAAAGAATACATTATCAAGTTCTATCCCATTCCAATCCAGATAATACCGCAGATTTTTTAACTAAACTTCAGCAGGGTATTATTACAAGAAATTATGATTCGGCGTTATTGGGGGATTGCTGCGGAGCGGCTTATCCTTATTGGAAGGGCTTCGCAAATATCGGTTTCAGATTTCAGGAGCTCAACAGATCATATTTTTACAAACCAACTGATATTTGCATGATGGACTATTATATTTTCGATAAAGTTGCAAGCCAACCTGCACTGGCGCAATACAACCTTGCCATTGCAAATGAGATGATGAAAAGTGGCCATTTTAGGGTTGTGCATGAGAATCCTTATTCAGTTATATTGAAAAATGATAAGCCGGGTGAGAACTGCATTGGAAACGCAACAGCTTAAGCTTGAGGCACAAAAACTAGTTATGTTGTTGTTTGCTCTTTACACAGCAATCCAAATTGCTTTTTTCAAGGAGTCTCCAATAATTGTTGGAAGGTTAGTTTTATCACTATTCTTTCTATTTGTTATCCCTGGCTGGTGTGTTCTTTACTTATGGAGAGAAAAAATCGGGTTCTTCGAAAGGGCTGTTTCCGGAACTCTTCTTTTTGCAGGGATTTTTGTATTATCTGCATATTACAGTGGCTTTGTTGGCATTCACATAAAATATTCTACATGGATTATTCCTTTCATAGGATACGCAGCATTTATAATCCAGTTCTTCGCGTCTTCTCTCCATGGAAAAGTTAGAAAGCATTAAGTGCCCGTTGTGCGGGAGTTCGGATGAGAAGTTCCTGTTTTCACGTGAAGGTTTTAAAGTTGTTAAGTGCAACAAATGTGAACTTGTTTACATTAATCCTCGATTAAGGCCTGATGTATTGGAAGAGCTCTACAACACCAACGAAATTTCGCCAGAGCCTTATTACGAGAAGAATATACCGCAGGATTTCAAGAATTTCAGAAGACGACTTAACTTAATTCAAAAATACCATCACAAACCAGGCAAGCTGCTCGATATTGGCTGCAACATCGGAACTTTCATGAAAGTAGCACAGGATGATGGTTGGGAAACTGTTGGCGTCGAATTCAACAAGTCTGCTGCGGCTTTTGGAAGAAAAAAGTTCGGTCTAGAAATTCTGGACAGGGATTTCATGAAGGTGAAGTTCAAGCCATCTTCTTTTGATGTTGTAGCCATGAATGATGTTATCGAGCATGTTACTGATCCCGTTGCAACTTTAATTGAGGTCAGAAGAATTCTAAAAAAAGGTGGACTTTTATTTATGACCACACCTAACATTGGGGCGTTGCTGCCTAAAATTACTAGAAGCAAATGGCTGCATATGAAACCTAATGAGCACCTTTCATTTTTTACACCTAAAACTATTAAGGTATTACTCGGTAAAACAGGATTTTCTATGAAAGTTTGGCAGAGTATTGGTAGAGTAAGAAGTTTAGAGACTATGCTATTCAAGTCGCAGTCTTATTCAAAAATTCCTTATGTCGTGTCAAAAGTTGTACCTGTTAAAATAAAAGAAAACATCTCTTTTTACATCGACCCAAGGGATGAGATGGCAGTATTTGCGGTAAAGGAATAAGATTACCTTCTTTTTTTTCTTTTTGATTTAACTTCGTTTGTCGAAAGAATTTCCTTAAGAACAATATCAACTGCAATTGCTGAAAGGCTTCCTTTCTGGTTCTTCAAATTGCCATAAATATCGTAGCAAGGAGGGCAAAGCCGAGTGTCCTGCACTATCCTTGCAGATAATGGAGCAAATCTCATCGGGTCTGTAGGCCCGAAGATTGCCACTAATGGAGTATGCATCGCAGCTGCCAAATGCATAGGACCGGAGTCATGAGTTACCGCGAGTTTAGCGTTTTGCATGAATGCGGCACTTTGTCCTAAGCTCAACTTGCCGCAAAGGTTAACTGCAGTTTTTCTTTTCATGTTTCTAATAACTGAATTGCAGATTTCTTCGTCAGTTTTTCCACCTAAAATAACAATTTGCCATTTTTTGGATAATAACTCATCGGCAAGTCTGCCATAGAGATGCGGTGGCCATCGTTTTTCGGGAAGTTCTTGGCCTGGATTCTTCGCTCCGCCAGGAATAAGTGCAATAGTTCTGTTCTTAGATAGCTTGTGTTTTTTGAAAAGTTGCTCTGCCTTTTGTCCGTCTTTTTTTGTTATGTAAAACTGCATTTCGTAAGGGGCTTCTTCAACACCTGCAATGTGTGCTAGATCCCTGTAATATTCCAATTCGTACTTTTTTCCGTCGAAAGGAACAGAAATGTTGCAGGCAAATCCTTCTCCCTTCCTGTCAAAACCCAGCCTGAAAGGAATCTTCGCCATAAACGCCAGTACATTCCACTGCCAGGCTTTGTCAAGTATGAACGCAAGATCAAATTTTTCTTCTTTTATTCGTTCAATTAGTTTTTTTACTTCCTGCTTGTCTTGCTTGAAGATTATATTGTCATCATAAGTCATTACTTTGTCAACGTTAGGGTTGCCTTTTATTGCATCAGAAGACCATTCCCCAACCAAATAGGTTATTTTGGCATTAGGAAACTGCAAGCGAATTGCCTTGACTAATGGCGTGCTCATAAGGACATCTCCAATGCCTCCAGAGCGCATAATCACAATGTTCTGTGGGTTGCTAGGCAGCTTCCTGTTTTTGAATAGAAAAGCAATGTTTCCGAAAAAGCAGATTAAAGGTCTGAGCATACAATTAAGTATGAATGTGTGTATTAAAATCTAATGGTAGAAATGAGCCCGCGCGGCGATTGAGCGCAATTAATTATTATAAAAAAAGCAAAATTGAACTTAATTCTTCCCATAGACCTTATTCCAGTCATCAAGGAACATCTGCATTCCTTTGTCAGTCAATGGGTGCTTTGTCATCATTTCAAGTACTTTGAAAGGCATTGTTGCGATATCAGCGCCTGCCTTTGCTGATTCTAAGACATGAATTGGGTGTCTTATGCTGGCAGCCAATATCTCAGTCTTTATATCGTAATTGTCAAATATCTGCCTTATGTCTCGCACAATCTGCATTCCGTCATGGCCAGTGTCGTCAATTCGCCCAACAAATGGGCTAACGTATGAAGCTCCAGCCTTGGCAGCAAGCAGCGCTTGGTTTGCAGAAAATATAAGTGTGCAATTTATCCTGACGCCTTTCTTGCTTAATGCAGAAATCGCTTTAAGACCTTCAATTCCGATTGGTATTTTTACGTAAACGTTCTTGTGAATCTTGGAGTTCTTGAGCCCCTCCTTAATCATTTCCGGGGCTGTTGTACTAATTACCTCCGCTGACACAGATGGAACGAGGTCGCCTATCTCTCTTATCATGTCTTCAAATGGCCTTCCTTCTTTGGCGGCTAATGAAGGGTTTGTTGTAACCCCGTCAAGAATGCCCCAACTGTAAGCAGTCCTTATTTCCTCTATATTTGCCGTGTCCAGAAAGATTTTCATGGTGATAAGAAGGTTCATTGCTCTTTTTAATTGTTTTGGGCAAAGTTTTAAACCCTAATGAATAACTTATGGGTATGGATAAGAGCTATATCAAATCGGTAATGCTGAAGGCATCTGAAAGTGCTATACTCATTCAGGCTAAAAAGCTCTTAAAACTTCTTTCTGAAGAGGAATCTCTGATTTTCAATGAAGTGCAAAAGCTAAAATTTAGCGAGGGCTCATGGTTCAGGCCAATCCATAATATCGTAGTTCCTCTGAACATGATATCGATAATAAAAAATGAAAGTTTGAACCGAAAAATCCTATTGCCAACAGCAATGCTTCATGATATCGGCTATTCTAAATTGAGATTAAAAGGAAATGACTGGACTCGTAGCGACATCCGTATGAAACATTCTATTCTTGGCGCGAAGATGGCAGAAAATATTCTTAGAGAGACTGGAAGTTTCGATAAGAAAGAAATTGAACTCATAATTTCATTGGTTAAAACACACGATAATCCCTATAGGGGAATTCCATTGAAAACAGCTCTGGAAAAACAGCACAGGGACTCTGACAGGAGCTTTGTTCCTTTCATCCTCAGTTTTTACAAGGACTTCATTAATCTTGATTCCGCAGAAACACTGAAGGAGTTCTTGAAAAAACGAATAATTTCATTAGGCATGAAACCCGGAAAAGGATATTCCGAGCCCTTCAATACAAAAACAGGAAAGGAAATTGGTTCGTACCTGATGAATCGCAGAATCGAAGAGATCGAATCAGGGTTTCTTAAAAACTTCAATAATCAATTTGAAAAAAGGATGGATGAAGAGTTCATCTACCTATTTTCGCTTGCGAAATGATAAATTCTGCAGCATCTAAAAAATCCTTTGCTAAATAATTCGGTTTGACTCGATATTCGCCATCTAATCCTTTCTTGCCACTTCCAACTATTACTGATTTCATTCCTGCATTTTTTCCAAATTGGGTGTCGACTGTCTTGTCCCCAACCATAAACGAATCTTTTAGTATTATGCCAAACTCTTCAGCTGCTTTGTCAGCAAAATGCGACTTTGGTTTTTGGCAAGGACAATTATGCTTAAAGTTATGAGGGCAGTAATATACTTTATCAAGCATTACGCCTTGTTTCGAGAGTAGTCTTCTAACTGCTCTATCGACTTCAAAGAATTCCTTTTCAGTTAGGTAGCCCATCCCTATCCCTGCCTGGTTAGTCACCATTATCAAACCAAAACCAGCTTTTTCAAGCTTCTTCATGCCTTCGATTACGCCAGGGAGAATCTTTACTTTAGAGGGGTCTTTCAAAAAATCAGCTTCCTCGATTACAGTGCCATCCCTGTCGAGAAAAACTGCCCTTCTGAATTTCTTGTGGTGGATTGAACTTTCAGGAAGCGACTTTATTTTTTCGAGAATTGATGTTGTAGACCTTCCTTGGATAAACGGTATTAAGATGACTTTTCCTCCCTGCTTCTCAAGCTCAGGCGCTGAGGTCAATGGCTTATGGTGATAATCTCCTCCTTTGATGTAATAATTCGGCTTAAGTATCTGAATGTTTTTGAGGTTTTTTGGTTCGTCAAAAACAAAAACAAAGTCAACACATTCAATTGCAGAAACAATTTCCATCCTTTCTTTTTCAGGCATTATCGGCCGGGTAAGCCCTTTTGTTAACTTAACTGATTCGTCAGAATTAACACCAACTACTAACAGGTCGCATTTCTTTTTGGCTGCCTGAAGATATCTAATGTGACCTACATGCATCAAATCAAATGCTCCACTCGTGAACCCAATTTTATTACCATTCTTCTTCTCTTTCTCAATGATTTTTGCAATCTTTTCTCTTGAAAATATTTTTTGAGAGTTCATTGTCCATCATCTTTTATGGCTTTTTCCAGCTCTTTTTGCGTGATGGTCGTTGTTCCAAGTTTTCCAACAACTACTCCAGCAGCATAATTCCCTATTTTGCACGCTTCAATGAGCGGCATTCCAGCAGCAAGCGAAAGCGCTGTTGCTGCAACTACTGTATCTCCGGCTCCTGACACATCAAAAACTTCCTTTGCTTTCGTAGGTATTTTTGTTACTGCTCTTTTTTTTTCGAACAAAATCATGCCTTGTTCTGAGAGAGTAATCAGGACGTTGCAATTTAACTCGTGCGAAAGCTTCTGGCCGACAGATTCAATGCTTTCTTTGTCATCAGCTTCTGCCATTGCATAAGCTTCTTTCTTGTTCGGGGTTATCAGATAAGAATTCTTGAATAATTCCTTGTTCTGCGGCTTTCCGTCGCAAATAATCGGGATTTTTTTCTGTTCGCACTCTTCATGAATCGTAGATGCTATTCTTACAGTCAATAATCCTTTGGCGTAGTCAGACACAACGAACGCATCACATTTTTTGGTCGCTTCCTTTATTTTTCTTATTACTTCATCCTCAGTATTAGCTGAAATGCTTGCTCTGCTTTCTTTGTCAAGTCTGGCGAGCTGCTGTCTGTTTCCCATAACTCTTGTTTTTTGCGTTGTCGGCCTGTTGGGCTCGATAGTCAGCATGTTTGAAATCCTATTTTCTGTAAGATGGCTTCTTATTTTTAAGCCTGCGTCATCGTTTCCAATTACTCCAATCAAGATTGAATTGCCGCCTAAAGATACAATGTTTGAAGCGGTGTTTGCAGCTCCTCCGGGCACTGAGCTTTCTTTTTTTGCGAGGACGACAGGAACTGGCGCTTCAGGGGAAATTCTTGTTACATCGCCCCAAATGTACCTATCTAGCATTATGTCTCCGAGAACAACTACATTTTTCCCTGTTAATGATTTTATGCTTAAAGTCATTTTTCGCTCAGCTTATTTTTTAGCAGTGCATACCACAAAGGAATAAGTATTTCATGGTGGCCAATAAATGAAAATCCTGTTCCTCCTTCAGCTGTTGGTCTTTGAACAACATTAACATTTGGCCTGTACTGGCTATACATGTCACAATTCACAGCAGTAAAGTGCTTCACATTATTTCCAAGGTTTCGTGCTATTGTCAAAGCTTTCAGAAAAACCTCAGGAAGAACTACTGCAGAGCCGAAATTGAAAACAACCCCGCCTTCCAGTTTTGAAACAGAATCAGTTAAAAGTTTGAAATCTTTGTAAGTGGTTTCTCCGGTTGCTGCTCCGTTGCAAGAAGGATGTTGGTGTATTATATCTGTTCCAATGGCAACATGGACGCTTAAAGGTATCCTGTTTTCATAGGCGCATGCCAGCAGGCTTAATTCTTTGTTCTTGTAATTTGAATCAACGATTTTTCTTCCGAGAGCAAAGCCCTGTCCTTTTCCTTCTTTGTAAGTTTCATTGATTGCTTCATTCATGTATTTCCCAGTTTCTTCAACCATTCCAAAGCTTCCGTCTTTGAGGCCTTTCTGCACGTCTTCGCTTGTTGCTCCCTGATAGGCTATTTCGAAATCGTGAATACTGGCGGCGCCATTCATTGCAATGTGCGTGATGACTTTTCTTTTCATCAGGTCAATCAGCAGAGGTGAGAGTCCGCATTTTATTACGTGACCACCCATCATGACAATTATTGTGCGCTTGTTCTTTGCTGCAAGTACGGTTGCGTCAACCATTTGTTTGAATTGCTTGCCTGCAAAAATATCGGGAATAAGTTTCTCGAGTTCGCCTATCCTGCTGAAGTCTTTTGTTTCTGCTTTGTTGCCTCTCTTTTCAATTGGGTACGTTTTTATTTTTGAGAAGTCTATCATGCTGCAGCCCTCCAGTGCGGAGCCATTTCTTTTTCCAGCAGCTCGCAAACTATATGAATTATTGTTATGTGCGTTTCCTGTATTCGTGGAGTGTTGCTTGATGGGACAATAATTGTCATATCAGCAATATCCTTTAGTTTTCCCCCGTCTTTGCCACCGAAGCCTACTGTCTTGCATCCGATTTTCTTGGCTTTTTCCAAAGCTAAGATGACGTTAGGAGAATTGCCGCTTGTCGTTATTCCAACAACAAGATCACCCGAGTTTGCGAGCGCTTCCACTTGCCTCGAGAAAATCTCATCGTACCCGTAATCGTTAGCTATTGCGGTTATCGCCGAGGTGTCTGTCGTCAGGGCAATTGCCGGCAGGCCTTGCCTTTCCATTTTGTACCTGCCTACAAGTTCCGCTGCAAAGTGTTGCGCGTCAGCTGCAGAGCCTCCGTTTCCGAAAATCAATATTTTTTTGTGGTTCTTGTAAACGTCTACGATGTAGTTGGCGAGCCGTTCTATCTTGTCGAGCTGGGTGTCAATTACTGCCTGCTTCACTTCCATGTTTTCTCTGATGAAATTGCTTATGTCATGCCTCAATAATGCCAGGACTTCATTAATCGAAACAGTTGATACGCCTGCTTTCGATACGACAATGCTGGCCGCGTGATTAGCGATGTGCCCGGCCTCCTCTAAGCTCGCTCCGCTTGCAATTGCCAGGGCTAATGCTGCTGTGCTGGTGTCTCCTGCTCCGCTTTTGTCAACAAAGTGGCTTTTTGGGACGCTGATTTCATGCATCGTTCCGTCATATATGGTGCTGTCCTCGCTTCCTGCAGTGATGAAAATGTTGGATGAAAGAGTATGGTGCAGGGTATTGCATAAGCTTTCCCAGTCTGATGTCTTAATTCCCGCTACCTTGTTCGCTTCAGTTTTGTTAAGGCAGATGACTGTTGAGCCTTTGTACCATCTGGCGTGTTCTGGCTTTGGGTCGGATATGACCGGAATTTTGTGTTTGTTGGCTTCTTGGATTATCGCTGATGCGAGTTCTTCTGTCAGTGTTCCTTTGCTATAATCAGAGATTATCACTGCGTTTTGATGCTGTATGAGCCTTAGAGCTAGCTTTTTCAGGCTGGCGCTTGCTTCATTATTGTGCTCTATTCCTGGCTCTGTGTCTATCCTGAGAATCTGTTGGGTGCCAGAAATCACTCTTTCTTTTGTTATTGTTTCTGATTCCTGGATTATGGCTTCTGTGTTTAGGCCATTTTTTGTCAGGGTATTCAGAAGTATGACTCCTCCATAATCTTTTCCTATTATTCCTGCTAAAGAAGCTTTTGCTGATAAGATAGCTATGTTGGCAGCAACGTTGCCTGCTCCTCCGGGTGAGAAGGTTTCTGAGACGATATCAACTACTGGCACAGGCGCTTCAGGCGATACGCGGGTGACGTTGCCTTTAGTGGTTTTGTCAAGCATTATGTCGCCTATTACAAGTATCTTTTTGCCTTCGAATGAGAGCATTAATTGTTTTAGTCTTCCCTTCATGGTATGAACTATTCATACCTTTTTGTATAAATATTGTTGTATTCTGTAAACTATATGTTGTAAGCAATAAAAACTTTAAATTTTGGTATGATTATTTCATACTTTATGAAGAAAACTAAGATTGCTATCTCACTGGATTCAGGCCTTCTCAGCGAAGTAGACAGTAGAGTTGATAACAAAATAATCAGGTCAAGGTCGCAGGCGATTGAGGTCTTCCTGAGAAAAGGCATGTTTGAGTCAGAAGTCAGGACTGCTGTAATACTTCTCAAAGGAGAGCATCAAAAATACGCCTTAAAAGAAATTGACGGTAAGCCGTTGATTCTGAAGCAAGTAAGCTTTTTTGCGAAGCATGGAATCGAATCAGTTTTGGTAGTTACACAAAAATCAGACTCCAGCCTTCGGTTCATGAATGAAATTACGAAGGCAAAACTACCAGTTAGAGTTGTTGAGGACGATGCCAAAGGCACTGCGCAAGCACTGCTTGCAATAAAAGAGCATTTGAAATCTCCTTTTGTAGTGCAAAGCGGAGACACTTACACCGAGTTTGACCTCTCAAAAATGATACGAAAACTCCTTTCCTCGACTCAGGTTGCAGTCATGGGATTGATGAGCAGGGAACATAGCGAGCAATACGGAACAGCAGTCCTCGACGGCGATTTGATAGTTAGCTTTGAGGAAAAAAAGCCAGACCAAGAATCGTTTGTTGTAAATGCAGGAATTTATGCTTTCAAGCCTGAAGTATTTGATTACATTTCATCGACAGCAAAGTCGTTAGAAAAAGATGTTTTTACAAAGCTAGCTCCCGAAAGGCAATTACTCGGTTTCTTCACTCACGGCGTTTATGTGCATGCGCCTGAATTGGAGAAATAATTCACTGCGAATACTTTCTCATAACAACAAAATTATCGTAGGCGATTGAAAAGTTTTTAGAGAATACATCTTGAACGAAACCCACATTATGCCTGTGCCAAAAATGTTTTCCTTCGATCCAACGGGGTTCTTTTCCTGCTTTTTGAGGCTCCTCATCTCGCATTTCGTATTCTTGCAACAGACCTTCGGAAAATATAGTTTCTGATAAAAATTGTATTAAATGATCATCAAAATATGGGTTTATTTCAATTGTTCCAGATGTGCCAAGAAAATGCAAACCATTTTTGTCAACTTGTAAACCATAAATTAACGGAACTTCATGTATTTCTCCATTTACTCTAGACTTTATCTCACCAATTACCTTTCCACTTCTTTGGTCAGGAGACAATCGCTCAAGCACTCTTCGAATATCTTCTGCTCTATCTGCTATACTCTCTAAATCTGCAACAGTTTCTCTAATCACTCCACCAAGTAAAGATAATACGGTTTCAAAATCAAGGCCATCTTGTAACATGGCCGGATGATACGGAGGAACTTCGACCTGTTTGAAATCATAATATTTTGCACCATCTCGTCTCTCGAAAGGTCCATAAAGTCCTATCGGAAAATGCTCCCTACGAAATAATAAGTCGTCTATGTTTGGCATATGTTGGGGAATATTTTTCTTTTTTTAAATGTTATCTAGATTTGAAACTTAAAAGTAGTAATAACTAAACTTATTTTCTTAGGAGCTCTTTGTAAACATCAATATAACCCTTAATATTATCCGAAAGCAAGAATTTCTTTGCCTTTGTCGTCTTGTATTCGCCTTTCGATACTGCTATGACTGCCTTTGCGATCGCACCGCTGTCTTTCGGCGGAACTAAAATATGCTTTCCGCATACAACTTCTGGTAACGCAGCAGCGTTTGTGGAGACAACAGGTACGTTCATTGCACATGGCTCTGCAGCAGCATAGCCAAATCCTTCTCGAAGTGAGGGCACTACTACACAGTCCATTGCTGAAATATAAATCGGAAGTTTCTCCCTATGGACTGGATCAACAAGAATAATCCTTTCTCTAAATCTAAGTTCATCACATAAACTCATTATTTCTTCAAAATTCTTGCAGTATGCTTTGTCTTTACTAAGCATTAGAACTAATTTCGAGTTTGGCACAGCATTGGATATTGAATGCACAGCTTTTATCAGATATTCGAATCCTTTGCTGACTCCAGGTCTGCCATAAGCAAAATAAAGAAATCCTTCTGGAAGACCAAGCTTTTTCCTGGAATTTTTCTTTGAATATTTTTTTGGGTTGAAAAGGGAGTAATCGACGGCGTTGTGAATGCGAATTATTTTCTCTTCAGGAATTCCCATTTTTCTGAGATCTTTTGCAGTATAATCTGAAACAGCAATGTATCTGTCAAAAGGCAGCCGATATATCAGCCATTCAAGAAAGTGATGGGCTTTCCGAGAAAACATATTCATGTCTGATAATTTATTCCAAAAATCAAGCCAGACTTCGTGAACAGTAATCACGACTGGCTTTCCATTGATACGCGCTGCTTTCCAAGCGGGAAGTGTTCCATTGAATGTGGTTGTGTGTATTATGTCAGCATCCTTTGCAAGTTTTATGGCTTTTGGTATTGCTAAAAATGAGAATAAGTATCTGCTTCCAAAGCAAGGAATCCTAATAATTTTTACTCCATGTCTTGTTTCTTCATTTTTTGTCCCTTTTATTTTATGGGTGATTATCGTCACAGAATGTCCTTGTTTTACCAGACCTTCAGCAAGCTGGCTGAAAACAACTTCCACGCCGCCAATATGCGGCAGGTAGTTCTCAATGACGAAAAGTATCTTCATGCAGGAAGAGGCTCTAATAGGCTATTTATTTCCTTCTCTTGCGGAGCGTTTCGTTAATTGCCATTTTGCGTACAAGCTCCTCCACTCGAACCTGAGTTCTCCTTGAAATAGTGTAAGTGTAGAACAGGGATAAAAGCAAGAACATGAACCCTAGAATTACATAAAGGTCAAGGGCTCGGGCAAACTTTAGTCTTGTAACAACCGGATCCAAAACTTGTGGAAAGAGTGACATTAATATTACTATGACGGAGAGGACAGTCCAAAACCCCCATTCTATTGGCGTAAACTCTTGCCTTTTAAAACTAAGGAAGGCTAGATAGAACAACCCAAGCCCGAATATTACTCCAAGAATTTGAACTCCGGCTATCATAAGCTTTTCAAAACTCTCCAGCGTATCATGTTGAACACTATTTTCATACCATCAATAATGGTTGTGCCTTTATATTTATCGGAGTAAATAGTTTCAATTTGTATTTGCGTCATGCTTAGCTGTTTTTTGCTTATGCGTGCTATCATTTCAGATTCTACGCTATAATCTGATGACTTCCATCTTAATCTCGGATAAACTGAGGCTTTAAACGCTCTAAAGCCGCACTGTGTGTCTCTTACATGCAATCCGAAGAGAATTAAAGATGCCATTTCTATTGCTCTATTCCCCATCTGAAAAATAAGGGGCATCGCCCCTCCATAGTTTCTATAACCAATAACCACGTCAAATTTTTTGAGTTTATCTATAAACTTGGAAATGTCATTTGGATTATGTTGCCCATCAGCGTCCATCACAATGATGTTTTTTGCTTTTAGTCGTACGGCCAAATCGCAGCCAGTTTTAAGTGCTGCGCCTTTTCCTAGGTTAATTGCATGCTTGACAACAATTGCGCCAGCTCTTTCTGCCGTAATGCTTGTTGAATCTATTGAGCCATCATCAACAACAATGACTTCATCAACATATTTGAGAACCCTTGGTATCAATGCACCAACTGATTTTGCTTCGTTGCGCGCAGGTATCACTGCAACGTTTCTCATTATTCCACCTTTAGCAGTAAAACTTTGAAATTTAGAGTGATGTTGCCAAGTGGGTGTTGGGTTGGATCAGTTCCGTATCCAAGCTCCGGAGGAATTTCCATGAAACTCGTCTGATTCACAATCATTTTAGAAACAGCTGCATCCATGCCTGCAATTACTTCACTTTTCCCGAGCTTAAATGAGAATGTTTTTGTGTCATTTCTTCCAGAAAGATTTGTTTGTGAGCTAACATTCTTGTTTCGCCAGTCAATTATTGAGCTGTCGAAAACAGTTCCATTATTGAAATAGCCAATGTATTCTATCGTAGCAGTATTCGTTTTTGGAGCCTCAATTTTGTTTGGTTCGCCACCATCCCAATCAACTTTCCAAACATAAATGTCAGTTCCTATTAAGCTTGTCTCATGTGAGAAAGGTCTCAAATAATGCAAGCCCACACCTTTTAAGTAGAAAGTTCTTGTGAAAATACTGCTGGCAAGCGAGGGGGCTGCAAGAATGTAATTGTAAGCTGCTCCGTTAGGAATAAGAACGAATGAATAAGGGAATGTCGGGTTATTATATTTCTTTGTTTTTACTTCTTGGTCTTTGACATAAACGACTCCATCAGGAATGAGATTTTGACCATTAGGAGCTGTTATTACACCGTTGTAATCAGAAGTGTTTATTTCAAAATTTGTAACGATGCCCTGCTGTAATTGAACTGGGCATATTATTTTTCCTTCAGACACAGAGCAGCTTCCTCCACCAGCATATCCGGGCCATGGAGCAACCCAAGCGTTCGCCTCGCTCTGATCAGTTATAGCTTGAGCCTCAAAATAAAGGTCTTCCGACTGCTTTTTTGTATAATTGAAGTTGTTCGTCATATAACTTACCGCTTCATCAAGAGCCTTGTCTTTTAAATAGAACCAAATGTAAGCTCTTTCAAAATTCCAGCTTCCGAAGTGGCCCCATACGCCTGCTTTTCCAATCATGTCTTCTGATGTGATGTAAAACATTTCAGGCGGCTCGCAATGGGTGTATTTCAGAACAGATTCAGCTTGCTCATCACTCAGGCCTTCTTGTTTTAAAATTGATTTTGCTTGCGCTTTGTTTTTTATAATTATTTTGTATAACGTATCAATTGTTGTGTGGGTGTCACCTTTGTTTATTGGGTTTAAAGTTTCGAAGGCATTATTTCCTCCGCAAGCGAGCATACGAAGTATTCCAACATTTTCCTCTTCGCTCGATGTTAAAAGATTTTTACCAGTCCAATGCGCCTGTGGAGTGTCTTGTGTTGTTCCGTCAAAAGTAACTGGTCTATCAGCGATTGCTTTGAAATGGTGACCAAAGTCCCACCATGAGTTTATTTGAGCATTAGGTTTCGATTCCTGCTTTATTTTAGTCAAAGATTTCCACCATGCGTCGTTGATTATGGGCACGTCATTTTCTGCGATACTATACGCAGCTTTTGCAACTGATCCTCCGTCTAAATAAAGCATTCCTGGTGGCCAGAACCAGACGAAGAAGAAGGCAAAAGCTATCAAACCGACTAAAACAGCTGGAATCCAATCTTTGATGTTAAAGTTCTCTTTCAGCCATTTGTACAAAAGCGTGAACAATATGCCGAAAAAAACTCCGAAAGCAACAGCATAAGCTGAACCCAAGAGAAGCGTGAACCTTATTCCTTTGAAGCTTGCATAGGTTGTTCCAGCAAACCAAATAGAAAGAAGAATTGCAACTCCAATGTCTATACTTCTTCTTTCCATTATTGAAGAAACAGCCCTGTAAAGAACTGGTATAAAAAGCAGGACAATGAACAAAGTATCTCCTAAATTTGATCTAAAGACAATCAAGCCGCTATACCACGCGATTACAAGAGCAACAAAAACTAAGTCAGATCTGCTCAGAGTTTTTTTGCCTCCTTCTTTGATAAGTAACATTGAGAATCCGATTCCAAGCAAACCTATCCAGAACATCCACGGTCCACCCATGGAATTTATTACATTACCGAGATTACCTTCATTAAGCTCAGCTACCGTTGTGAGTACATTGGGCCAAAGTGTTGGAAGTACTGCGTCTTTAATTCGAGTGAATCCAAGCGAACCTAAAGGAACACTACTGAATGTAACGAAGCTGTTTAATAATGAAACGAAAATTCCTGAAAACAAGAAAAAAATTCCTAGGATTACCAAACCATTTCTTATTGGCTCAACTAACATAAATGATTTTAATCCTTTTTTTAATTCCCGAAAATGACTTATTCCCTGATAAATAAGATAAAGCCCTGTCATGGCAAGTATGAAGTCAAAAATATACCACCAGCCTCCCCAAGCAATACTGTACATGCCAACTGCAACTCCAGCTGCAGCGCTCGCAACTATTATTAACCATAATTTCCTTGCTTCGAATGCTTCAAGGTATAGCCATGTAATGAGCACTGGGAAGAACACGACCCAGGCATCAGAATCCCCGTGTCCAAATAATGTTCTGTTAAGCACTGCGAAAGAAAAAGCGAACATTGCCCCTGCAAAAAGTCCGCCAAAATTCCCAGCTATCCTGTATGCTATAAGAAAAACGAACAAAGTTGAAAATGCTGTAACAATTACTGGGTAAAAGAACTCTGCCTGATAAATAGTTATATCAGGCTTGAAAAGCTTTAGAATTGTGTGAAGAAATACAATTGATTGAGGATGGAAAAGATCAGGGATTGTTACAGGTCTGCCATTTGGAGCCAGCATATGATTGTCCCAATCAACTCCATTCTTTTTCTCATCACCAGCATATCCATGGTTTTCGATATTCTTTGCATATCTTAACCAATAATATGGATCAATGTCAGGCATGTAAGGGTTGCATCGGAACCAGTCGAAATCCTGAAGGCAGTCGCCTGGTTTCTCATCTGACCAGGCAGTTTTGAAATATAGAGATGTCGCCCTTACCTGAGTGCTTATTTGTTCGCGATTGGCGGCAAAGAATTTTTGATATTCCTGTTCAATTACTTGGTCTCTAGTTTGGGAAGGTAGATTCGGGTTTTGCGATGTTACCTGTTGGGTTATCTGACTTCTGAAATAGTTCCTAACAGATTCATCAGCAAACCTATCAGTAAAGCCAAGGTTCATCGTATCCATTCGTACATCAACGGACATCCAAACAACCAGAATCGCCAATAATACTGTGATTATCCACGATTTTTTTGAGAAAAAATTAGTTACAGACTTCAAATCAAGCCCAATTTCGTCATCTTCCTTGTGACTAGTTTTCTTTTCAGATTTGAATATATTTTTTATTGCTGAGAAATCAAAAGATATTTCATCGCTATCTTCATGCTTCTTGTGTTCGTGATGTTTCTTTTGGTCTTCATTATGTTCTTTTTCAGTATGATGGTGGCTGATATGACCTTTCGTTTCGTGCTCTATTTTTTTATGCTCGTGATGTTCTGTATGGTGCTCTTTTGGAGAAAGTTCTATTTTTTGTTCTTCTTCTCGATTTTCTTTTTTATGTTCTATTTCTGAACTCTGATGTTCGTGAACCTTCTTTTTCTTTTTGAAAATATTTGTGATGGCAGAAAAATCAATTTCAATTTCATCATCAGGCTTATCGCTCATGTCGCTGAGCCGATGACGGTTGCTTATAAAGTTTTGGTACACTACCTATAAAAGGTAACGTGCGTACGATAGAAGTTTCGGTTCTGCCAAAATTATCTTCATGATGAATCTCGATGGGTAATCCCTGCTGCTTGTTTCAAGTATTTTCTTTGCATTGGGTTTTTTCAGCCAGGCGACAATGTTATTGTAGTCATCGTCCTTGAACTTATTGAGCATTCTTCTCATGAAAAGGCTTATATGCATTTCTTTTCCTAGTCGCTGCTGCCAAAGTTTCTGGTAGCTTTTTTTTTCGCTGATAGCTTCAGTAACTGCTTGTGCGCCAATCAATGCCTGGATTATGCCTCCTGCTGTTGTCGCTTTTGCTGCTGTGCTTGCGTCTCCGACCAAATAAACATTATCCTTCTGCACTTTTTGTTTTGGGTTGTAAACAGGTACAAGGCCGCCTTCTGTTTCAATGACTTTTTTCTGATAATCTGTTCCAAATCTTTTTTTCATGAATTCTTTCAGCTGTTTGTTTGCTTGTTCTTCCGCTGCTATTCCGGCTTTAACGGTATGAGAATTAATTGGGGTAACCCAGCAAAAACCAGTCTTTGCTGGATAAACTTCTATGATATTGTTATTTTCTAATCTAACTATTGGCTGCACGCCGAAGAAAAATTTCCTATTTCCATACATCCCGGCTTCTTTGGCAACTGTTGATTGCGGACCATCAGCGCCAATTAAAATGTCAGTTTCGTGCTCTATTACTTTTTTACGCTTAGTATCTTTTATGGTTAGTATAATCCCGTTCTTATTTTTTTGGTATCCCCTAAAGTGGTGATCTGTAAAATATTCAGCACCTGCTTTAATAGCTTTATTTGCAAGATATTGGTCAAAAGCAGTCCTGTCGACTATCCAGTCTGCGTTTGTGAATTTGAAGTCAATTGAGTTTCCATTAGGTGCAAATATTCGAATTGTATCTATTTTATTGACAACAAAGCTTTCATCCTTTGCACCTAACGCTTTTTGGAAAGGGCTTGTTACAATGCCTGTGCATTGGACAGGCTTGCCAATTATTGGGTGCTCTTCGAATACTGTTACTTTGAAGCCTTTTTGTGATAGTAAGTAGGCAGTCTGGCTGCCAGCAGGTCCTGCTCCTATAATGGCGATTCTTTTCATTTCGATTGGGGTTTCAGGAACTCATTAATAGCTTTGTAACTATCACTTAATGGTAACAAGCAGAAAGATTTATATATGAAAATACAATTCAATATTCAAGGGTGATTGGTAATGAATAGAAATTACTTATTGGTACCGGCAAGTTTCATAGCAGGAGCAGTTTTAGTTGGCACATCTCTTGGCTCTCGCATTGTGAACGGATTTGAGTATGTCGGATCTTCGACTTATGATGCAGTAGCAAGTGTAGTTGATAGAAATGGAAGCAAGTCAGGAATTACAATAGATGATAATGCATCTTACACGCTCTCAAGAGAACAGGCGAGCAGAAATTTTAGAAGCAACCCCGATTCTCTAGAAGCATTGGCAGAAACAATGTCGCAAGGGTCAATGCAAACATCCCAACAATGTTTAGACATTAATAGAAAACCCACTAATTATTTTGGAAGCGGTACAGGGCAAGAATTAATAGATGGACTAAATGCTCTTACAGACTTACAAAACAATAATGGGGAGCTTGAATATTTAACAGTTGATGGTGGAAATGAAGTAGTTAGAATTACTTTTCCGCCAGTAAATTATGCAGATGGAACTTCAGTAACTTGTCCCTTCGACACGACATTTGCCACTCCAAACGTAGTGAGCGAGTATCTTGCCGATAAAGGTGGAGAGCTAATAAAACCATGAAAAAATTAAGTGTTGCTTTATTATTTTTTTTTAGTGTAATATTTATTGCTCTTGCAACAATACAAGTTTCTGCGCAAGTTTGTGGTGATAGTGTTTGTGATTTTGGCGAGGATAAGTTTGTTTGCCCTCAGGATTGTGTTACTTTTCCACCACCGTCTTTTCCTTATTGTGGTGATGGTGTTTGTGATTTTGGCGAGGACTGGTATGTTTGCCCAAATGATTGCGGTTCCCCACCTTCACCTCCGCCGCCTAATCCTTATTGCAATGATGGTGTTTGTGATTTTGGCGAGGATAAGTTTGTTTGTCCTCAAGATTGTGGGTCTCCTCCTCCAGTTTGTTCTGTTCAAAATTTCTGTAAGAATGGGGATGTTTACAAAAGAAATTCTGATTGCTCTGAAATTTTCCAGCAGGACTGTCTATATGGGTGTGAAAATAATGCCTGTAAGCCAAAAACTTGCAGTGTTCAGGATTTGTGCCTAAATGATGATGTTTATCATCAGAATTCCGATTGCAGTACTTCGATTGTCAAGGATTGTGGTTCTTATGGTTGTCTCCTAGGTGTATGCAACATTCCAGTTTGTACTGCTCAGAATTTTTGTCAGGGTGGTAATGTTTTTCATAAGAATTCTGATTGTTCTACTTATTTAGCTCAGTATTGTAGTTATGGCTGTACAAATGGTGTTTGTGATAGTCCTCCTTCAACTTGTAATGTTTTAAATTTCTGTAAAAATGGAGATGTTTATCGCAAGAATTCTGACTGTTCAGAATCTATTATCCAGGATTGCCAATATGGTTGTTCTAATGGTGTTTGTAGTGCTCCTACTTGTAGTGTTCAGGATTTGTGTTTTAATGATGATGTTTATCATCAGAATGCTGATTGTAGTAAAACTTTTGTTAAAGATTGTGGTTCTTATGGTTGTCTTTTAGGCGTATGTAACATTCCAGTTTGTACTCCTTCGAATTTTTGTCAGGGTGGTAATGTTTTTCATAAGAATTCTGATTGTTCTAC
>ERZ1292640.449-Hain-H43-02um-R1-449-length-33375-cov-11_pt2 | contig 22696 bp, 17 predicted proteins | sample MGYA00564404_ERZ1292640 | MGnify/ENA primary metagenome ERZ1292640 (study PRJEB36523, sample SAMEA6512636) | groundwater metagenome | collected 2019-01-08 | study: AquaDiva: Metagenomics assemblies of 32 groundwater samples
GAATAAAAACCGGAACTGAAATGTCAGTTAGGGCCAAAAGCAAACTGCCGGGCAAGGCCGACCCCCCAACCCCGCAAATAACGATATTGTCAAAATCGCCAGCGAGCTTTATGTCTTTGGCGCTTTCTGTGCCTTTTTGGAATTGTTGAGGAAAAGAAAGAATAATATCACGCATATTTAATTTCTAATTAACCTAATTACTAATTTCTAAATAAGCACCAATATCTAATGACTAATGTCTAAACGAAAAGTCGTTTTGGTCATTGAGATTTGTTCATTAGACATTCATTAGACATTAGGTCAATTAGAGCAATTAGAAAATTACCGTAAAACCCTTCGGGTTTTGATATACCATTCACTTATTGTACTCCATCTCTTGGACGGGTCAACTATCAGCCCGGCTTTAACGCCTTTTATGTTTTTTGAAACAAAATACAGATAATCCGGGTTGTATAAAAACACGGCCGGAGCGATATCAATCAAAGCGTTTTGGAATTTGGCGTATTTTTGGCCCCTTTCTTTGCCACTCATCGCTTTTCTGGCTCCTTCAAGCAATGTGTCGCTGGTTTTGTCCTCGTAAGCGGAAAGATTCAAGCCCGGGTCGTTCTTTTGGGTTGAGTGCCAAAAAGGAAAAGGGTCGGGAATACTTGCCAAAACATTGCCAAAAAGCAAACTTTCGTAATTGCGTTTTTTAATGTAATCTTTTTCCAGCTCTCCCAGCCCTATTTTTTGAATTTCCACTTGAACACCGATATTTTCCCATTGCTGTTTTAATAATTCGGCTGTCTGAACTAATGGCGACTGGTTCACGGTGGTTAAAGTAATTTTAAGCGGAGTTGTTTCCTGAGGCGACTTGCCACACACGGCGTTTAGCTTGGCGCGAGTGCTAGCCAAAACTGTGCCCGTGCCGTCGGTAAGGCCAGCTGGCTTGAGAATATCAGAGGCGTATTTCTCTTGGAAGCGAATGACCGCCTTTTTGGTGCTTTCGCCGAAATTGCCGTTGATAGTGCCTTCGGGATATACTATCGTGTCTTTTGCCAAGCATTTTTGCAGAGCGCTTACCTCCGGGCCGCTGTCGCCCTTTTGCAGATTTTTACTGATGGTTGCGGCCGCTGTCGTTTTAACTGTTTTTTCAACCTTGCCGTCGTTGTTTTGGTCGGTCCAGCCCGCTTTTTCCAGCAGTTCTTTGGCCTTGACCGGGTTGAATTCGTAGATTTTAGTTGGCTCGGAATAATTGTAAATATCGGGCAGAACCGGCGATTCTACCGGCTTGCCCAAGCCGCCAAGCACATTATTGACGATTTCTTCTTTATTCGTGCCGTAGTTTAAGGCCTGACGGATTGTTTTATCTTTAAGAATAGGGGATTGTTTCAAATTGAAAAAAACAGCAAAATAGCGCGGCATAATTAAGCGGTAAAACGAAAAGCGGTTTTCAAAAAATGACGGGCTGGTTGCGCTAACAGCGAAACCGTCTACCTCGCCTCGGTTCGCGGCCTTAATCAGTCCGGTTTCGTTATCATAGAATAAAAGCTGGATTTTGCTGATAAACGGTTTTTCGCCCGCGTATCTTGGATTTACTTCAAGAGTTATGGTTTTCACATACCCGGATTTGTCCTGTTTCAAAGACGCCACCTTAAAAGGGCCGGAGCCCACGGGCTGGAGATTCTCAGCCGCCAAAGAAAATTTTTCAGCCGGGATATTTTCCCAAATATGTTTTGGCAAGAGCTTGAACGCGGTTGTTTCCAAAAACGGCGGGTACGGGTCTTTGAGCGTGAAACGGATTTCCGTGTCGGAAATTTTTTCGGTTTCAACGCCCAGAAAGCTTACTCTTAAAGGGCTTTTATAATCAGAGTTTTGTATGGTTTTAACGGTAAAAAGAATGTCCTCAACGGTTAGGGGCTGGCCGTCCTGCCAAAAAAGTCCGGCTTTGAGCTTAAAATAAAATACGCGGCCGCTTTCCTCAATCTTGTATTGTTCGGCCAAGTCCGGAATAATTTTGCCTTGAGCGTTATATTTAACCAGCCCGGAAAAGATGAGCTCGGACACATCGCGGTCAACATCGTTGGCGGGCGCGTAAATCGGATTTAGCCATCTGGGCTGGCCAACCAAACCTTCGCGGTAGACACCGCCGCCAGCCGGCTGGGCCTGGCTGTATTTAATGTATTCACAACGAATCAAAACAATAGCCGAACCTATAAAAAGACACACGCAAGCCAGCAGAAATATTTTTTCTTTAAGGGTGAGGAGCTTGAAAAATTTAAGGCATTGGCGCGGAGAACGAAAACTTTTCAGCGATTTTTTCATTGCTGAAAAAATCGCCGCAATTCGCAAACCAAAGTTTGACGGGCTACTCATATATAAGAGGGTTTTTTAAACGATTAAATTGAGCACCGCCAAAACGATAAAAAGGACAGCTAGTGCCATTGTGCCCCAGAAGAGTTTTTTTTGCAGTCCTCGCCGGCTGGCGTAAACAGCTTCTCCGCCACCGCCAAAAGCCGAGCCTAAAGCCGTGCCTCTCTGCTGTAAAAGTATAGCGGCGATAAGAAGTATTGAAATAATGATTTGCAAATATGGAAGATATGTCATCTTAATGTTTGTCTTTTATGAATAATCCCAGCAGAATTCCAAGACCCCAGACAATAAGCGAGGTAAGGAAAAGCGGCCAGATGCCTTTAATTATAAGGCCGGGAAAAAGTATGTCTGCTCCCCAAACCAAAGCCATATTGATAATAAAGCTAAAAAGGCCGAGTGTTAGAATTCGCAAGGGCAAAGACACTAACTTAAGAATCGGTTTGACAAAATAATTTAAAACGCCCAAAATCGCGCCGGCCATCAGCAATATTTTCAAACCGCCTTCAACTTGGACAGAGGGAATAAATCGGCTGGCCAGGTAAAGCCCTAAAATAGCGGCGATTAATTGAGAGATAAATCTTTTGAGAGACATTAATATATAGTAGCGAGAAAAATAGGACAAGTCAATTGAACGCGGTTTTGTTCCTTAATTTTCTATGGTAAGCGATGGCAAATCTGTGCGCCTCGTCTCTTAGGCGCAAAATTAAGTTCGCGACATTGTTCGGCAATCTTTTCCCCAACGCGGTTAGTTGATTTTTCTTAAAAATCTAGTAAAATGAAAGTATAGTTATGGAGATTAATATACAGCGAAAAGAGGCCATTGAGGCCATAAAAACAGTGCGAAATCTTAAAGATTTGGACGCGGTTTTTAAGCGATATTTGGGCAAAAAAGGGGAAATTGCTTTGGTTTTGGCCGGGCTGGCCGAATTGACCGGTGAGCAAAAAAAGGTAATCGGCCAAAAGGCCAATCAATTTAAGCGAGAAATTACCGAGGCAATCAACGGGAAAAAAGCGGAATTAAAGGAACTGGCATTGGTAGAAAGCGATGATATGGAATGGTTGGATATTACCGCGCCGGGCAAAAAGATGTCGTTGGGCCATTTGCATCCATTAACGCTCGCCCAAAGAAAAGCCAGTGAGATTTTTCAGCAAATGGGTTTTGAAGTAGTGGATGGCCCGGAAGTAGAAAGCGAATGGTATAATTTTGACGCTTTGAATGTGCCAAAAGACCATCCGGCCAGAGATATGTGGGACACATTCTGGCTTCGCCAAAAAAAGTTATTATTAAGAACGCATACCAGTCCGGTGCAAATAAGATATATGGAAAAGCGCCAGCCGCCCTTGCGGATTATCGCGCCCGGCCGGGTTTTTAGATACGAGGCCACCGACGCGTCCCACGAAATCAATTTTTATCAAATAGAAGGATTGATGGTTGGCGATGATATTTCAGCGGCTAATTTCAAAGCCATAATTCAGGAATTTTTGCGAAGATTTTTCAACAAGCCCGTCAGTGTGAGGTTGCGGCCAAGCTATTTCCCGTTCGTGGAGCCGGGCTTTGAAATTGATATGAGCTGTGTTGTTTGCGCGGGCAAGGGCTGTTCGCTTTGCTCGCGAACCGGCTGGCTGGAAGTGGCTGGGGCGGGTATGGTTAATCAAGCGGTTTTTAAGGCCGTGGGCTTCAAGCCGCGGGAATACCAGGGATTCGCTTTTGGCATGGGCTTGGATCGTTTGGCAATGATGAAATATAAAATAAACGATATCAGATTATTTTATGAGGGCGATTTTAGATTCTTAAAACAATTTTAATTTTATGGTTTTTTCTTATAATTGGCTACAATCATTTTTTAATACTAAGTTGCCTAAGCCCGAAAAACTGGCTGAGCTTTTAACTATGGCTAGTTTTCAGGTGGAGCGCTTGGAGAAAAAAGGCGCGGACTGGGTTTTGGATATTGATATTCTGCCAAATAGAGCAGGGGATTGTTTGTCGCACATCGGGGTGGCGCGTGAAATAGGGGCCGTTGCGCAATTAAAAATTATCAGCCCGAGGCTGACCTGCCTTGGGCGGGAAAATGAAAAATTAAAGAGTAAAAGTTTAGTTGAGGTGAAGGTTGAAAATTCAGACGATTGCCCGAGGTACACGGCGATGGTGGTGGAGAATGTAAAAGTGGGGGAGTCGCCAAAATGGATTAAAGAGCGGCTGATGGCTTGCGGCTTGCGGCCGATTAATAATGTCGTGGATATTACTAATTATGCGATGTTGGAAACAGGCCAGCCAATGCACGCCTTTGACGCGGACAAGGTTGAAGATAAAAAGATTATTGTTAGGCGGGCGAAGCGGGGAGAGAAAATTATCAGCTTAGATAATCAGGAGTATGTTTTGGATGAAAGCGTTTTAGTTATCGCGGATACTGAGAAGCCGTTGGCCATAGCGGGCATTAAGGGCGGAACGCGGGCGGAAATCAGCCGGGAAACCAAAACGATTATTTTGGAAGCGGCCAATTTTAATCAAACTTTAATTCGCAAAACATCAAGAAAGCTCGGTTTGCGAACTGACGCGTCTTTGCGTTTTGAGCATAACCTTGACCCGAACTTAACCAGTGAAGCGATTGAATTGGCAGTAAAAATGCTCAAAGAAATCGCGGGAGGCGTTGTTGACTCCCGCTCAGTTGATTTTTACCCCAAAAAAGTTCTGCCCAAAAAAATCGCTTTGGACATCAATTATCTTAATCGTTTATTGGGTATTAACATTCCCAAACAAGAGATAATAAGAATTTTTAAAGGGTTGGACTTCAAATTACAAATTACAAATTACCCGCCTGCCCGCCTCGCGTCGAAGCGGGCCGGCGAGGCAGGCAAATTACTCGCTCAGGTTCCGACTTACCGCCTTGACTTAAATACTCCGGAGGATTTAATAGAAGAGGTTGGCCGGCTGTACGGCTACGAAAAAATCCCGGCGGTTTTTCCCAGCGCGGTTTTTATTCCGCCCGCGAAAAACTCTGATATTTTATGGGAACAAAATATTAAGGATATGCTTTTGTCCGCTGGTTTTTACGAGCTGTACAATCATTCATTTATTGGTGATGACGAGGCAAAACTTTTCAATTATTCCATTCACGAGCTGGTTGAGGTGGAAAATCCTGTGAGCGTCAAGCAAAAATATCTTCGGTCTTCGTTGATTATTAATATTCTAAAAAATTTGAAAGAAAATTTGCGTTATGCCGACTCGGCGCGGACTTTTGAAATCGGCAAGGTCTTTGGGAGCGGCGCAAATGGCGCCGTAAAGGAGAGAAAGGCGTTCACCGGCTTGCTGGCCAATCAACAAGCTAAGCCCGCGGATTTATTTTATCAAGCCAAAGGCGTGATTGATAATTTGCTTGGAGGTTTGGGTTTAACGGATATATGGTATGATGAATATCAAGCAGGGCCGGAACAAAGCAAGGTCAGTATTTGGCAGAACAAAAGAATAGCGGAAATAAAAGTTGGCGGAGAGGAAATTGGTTTTTTGGGAGAAATAGCGCCGCGAATTTTAACCGAGATGAAGATTAAGGCCGGCGTTTTGGTTTTTGACTTTGATTTTGAAAAATTGGTAAAATTAAGTTCCGAAGAACGGGAGTACCAGCCGATTTCGCTTTTTCCGGCCGCTATTCGGGATTTGGCCGTTTTGGCGCCAACTAAAACAAAAGTGGAGGACGCCATGCGGCTCATTGGCGCGGCTGGCGGAGAACTGGTGGCTGACATTGATTTGTTTGACATTTATGAAGGCGCGGAATTGCCGGAAAACAAGAAAAATTTCGCTTTTCATATTACTTTTCAGACGCAAGACCGAACGCTTTCGTCAAAGGAGATAGACGCGCTGATGGCAAAGATAATGAGGGTGCTGGAAGAGGAGGGGTGGGAAGTTCGTAAATAAATGAAACCGTTTCGCCTTTTTGCATTTTTCATTGTCGTTTTTCACTTTTCATTTTTCATTTTTAATTTGTCAACATGGCTCGTAAAACAATACCCAACAAAATAAATAAAGCCAAGCAAAAGGACTCCTCAACCAAGAAGTCCGGCTATGGCGTTGAGGACATTGAAGTTCTTCATGGCGTGGAGCCGGTTCGCAAAAGACCGGGTATGTATATTGGTTCAACCGGGCCGGAAGGCCTGCACCACTTGGTTTTGGAAGTGGTGAGTAATGCCATTGACGAGGCCTTAATGGGTCATTGCAATGAAATTGGCGTGGCGCTTTTGTCAAATAATCGCGTTTTGGTGGAAGACAATGGCCGGGGCATACCGGTGGAACGGCATTCCGCGACAAAAAAATCCGGCCTGGAAACAATAATGACCACTTTGCACGCGGGCGCCAAATTCGGCGGCAAGGCCTACGGTTCAACCGGCGGTTTGCATGGCGTGGGGGTTTCGGCGGTTTGCGCTTTGTCCAGTTATCTTAAAGCCGAGGTTTGCCGGGACGGCGAGAAATATTGTCAGGAATTTTCCGAAGGCAAGGCCTTGGCCGACATTAAAAAAATCGGCAAATGCTCGCGAACCGGCACCACGGTTATTTTCGAACCGGACGCCAAAATTTTCGGCGACATTAAGTTTAACGGCAAGAAGATATTGAATCATCTGCGCCAGCAGGCATATCTAACCAAGGGCGTTAAAATCACTCTAGCGGACGCGCGAGAAGAAACAGTGAAGGCCGGAGGAGCGCCCATGGATTACACTTTTTATTTTGAAGGCGGGTTGATGGCCTATGTGAAGTATTTAAGCAAGCGGAACAGTCCGCGGCATACCACAATTTTTTACACTTCGGGCGAGAAAAATGATATTCGGGTGGAGGCCGCTTTCCTGTATACTAAAGAATACGAATGTTCCGAAGAAAGTTTTGCAAATAGTATTTATACCGCGGACGGAGGCAGCCACCTTACTGGCTTTCGGGGCGCTTTAACCAGGGTTCTCAATGACTACGCGCGCAAAAACAGCTACTTAAAGGAAAAAGAAGATAACTTAACCGGCGACGATGTGCGAGAGGGTCTCACCGCGGTTATTTCGGTTCGTCTGCAAGAGCCGCAATTTGAAGGCCAAACAAAAGGCAAGCTGGGCAACCCTGAAGTTAAGCCAGTGGTGGAATCGGTAGTTTCTGAAGCCCTGACTAATTATTTGGAGCAGAATCCGCAGGACGCGAGAGCCATTATTGAAAATTGTATTTTATCAGCCAAGGCTAGAAACGCGGCCAAAGCGGCGCGCCAGACCGTTTTGCGCAAGGGCGCTTTGGAGGGTTTGTCTTTGCCGGGCAAATTGGCGGATTGTTCCAGCCGCGACCCGTCAGAGTCCGAACTTTATATCGTGGAAGGACAGAGTGCCGGCGGATGTTTTTTTGGAGAAACAAAAGTCGCTCTTGCCGATGGCAGAAATTTAAGCTTTTTCGAACTGATTGAAGAAGAGAAAAAAGGGAAAAAGAATTACTGTTATACAATTAAAAAAGACGGTTCAATTGGTATCTCTCCAATTAAATATCCGCGCAAAACCAAAAGTGGAGTAGAGGTTATGAAAGTTGTTCTGGATAACGGAGAGGAGTTAATTTGCACGCCCGACCATAAATTTATGATGAGAGACGGCTCTTATCAAGAAGCGCAAGCGCTTTCCAGCCAGGATTCGTTAATGCCTTTGCGCCGTAAGCTTTCCCAAAAAGGAGGAAATATCACGATTGGCGGCTACGAGATGGTTTACGGCCTCAAAGAAAATAAATGGATTTTTACTCATCTTTTGTCTGATAGATATAATCTTGAAAATGGCCGTTATGCCGAAAAAGATGGATCGGATAAGCACCACATTGATTTTAATAAGCTAAATAATAATCCAGAAAATATAAGGCGGATGCGTAAAGAAGACCACTGGGAGTATCATCGCCAAATGCTTGAATTTGGGTTGCACCGAGAAGATGTTAAGGAAAAATCAAGGATGGCTCACCAGAAGCCGGAATATAAGGAAAAAATCAGGAAAATAATGACTACCCCGGAGATGAGGCGGCTTTTGAGTGAAAGGGCGAAAAAGCAATGGATCAACGAGGAATACAAGCGGTATATGACGCGAAAGTTTTTTGAGTTTTATCAAAGTAACCCCGATTATCGGGAAAAAAATAGCAGGACTTTATTCGAGAATCAAAAGCGATATTGGAGTAATCCTGAAAATAAGGCGAAGCAATCGGAAACAGGCCGTCAATATTTTGAGAAACATCCGGAAAAGAGGGCCGAGTTTTCTCAAAAAGCGAAAGAGCAATGGCAAAACCAAGCGCTTTTAGCGTGGAGAAGAGGAAAAACTAAAGAACAATGGACACCAATGTTTAGAGAGAACCGGAAAAAAGCGTATAATCAAACCTATTTAAATAAAGCCATAAGTTTGTTGAGGTCAATATTTGACCTAATGGGCGTAATTGATGTCGCGGAATATAATCAGCAAAGGCGCGTAAAAAAAGATAAAAGTATTTTGCGATACGAAACAATTTGCCAGAGATTTTTTAATGGAGACGAAAATCGGCTAAAAGAGGCGGTGATAAACTACAACCACAAGATTAAAGGTATAGTTAAGCTCCCTCAAAAAATAGATGTTTATGATTTAGAGGTTGAGGGAACGCACAACTTCGCGTTATCATCTGGAATTTTTGTTCATAATAGCTGTAAAATGGGCAGGGATAGGCGATTTCAGGCGATTTTACCTTTGCGGGGCAAGATTTTGAATGTGGAGAGAGCGCGGCTGGACAAAATGCTTGCCTCAAAAGAAATTAAATCGCTTATTATCGCGCTGGGCACGGCCATAGCCGAGGACTTTAATATGGAAAAACTTCGGTATCAGCGCATTATTTTAACGCTTGACGCGGATGTTGACGGCTCGCATATCCGGACTTTGTTATTGACTTTGTTTTACCGTCATTTTCGGCCTTTAATCGACAAGGGCTATCTTTATATTGCCCAGCCGCCGCTTTATAAGGTGCAGTCCGGCAAAAATGTAGAATACGCGTATAACGAGGAAGATAAAGAAGAAATGGTGGCGGCGCTCAAAAAATCGGTTTCATCAACGCCGTCGGTCCAGCGGTACAAGGGCTTGGGCGAAATGAACCCCGAAGAGCTATGGGAAACAACTATGAATCCGGAAAACAGAGTTCTTTTGCAGGTGAATGTTGAGGACACGCAGAAAGCCGATGAAATTTTTGATATTTTAATGGGCGACGAGGTCTTGCCAAGGAAAAAGTTCATCCAAACGCACGCCAAAAAAGTGAAAAACCTTGATATTTAGTTGACAGAAGCGCTAATTCTGTTATCATAACAGCCATATGGCCGGTAAAATTACAAATTATTTCAAAGAAGTCCGATTGGAAATAAAAAAAGTTAATTGGCCCACCCGAGAGCAAACTATCCAGTACACCTTGATAGTTATCGGCGCTTCGGTGGCGGTGGCGATTTTTTTGGGCGCCATTGATTTTGGTTTTTCCACCCTAATAAACAAGTTTATTCTTTTTAGATAACCACAACTATGCCACGACAAGTTTTACCGGAGGAAAAAAATTGGTATGTAATTCATACTTATTCCGGGTATGAAGACGCGGTTGCCAAAAATCTTAAGCAAAGAATAGAGTCCATGGGTATGGAGGACAAAATTTTTAGCGTGCTTGTGCCTAAGGAAAAAAAGATTAAAATCAAAGACGGCAAGCGGAAAGCCACTGAGGAAAAGATTTATCCCGGATATGTTTTGGTGGAAATGGTCGTCACCGATGACTCTTGGTATATTGTCCGCAACACGCCGAATGTCACCGGGTTTGTGGGCGTTGGCACAACGCCCGTGCCGGTTTCGAACGCGGAAATCGAAATTCTTAAAAAAAGAATGGGGGTAAATGAGCCGCAGTTTAAAATGGAATACGAGGTAGGCGACAATATTAAAGTAACCGACGGGCCTTTCAAAGATTTTGACGGTAAGATTTCGGAAATAGATATGGAAAGGGGCAAGGTGAAAGTGCTGGTTAATATGTTTGGCCGCGATACGCCCTTAGAACTTGACTCGCTCCAAATTAAAAAGTTATAGTTAAAAAAGCTTTACCCCATACTAATCCCAGCGATGAATAATTTTCAGCAAAGTTCATCTGCGAATACGCCTGCGGCTCTATTTCTGCTAAAACAAAGTTTGTCGTTAGGATTATTACGGGGTGTAAGAACTCGTAAATTCACTCGTGGCTAACCGCCACTCATTCATTAACGATTTCTAACATGGCAAAGAAAATAAAAGCAGTTATAAAATTACAGATTCAGGCCGGTAAAGCCACGCCCGCGCCTCCTGTTGGCCCGGTTTTGGCCGCGCAAAAGTTGAACATTGGCGAGTTTTGCTCAAAATTCAACGAGGCCACGCAGAGCTTAATCGGCTTTAAGGTGCCTGTTGAGGTGACGGTTTTCGCGGACGGCACTTATAATTTTCGGTTAAAACAGCCCATTACCTCCGAGCTTCTAAAAAAGGCGGCGGCCATTGAAAAGGGCTCGGGCGAGCCGAACAAAAAGAAAGCGGGCAAAATCACCAAAGTTCAGTTAAGGCAGATAGCGGAAAAGAAAATGGCTGACCTCAATACCGACAATATTGAGAAAGCAATGAAAATCGTTGAGGGCACGGCCAGGAATATGGGCATTACAGTGGAGTAATGCCCATATTTGTTTCGGTTAGAGTTCATTAGTTAGAGTTCTTTGGAATATTATAAGAAGGAGTGAATGTAAAAATGAATAGACCACAAACATTAGGCGAGTGGCAGGAGATGTTTGATTCGATTTATGGCAAACATAACGCAAGCTATACGGTTTCGGATATCTTGCTTCATCTTATAGAGGAGATGGGCGAGATTGCCGAGGAGTTACGGAAAGAGAATACGCCGGAAGTTATTCTAAAACTTCCAGATATTTTTGCATGGCTGTTAAGTTTCTGTAATGCATGTGAACCAACGGCAGTTGATTTAGAAAAAGCAATTCGGAATAAATATCCCGGCGTCTGTCCCTATTGCTTCGCAGCGGATACCTGTACCTGTATTGCCAACGCCGAGCCGAAACCGACATACAAAAGCAATAGCCGTATGTTGGAGCCATTCAGAAATGCCGCAAAAGAAGGATTGACGCTCGACGAATGGCAAGGCCTGTTTGCCCGAATCTACGGGCGGGTGAACAAAATAAAAACCCAAATGCAGTTATGGCTGCACCTTTGGGAAGAAATCGGCGAGCTCAGCAAGGCCTTCCGCATCGGGAGACCTGATTTGGAAGAGGAAGTGGCGGATGTTTTTGCCTGGCTTATTGGTATTAGCAATAAATTGTTTATTTTTCTTGCCAATGTTACATGGAATGCATATCCGGGCAGGTGTCGTAAATGTTCTCAGAAAGAATGTCAATGCCAAACTATAACAGAAAGGGAGGTGTAAAAAGAGAACCCTTTCGTGTTGCACATTATACGCAACACGGGAGAAAAGTATCTACACAATCAATTTACTATTTGAGGAGGTAAGAAAATGGAAACTATTAGAACCGTTACTAGTGAAGTGGAACTTATTGCTATAACGTCCAATGCCGAAGAGCTAATTGAAGAGGCTGGCCGAACCTGCTATCTGAGTTTTGATAAAAAAGGACCCGACACAGCGCAGAAGCTTATCAGGGCGCTCGTTAAGAGTGGACATCATTCTGTTTTGGAGCACGGGTATGCGACATTCAGAATCAAAGGTGGTTCAAGGGCTTTTACCCATCAACTTGTTCGGCACAGGTTAATGGCGATTTCTCAGCAATCGCAGAGATACTGCAACGAGGATGACTTCAAAGTGATTATCCCGCCAGCAATTGAGAAGAATCTGGAGGCGCACGATATCTTCAATCAGGTCGTTGATTATTGTCGTTCTGCTTATGCTCAACTGCAGAAACTTGGCATAAGAAATGAAGATGCGCGCTTTGTCCTGCCAAATGCGGTAGAGAGCGAGATAGTTATCTCGGCGAACTTCCGCGAGTTGCGCCACATCTTTTGTGTGAGGTGCGCCCCCGCTGCGCAGTGGGAAATCCGCCGTATCGCGCTTCAAATGCTTCGGATAATGAAGGAGAAAGCGCCGACAGTGTTTGAAGATTTTATTATAGATGAAGAAAAGGGTATCGCAAGCACAGCGATAATATCATAGCACAATAGGGAATAGGAGGGTTCTACGGCTTTTGTGAAAACAGAAGCCACACTTTTTTTATAGGGTTCTCAAAAAAAATTCAGCGCGATTCCTGAATACTCTGGAATCGCGCTTTGTATTAAATGTATTAGGCGGCGAATGGATTCATTCGGCCTGGATACATGTGTTCGTAGACCCAAGCCACTTGTTCCCGGTCCCATTTTCGTTTTGTTTCCCTTTCCGTTAATGTTACCGTTACCGTTTGCGCTACAGGTTTCTTCTCCAGTACCAGCCAGGAATAAAGGCCGTAGCCAATTTTCCAGCCGGACGAGAAAATGCAGAAGAAAAGTAGGGCGCTAAATTGTTTCTGGGCAATTACCACGCTGGTTTCGCCAGAGTAGACCATTGACGGCAAAAAAATTGCCAAGGTTAAGATAACGCCCAAGGCCGTGAGCGCCTGAATTAAAATAACTTTCATCATCAATTCCTGAAACATCTCATCCTCCCTCATAGATTATGATGTGAAGAACTTAACGCAAAAAACGATTTTTCAGTATAGCGTTTTTTTTTGAAAAAGTATATACTATAATAACTTAACCTTTGCGAACTATGGCTCAGGCAATGTCGTTAATGTCAAATACCGCCATCAGAAGGCATTTAGCCCAAGGCGCAGTTGTGATTGACCCTTTTCAAGAGCGGCATTTGGGTACTTGCGCATATGATGTTTCATTGGGCGAGTATTATTTTCGTGAACAGCATCCCAGAGGCGGTATTGGCACATATAGCCCGTATTCGGAAAAAGACATTTTGCGGGTATGGGGCGTCGCTCAAAAAGCCGAGCCAATGAGTATTTGGCTCAACGGCACCGCCAATCACGGCATTGAAGGCATTAAGCCCGATGACTTGGTTATCTGGATTGCCCCGGGCGAAACGGTTTTGTGCCACACACAGGAGTTTATCGGCGGCCGGGGGGGGATAGTGACCACAATGATGAAGTCCAGGTCGTCTCTGGGCCGTAATTTTATTGAAGTTTGCAAGTGCGCGGGCTGGGGAGATGTGGGTTATGTGAATCGCTGGACAATGGAAATTACTAATAATTCTCGGTATTATCAGATTCCTTTGGTGGTGGGCCGGAGAGTGGCGCAGATTGTTTTTTTTGAAGTTGAACCCATTGAGCAAGCCAAAGCCGATTATGTCGCTGGCGGCAAGTATCAGACCGTTTCGGATTTGGAAGAGCTGAAAAAAAATTGGCGGCCGGAAATAATGCTGCCCAAAATGTGGAAAGATTATGAAGTTAATGGACAATAAACTCGGTCAATTCATTGTTTTTGAGGGCTTGGACGGCGCGGGCCGTTCCACTCAAGTTGAGTTGCTATGCAGGGCGCTCACGGCGGATGGCTATGATATTTTGAGTACGAAAGAGCCAACCGTCATTTCCGAGCCCGGCAAAAAAATAAAACAGATTTTAAGGGGCGAAATTATCGCTTTTCCCGAGGAACTGCAGGAGCTTTTTAGCCAAGACAGGGCCTGGCATTTGGAAACAATGATTGAACCGCATTTGCGAAAAAGCGAAAAAGCGATTGTTGTTTCGGACCGGTATTTTTTTTCAAGTTTTGCTTTCGGCTCAGCTTGCGGCGCAAAATTAGAATGGCTTTTTGAAATTAACAAAGATTTTTTATTGCCCGATATGCTGTTTTTCGTGGAAGTTAGTCCGGAAATTTGTATGAAGCGAATTGAAAGCAGGGGTTATGTTAAAGAATTGATGGAGCGAAGAGAATTGCTGGAAAAGGTTAGCGTGAATTATCAAAACATATTAAAATCTTTTCACGATAAAACAAAAATAATTATTATCAACGGCGAAGAGCCGATAGAAACAATAGCCCAAAAAATATATGAAAAATTTAGCCAAAATTATTGACCAGACAAATATCAGGCCCGAAGCGAAGGCAGGGGATATAAAAAAGACAGTTCGGGAAGCCAAAGAATTTGGTTTTCGCGGCGTATGCGTCAATCCCAAATGGGTAAAATTAACGGCGCAAGAATTAAAAGGAGCGGGTGTGAAAACCGTTGTTTTAATTGACGGCCCAATGGGCATGAGTAGCCATCAACGGAGGGCAGCCCTAAGTAAAAAAGCAAAAAAAGACGGGGCGAACGAGCTGGATATTGTGCTCAATATCGTTGACTTAAAATATGAACGGTATCAAAAAGTTTTGGCCGATCTGAAACCCCTTTGCCGGATTTTGCCTGTAAAAGTCATTATTGGTTCTGGATATTTAACAGATGAGGAAATTATCAAGGCCGCGGAGCTGGCCCAAAAAGCCGGCGCGATTTGCGTGAAAACCGCCACTTTCAAAGACCCCTTAGAAAACAGGGAATTGGCGGAGAAAGCGCGGCATCTTAAATTGATGAGAAAAGGCGCGCCCGGGCTTTTGATTAAAGCGTCGGGAAATATCAAAACCTTGAAAGATGTCCAGACGATGATTAGAGCTGGAGCGGACATCGTGGGGACAAGTTCGGGGGTTGAAATAGTGAGGAGCTGGAAAAGAAATTAAAAATGTAAAATGAAAAGTGAAAAACGACAATCTAAAATCTAAAAAGTAAGCGCTCGTTCTTTTTTAATTTTTTTTTGTGGTTTTACATTTTTCATTTTTAGTTTTTCATTTATGCCATACGAACCTACCATCGGGCTCGAACTTCATATTGAGCTCAAAACATTATCCAAGATGTTCTGTTCCTGCCCGAACGACCCTGACGAAAAACAGCCCAATGTGAATGTTTGCCCGATTTGTCTGGGGCATCCGGGCACTTTGCCAGTAATAAACGAAGCGGCGGTGAGGGCGGTCATAAAAACTGGCTTGGCTTTGAGTTGCCAGATTCCAGAACATTCAAAGTTTGACCGCAAGAATTATTTTTATCCGGACCTGCCCAAAGGTTATCAGATTTCCCAATATGATGAACCGCTATGCTTGAACGGCTCTCTTGAAATTGACGGAAAAAAAATTCGCATTAGGCGTATACATTTAGAGGAAGACACCGGGCGACTCCAGCACCCCGAAGGCGAAAAATATTCTTTAGTTGATTTTAACCGCGCGGGCGTGCCTTTGATGGAGCTGGTCACCGAGCCGGACATAGTTTCGGCCAAAGAGGCGAGAAAATTTAGCGAGGAACTTCAGCTTATCTTGCGTTATCTTAATGTTTCCGCGGCGGATATGGAAAAAGGCCAAATGAGATGCGAGGTGAATATTTCATTGAGTGAACCGGGAGCGGAATTAGGCACAAAGGTAGAGGTAAAGAATTTAAATTCTTTTCGGGTCGTGGAAAAATCTACTGAATTTGAAATAGGCCGCCAAACGGAAATTTTGGAAAATAAGGGGGAAATAAAGCAGGAAACTCGGGGCTGGAACGATAAGAAAGGAGCCACCGTCAGCCAGCGGGAAAAAGAAGCGGCGCATGATTATCGTTATTTCCCGGAGCCGGACCTGCCCTCTCTTCGATTGGGCGCGTTGGATTTTGTCGCGCCGATAAAAGCTGAAATCCCGGAACTGCCTCAAGAGAGGCGGGCGCGGTTGACTCTTGAATACGGCATCAAGACCGCGGAAGCGGAAATTTTTACAGTTAATAAGGATTTGGGCGAGTATTTTGAAAAAGTAGTGTCCGAATTGGCTGAATGGGCCAAAGCGAAAGAAATAGGGGATATGAAAATAGCCCAAACAGCGGCCAATTATCTTGTCAGCGATTTAATGGGGCTTTTTGAGGGTGTTGGTTTTAGCGCCCTTAATTGCCCTATCACTGCCGAAAATTTCGCCGAGTTTATCAGTATTGTCCATAAGGGCGAAATTTCTAGTAAAATCGCCAAGTCCTTGCTTTTGGAAATGTTCAAAACGGGCGATGACCCGTCGCGTATTATCGAGGAAAAAGGCCTGTCCCAAATGACCGATGTTTCGGAAATTGAAAAGGCGGTCAAGGAAATTATTGGGCAAAATCCAAAAGCCGTGGCGGATTTCAAGGCGGGCAAACAAAATGTCTTGCAATTTTTGGTAGGCGCGGCTATGGCCAAAACAAAAGGTTTGGCCGAGCCAAACACCTTGCGAGAACTGTTCAAAAAACTGCTTAATTGAAAATGTTTTTTCGACAGGAACCGCCCCGACAAATGGCGGGGCGGAGTATGTCATTTTCCGCGATCGCGGGTTATTTCAATAAAGATAAGCGTAAAATCAATACTGAGTTAGCGCTAACGCCAAGAAGGAGTTTTAAGAATAGAGAATTTTCGTATTTCTTTTTCGGCTGATTTAGCAGTACCTATCCAGCGAATTTGTTTGTCTCTTTTGAACCAGGTCATTTGGCGTTTGGCGAATTGGCGGGTATGTAAATTAATCAATTTTTCTATCGTGACCTTGCTGGGCAAGGTCATCCATTCGGCATAGCCAATGGTGTTTTGTAAAATTGGCGTCCAGCCGTATTTTTTTATCAATGTTTTAACCTCGTCTTCTAGTCCTTGTTTGAACATTTTAGCGATTCTTTTTTTTATCCGCCGTTCCAGTTCTTTTTGGCCGGGATTTACGCCCAGTAGGAGGCAATTAAACTGCGGTTTTCGCGCCAAAGGCCGCGTTGCGCCCGCTGATTTAGCCATTTCAATGGCCCGAACGAGCCGCCTCTTGTTGTTTTTGTCTATGGTTTTGGCTCGTTGTTTGTCCAGTTTTTTTAGGAGTTTGAAAAGTTGGGCAGGGGATTGGGTTTCAAGCTTTTGCCGCAATTCCGAGTTGGCTTTTAATTTAGGAAACTGCCAGCCCTCAACGACCGAGTAGATATAAAAAGCGGTGCCGCCAACTAAAAAAGGAATCTTGCCTCGCCTTTGAATATCCTTTATTGTTTTAATCGCCAATTTTTGATATTCCGCGACATTAGATATTTGATTTGGCTTGATAATGTGAAATAAATGATGTTGTATGTCTTCAACCCTTTTAGATTTTTCATTATCGTTTTTCATTTTTCGTTTTTCATTTTTCGTTTGAAATGGCGATGCCGTCCCAATCGTCATTTCCCTGTATATTTGTCGCGAGTCAGCGCAAACAATCTCGCCGTTAAACTTTTGGGCGAGTTTTAATGCCAGATCGGTTTTCCCGCTGGCCGTAGGGCCGAGGATGACCACGAGCTTATCCGAATTTTTAATTTTTAATGGCACGGTTTTGAATATGGGATTTATGACTTTTCGTAACATCTGCTCTCTTCTCGCTTTTTCCTCGGCTGGCACGGTATCTGCCATATGATAGGCGGCGGTGCCAGCTCGGGGAGAATATTTTGCAATATATGCCTGCTTGAAGTGGGCTTTTTTCATTACTTCAATGGTCTTGTCGAACTGTTTTTTGGTTTCGTCTGGAAAACCCACGATAATATCCGTGGTGATGACAACTTCGGGCATCGCTTTTCTAATCTTGGCGATAAGTTTCAGATAGTCAGCCCGAGTGTAATGCCGATTCATCTTTCTTAAAATTTCGTTGTCCCCGGACTGAAAAGGCAAATGAACATATTTTATTATCTTGTTATTTTTGGCCATTTCGGCAATTAGTTCATCGGAGAAATCTTTGGGGTGATTGGTCAAAAACTTAACCTTAAAATCGCCAGGCAAAGCGGTGATTTCTTGCAAAAGTCCGGTAAAATTTGGATATGAATTTACATTTTGCGCCACCAGGGTTATTTCTTTAACTCCATTTTTTATCAACCCTTTTGTCTCTTTGATGATTGCTTTGGATTCGCGGTATTTTTCTCGGCCTCTGGTGTATGGCACCACGCAATAGGCGCAAAAATTATCGCAGCCCTCGCCGATAGTGATTAACCCGCTTAGGGGCGGGAACTTTTCTAAATCCTTGAACTTTTTAATTTCAACGCCCATTTTTTCAAATGATTTTTTGTCTGCGTCCAAAACGCACCCTGTTAAAATTATTTTTGCTTTCTTATTTATATTTTTAATATTTAATACATAGTTTTTAATTCTATCCACTGATTTTTGCCTTACCGAGCACATTAAAATTACAACCAAATCCGCCTTGCTTAAAACAGGGGACTGCTTATAGCCCTTTTTCTGAAAAAGTTGGCTTATCCGTTCCGCGTCCGCTTTATTAAATTGGCACCCGAACGCGACAATATAGTATTTCATAAGCATTTTATAACAAAAAAACACCTCCGTAGCAATGGAGGTGTTTTTACAACAGGCGGTTTTACGGCTGTTTAACAGGAATGTTTATCGTACCCTCGCCTTGCAATCCTCCGGCTCCGCCAGATTCGGTTTCCACCTGGACTTCAACCTGCTTTAATTGCGGCAGTTGAGGTTTAACTGGCTGCTGGGGGTTCACTTTGGCTGGCTTATTGATTTCGGGCTTGTTAGTAACGGGCCTGTCGGGGTTTTGATCAATTTTCTCTTGCTCTATTTTGAATTCCTGTCTTTGCTGTGTTTTTTGCGCCGTGAGAGCGTTTTGATAAGCGGCGTTCACTTGGCCAAAGGCCTCGCCGATTTTGTTTTCGCTCAACGCTTTTTTGGCCTCCTCCAATTTCTTTTTGGCGTTTTCCGTTAAGCTTGGAACAGCCCCGCCTGATTCTGGCGAAGGAGCCAAATTGGAAATCATTTTTTCAACTTTCGTCATCTGCTCAGCAATAGAACGCGCAGTGTCCGCGATTTTTGCTTCGTTCACCGGGTTTATGAATAATTCTTTAGCGCCAGTGGCGTTTCCCTGTTCCATATCGTTCAGTTTTTGCGCGGTCTTAGCCCACATAATATCCTTTGCCTTTTCTAGCTCCGCCTTGATTTCTCTAGGCGCGGTGGCGGTAGTTTCTCGAATAATTTCCATCTGCCGCACTTCGTTGCCGCCAAGCTGTTTTATGTATTCGGGAAGCAGATTCTTTACTTGGACCGGCATTGCTTTAAGCTCTGCTTGGATTTGACTCACGGCATTTTGTCGAGCTTGAATAAGCGCTTCTTTCGCGGCTTCAGGCGCTTTGGCTTCCATTATTTTCATTATTTCAATGGTTTGAAATGCCTTGAACTCTGAGCCGTCTTTTGTTTCCAATTCCCGGTTTAAGCTATCGGCTAAAATACGCGGTGAATCGCCCAGTTTTGTAACATTCGCAGTCATTGTTGAAGCAGCTTCGTCTTTGGCTTCAGTTAGGGCGGAGTAGGCCTCAGGCGTGATATTCTTTTCTATTTTATTCAGTATTTTTTGCTGTTTAACGCCTTTTTCCACCAGTTTTTCAATCAACGCGCTTATTTTTGGATTGTTTTGAACGGTTTCCTTGATTGCATTGGCGGCGCTGTTTAATTTTACGGTCTCGGCTTGATAATTATCAAGCGCTTTTTTGATTGCTTGCGTGTTTGTCGGGCTTGTCTCCGCGATTTTTTTGGCTTCAACTAATTTCTCGTTGGTGAATTTCAGCCTTAGCTCAGCTTTTTTCACCGGATTGAATGTCACAGCTGACTGAATAGCCCGCGACCAGTTCTTTAGGAAATAAAACGGGCTATTGGGAAGCAGGGTTGGCTCGGAAACTCCCAGCTGAGCGGCGGTAACGGTTTCATCAAGCGCGACCATTTGCTCGGCCGCCGCGCTATTCTCTGCGCCAGTCGGCGCGACTGCCTCTTGTGCAAAAACGATTCCCGTCGCGGCAAGGTAAAGTACCGCAACCGCTAAAATTTTTTTTGTTGTTTTCATTGTAGTGTTATGATTTTATATTTTATTTACGACCTTTCGTTTAGAAATTAGTAATTAGAAATTAGAAATTCGTTAGTGTATTTGCTCTTTTTTCTCTCTTAAAAAATATCGCCATTGCTCCAAAAATTCGATAAATAAGGAAAATGGCATATCAAACAGCGCGGTAAAAAGCATTGAAATAAAATTGTATCTTTGCCATTTGCCCGATAGCCAGCGGCCTACCCTCACGAGAGGCAAGGCAAAAAAATCAACGATTATACTCAAAAGACCTTCTTTTTCATCCATTACATGAAGTTCTTTGGCGCGCTCGCGCATTTTAGCGCCGGCGAACGCGATTAAGGAGACAAAAACAATAAATATGATAGGGGATAGGAACGGAAATCGCAAGCGATAAAGTCCCCAGACAATAATGCCCGCGGAAACGCAAAAGCTCAAAAGATAGATAAAGGTGACCACGAACGAAAGGATAAAGCCGCGTTTTTTTCTTGGGCGGATTTCATAAGTGTCCTGTTTTTCCGCTTGATAAACGATTTTCATTGTTTCGGCCGTCACATAAGTCAGGTTTTCTTTGGGCGGATATTTGATGGTGGCCACCAGCAATATCATTAATAAGGTTGGCACCAAAACATCAATCCCCAAAGCAAAATATTGCAAACGGCCGCTGGTGTATTTGGTAAGGGGTATTTCTAAGGCGATGAGTACGGCGATTTTGGTGAGAAAAATGGAAACCGTGGAATAAATCGCGGCCCGGCGCAAACGCGATTTCAATGTCTTTAATCTTTGCTCGTAAGCGCGGCGCACCAAGGCCTCCAGCGCTGACGGCTTGGCGATTTTTTCAGCCGCGTCTTTGGGATTGTCGGCAATAATGTCGCCCAGCAAAAGATATGGCGTGTCGTACTTTTCACAGATATGATAAAATCTTTCGGCCAGCGGGTGATTCAAGTCCCGCTCTATCTGCTCCCAAATTTCATAGATATGTTCGGCTATTTCTTGTAGGATTTCAGATGAGGGGTCAGCCCATTCCGAGAATTGTTCTTTGAGTAAACTATAAGAGATAAGGGCGGGGTCTAATTTGAATAGCGCTTTTTGAACCGCGATATAAATCTGGGTTTTTCTATCTTGCTCGTCCAGGCCGCTCACTTTAATTTTTTCCAGCATTATCTCGGTCATATAGCGGATAAGCGCCCTTTCTTTAATCGGCCGAGACAGCGTTTTTTCTATTTCGCAGGCCGCGATTTCCAGAATCCAGTTGTAAAGCTGGATTTTCAGTTTTTCTTCGTTTGTCTGGCTGTGATTGAGTATGTAAATATACTTTTCAATGATTTTCTGTGTTTCTGACACTTTGGTTTCTTCAATGCGGTCGTTGGGAAAATGGCCGTTGCGGATAAGTTCCAAAAGTAATGACTCGGCCACATTTTCGCCGTTTCCTTTCAAAAACAATCGGCGCTTCAAAACGCGCCCGATAGCGGTTCGGCGCATCAAATGTTCTTCCCGCCAGTCAACTACTTCTCTTACTTTTTCGTAAAAACTCGCCACGCGGGAGGCGACTTCGTCAACATGCAAAGTAGAAACGCCGTCTTTGGGCTGTTTGGCGTTATACCAGCTTTGATAGCGCTGAATGAGCTTTTGCGTAGATTGGGATAATTGAGACATTGAGGTTGTTTGAAAATTTATTTTTTGATTTCGGCTATAAACTTCCCTAACTTCATTTTTCCAATATCGCCTTTGCCGCGTTCGCGAACGCTCACGGATTTCGCTTTCAGTTCTTTGTCACCCACGATTAAAAGATAGGGGACTTTCTGCATTTCGCCTTCGCGAATTTTTTTACCCACGGTTTGAGCGTCTGTTTTGGCTTCAACTCTTATGTCGGCCTTTGCCAAACCTTTGGCGATTTCTTTGGCGTACCGGCTGTGCTTGCTCCCCACCGGTATTACCCAGCACTGAACAGGGGAAAGCCACAAGGGCAAAGCGCCCCCGTAATGTTCTACCAAAATACCGATAAATCTTTCTAATGAGCCGTAAATCGTGCGGTGGAGCATTACCGGCCGCTGTGGTTTGCCTTTTTCGTCAATGTACTCAAGTTGAAAATTTTCGGGCTGGGCGAAATCAAGCTGTAAGGTGCCGCATTGCCAAGTTCGGCCGATAGAATCTTTCAAGTGAGTATCAATTTTCGGGCCGTAAAACGCGCCGTCGCCAGAATTGATTTTATAAGGCAATTTCATCGCCTTTAGTGTTTTTTCCAGAATTTTTTCCGCCAAGTTCCACGATTTCAACTCGCCCGTGTATTTTTCCGGCCGGGTGGAAAGCTCCATATGAAAATCGCGGAAACCAAATGCCTTGTAAAACTTCAACGAGAGTTTGAGCACTTTTTTAAGTTCGTCCTCAACCTGCCCCGGGCGGCAATAAATATGCGCGTCGTCTTGGGTAAAAGCCCTCACTCGAAAAAGCCCATGCAAAGTGCCGGCCAATTCGTGGCGGTGCACCAAACCCAGCTCGCCGACTCTCA
>ERZ1292640.1067-Hain-H43-02um-R1-1067-length-22648-cov-12_pt1 | contig 22648 bp, 16 predicted proteins | sample MGYA00564404_ERZ1292640 | MGnify/ENA primary metagenome ERZ1292640 (study PRJEB36523, sample SAMEA6512636) | groundwater metagenome | collected 2019-01-08 | study: AquaDiva: Metagenomics assemblies of 32 groundwater samples
TCTTGTGATTCATCGCCAGCTCCATCAGCTTGAAACTGCCCTCCAGATGCTTCGGGTCCAGTTCGAGCGTGCGGATGTAGCACTGAATGGCCATGTCGATGGTGTTGTAGTCCGAGACCTGAGGATTGTCGAGTTCGACATAGACCCCGGCCAGATTGTACCAGGCCATGGGATCGTCCGGCGTGATCTCCACGAGGCGCTCGTAATAATCCTTGGCTTCCATGAACTTCTTTTTGTCGGCATAGACCCGCCCCAGATTGAAGAGGGCCAGGACATCGTGGGGGAACACCTCGAGCGCATGTTTGAACTCGGTTTCCGCTTCGTCCGTCATGGCCTTCGTCGCGTAGATCGTGCCCAGATTCGAATAGTACATCGCGAGCGAGCGGTTCATCTCGGCACGGAGGCCCTCCGCCATCTCAATCGATTTCTTGACCTCCACGAGCGCATCGTCCATCCGGCCTTTACTGAAATAGAGCTCGCCCAACCGGCAGCGGGCCTGAAAGTCGTCCGGCTCAACCGCCAGCAGTTTTTCGATCTCGGCAATTTCTTCGTCCGGGTTCAACGGCTGATCGCCCGGATCGACAACGGTCTGACTTTGCTCGGAAACGGAAGAGGTTGGTTCGTTCATACGATTCCCTATAGTAAAAAGGTTCGTTAGATATGTCCGCCCGCCAATGAATCCGGCGCGCCGAGCACGGGCGCGTTCGTCGCTGGCGCCGTATCAGCCGCGTCACGCCGATGCCGGTCCATGGTCAAGAGCATAACACCGAGCACCACCATCAGCGTCAGATTCGAATACAGCAGCGCATAGCCCGCAATAAACATCAAGCCGATCCCATAGCCGGCCAGCCGCCCCATCGTCAGCAGCTTAATGACCGTGTAGGACCAGCACAACAGGCCCGTCATGTAGAGAGCAAAGGGAAGGAAGAACGTGTAGCCCATGCCGAACTGAAAGATCCACCCGATGCCGTCCGCCGCCTTCCGAATGTTGTTGGCCAGCCCAGGGTCATACTGCTTGAGCAGATAATCCAGGAACAGCATCAGCGTAAAAATGGAGCCGGCGGTCGCCCAAAACCAGATGGCGCGGCGGCGCTGCCGCTGATTGCGCGTCCGAAACGAGACGCCCCGCCCATAGGCCCAAAACACCAGGATGCTGGACAGGACCATCAAGGCCTCGCCCGCGCGATGGGCCTCGTAGACCAACGGCGGCGCCGCCACGGTCCCGATGAAACTATAGGTCGTGGACACGATCTGGTAATACAACCAGCCCCCGATCCCCAGGAGATAAGTGACCCCCATCGCGCGATGCGACCATTCGGTATGGGCCGAAAGATACTCCGTCATCAGACAGACCAACGCGACCAGGGCCACGAAGTTATAAATCGCCGATCCCAAAAAAGCGGGGGGGATCAACAGGAAGCCCGCCGTGAGGAGCAACAAGAGCGCCACGCAAGGCACGACGATCCTATTCGAGCCCACAAACCCTCGCCCGGCCATCCGGTTGACGATCCCAACGGCCAACGCGAGGAACAAGAGAATCGCCACGACATTGAGCAACCACTGCCCAATCTCCGTCAAGGCCGTGAAGGTCGGAATAATCCACTCATGCGTCTGCGCCAGCTTGCTGAGATGCATCCCCAATCGCGACACGAGCCGATAGAGGATCAACTCCGCAAAGGAGACGATCAGGACGAGCTTGACCGTGTATTGGAACAACAGGGATTGATCGTTGATCTTTCCCGTTATCCGGTCAATCGTGGGATTCGCGGCAATCATGCTGTCTATCCTTACAGGAGGCCCGAATTATACTGCTCGAAAAACAGGGGCAACGTCGTGAGGGACAGGCGCATCACGATCTCGCCGGCTGCGGCACGCCCACTTCTTGCGCCTTGGCCCGCGCGATGTACAACAACCCGTCCGCCATGGAATAGTTGAACGGCAACTCGCACACGACTTCGCTGATTTTTTCGTAGACATGCTGATAGAGGGCTTCCGATTCATCGGGCGTCATGCCTTCCGACACTTCATAGAAGAAGCCCAGGCTCAAGTCTTCTGCCGACGGACGCATGATGCGCCGGATGCCGTAGCTGCCGGGGTCGCTCATAATCGGCGCTTCTTTTTCCAAATCGAAGAGGCAGGGCTGGCAGGAGAAGCCATAGGAGCTATGCAGCCGCTCGTTCTCGACGATGAAATTCATCGTCTCCCGCGCTTCTTCTTCTTTTTCGGTCGGGAATCCCACGATGATGTAACAGTGGACCGCGATCCCCAGATCGACGCAATCGTCGGCGATGCGCCGCACCCACTCCTGCTTAATCCCCTTCTTCATGAAATCCATCACCCGCTGGTTGAAGGACTCCAACCCGAAGACGATCTTCAGGCAGCCGGCATCCTTCATCGAGGCCAGGAGTTCCCGCGTCAGGTGCTTCTCGAAGCGCATCTCGCAGGTCCATTTAATGTCCAGCTTCTTGTCGATGATCTGCTGACACAACCGCTTGGTCGGCGAGAGGGCGAAACATTCGTCAGTGAAAAAGAACCGGCTGGCGCTGTAGCGCTGCTTGAGCCATTCCAATTCCTCGACGGTGCGTCCCGGTTCTTTCTGCCGGAAATTCTGGTGATCCAGCGTGAGGGCGCAGAACGCGCAATCCTTGTAGTAACAGCCGCGCGAAAACTGCACGGGCAAGACCGGCTCCGGCGACAGATACAGGCCCAGCGGGAAACCATCGTAGTTGGGCGCCGGCAACTGGTTGATATTCTCAGAGTAGAACGGCTGGTTGACCGTGATCTTCCCGTTTTGTCGATAGATCAGGTTCGGGACTTTGCTGAAATCTTTTTTCCCGTCCAATTGATGGACCAGTTCGAGCAGCGCTGTCTCGCCCTCGAAGACGATGATATCGTCGGTCAGATCGAAGAGACTCGGGCAGCGGCGCAGGTTATCGACCAGCCGGGTGAAGATGCTGCCGCCGATGGTCAGATGGATGTTGGGCGCGGCTTCCTTAATCAAGCGGCAGAGTGTCAGGCCCGGGATAATTTGCGAGGTCGCCGTAATCGAGACGCCGATCAAGTCCGGCTGATCTCCGATGATCGATTTCAGAAAGCGCTCGCGGAACAGCTTGATATAGGGGTTCTGAGATTCATCCCTGATGATCTTCATCAGGTCTTTGGACGAATAAATGGAACAGTTGCCGAATTGATTGTCGACGACCGTCAGTCTGGTCGGGAAATAGAGCGTGGAGAGGACCTCCAGCCATTTGTCGATGAGAAAGAGGCTTTCCTTATAGGACTCGAGATCGTAGAAGCCCTCCCCGCGCAGGGTCTCCTTGGCCGGCTCGATCCGGTCGATGAGATAGGGGAAGCGATCCAGCGATTCGACGATGCGCGCCAAGTGTTCGGCGCTTCCCGGTCCCGTGTCGCCGGTGTGGCTCTGCTCGAGGGCGCGCTGTTTATCGACCAGTTCCTGATAGAGTTCTGCCCCGTAGGCTTGGGTGACCACTCCGTCTAAGAGTTCGATGCCGAGATCACGCTGGGAGACGTTGTTGACGCCGCCTTGCACCAAGAACCCCGTCAAGGAGGGGAGGCTCAGGTAGGGCTGTGACGGATGCCAGGTTGGAGGGAAAAGCAGTGAGACTTTCATGCTGAATCACTACCAACTCAGTGAAAATTACGGCGTTATCTCAAGAAAATGCACCTGTTTTTATACACTCCGCCATCGGCCAAATGCAACCATGGGAGCCGGCTCCCTGCCCTGCGAAGAGCGAATCACGCGAAGGATCATCATCGGTATCGCCTGCCGCAGAACAAGAGAAAGCCCCAGCCCGGCCTGATGCCGGACTGGGGCTTTCTCGCTCACTATCACTCGTGCCCTAGCGGTACGAGATGGTCTCTCCAGAGACCGGTTTCCCTACTGCAACTTCAGGGTAAACCAGGTGGAGAGCGCCTTCATGCCGTTACGTTCAACGTTGTTGCCGTCCCAGACCGCGAAGGCGACTGGCACAGACGCACCTGACTTGAACTGGGTATCGTTGGCATCACCGGTTTCCAACGTGCGCTTCACCACCACGCGCCAGGTTGGACCGGTGTAACCACCGCCCTTGACGGAGCCTGATGGCTCCCACACGCCGTTTCCGATGACATCCTGATGCGCTTGCGTGGTCAGGGTGCTGAAGCCATTGGCGTTCAGATCCTCGACCGAGCTCACGCGCAGCGTCGGGTCAGACATGATGTTGCCGGACCAGATGCCGGGATTGAAAGGCCCAAGGCTGCGACCGATCCGGTCAGGATAGGTCACGCCGCCCGCAGGCTCTTCGAAATAGTAGTCCCAGAAAATGCCCGGGTATTGATCGTCCACGTCCCACATACCAGCGCTATCCTTGCCGAGATCCTTCTGCCACTCTGCGTTCCACCGCCAGATGTTGGTGGTGCCGCCTGACTGGCCCATGCACTGGAAAGGCGGCGCGCCAGCCGTATTGACTGGGAACATGATCGCCACCTGATCCCGGAAGTCCTGGGGACCGATGGTCGTATCGTTCTTGGTCTGATCGTTCCACTCTAAACGCATACCGACTTCTTTGCCGTTGGTCATGGCTTTCACGAACACCGACTTCACCGAAATATTCGGGTGCATCGGTGTGGTGATCAGCTGTCCGCTCAACGGCACGATCACCCCTGGCACGCTCTCCCAGACTGGGTTCGCGCCGTCCATGGGAATCGATCCCTTGATGGCCTTCGCCGGAATCGTGACCGGCTGGCTGACAGCCAACGGCACCTGCCCGATCGTCAGCATCACGCCAACGATCAACGCAGAGAGAAGAATGCCAAACACCACACGCTTACTGTGTGTCTGCACAACTCTCATAGGACTACTCCTCCTCTCGATTAAAAGATTAAGAACGGTGGCCCAAGATAACTGACAACAAACAAAAAATAGAAACCCTCACGAATACTTGATGGCTAGGCGGTTCCGACCGGCCCCCCATCGTCCTTGTCTTTCCCTTGATCTTTTTTATCCAAGAATGATTCGGCGCCGACTTCGTTCAACAGCAAGCTGAGCTCGTTGCCTTGATCTTGCGCGCCGCACTCATAGGTCTGGCCTTCCGGCGCATTGAACGTCGCCGGGCGATAATCGGTTTCCGAATAGGGCTGCGGCACGACACCCAGGAACGCGGCTTCGAAGTCCATCCATTCCGCCATCAAGTCCGCCACGTGCTTGTACAAACCTGAATCGGCTTTCTTGACCAGCATCCGGCAAAACAACGGAACCCATCGCCCGATGTGGTTTTTGACGAACTTCTTCTGCGCATCGAGAACGATCTGCGTCTTGTCCGCTCCGTCGTGACAGCGGGAATAGGATTCTTTGTAGGCCAGAAAATGCATGAACTCGAACTCGACGCTCAAATGGTCCAGCCGTTCATGGATGTCCTTGGACAGCTCCACCCCGAACGCACGGTAGAATCCGGCGATATCGCCCATGACTTGCGATTGGGCAAAAACGTGGTCGTTGCCAAACAGGGTTTCGTAGGGGGGGCAATCGAGGGTAATGACGTTGCTGAATACGCGGCGATGCTCGGACTGGAGATCGCTGAGCTGCCAATTGACGCACTCAGACGCCACCACTTTTTCGAGCTGATCGAACTGCTTACGCAGCAACACCAGCTTCTGCTTCGCGCGTTCGCCGCCGATCCCGTCGAGCACCAGGCTCAGGGCATCGACCGCGGCTCGCCCGTCCTCGACAAACTCGCCGCATTGCACGTAATCGAGAAATTCGTCGTCCTCGGGATAGAGCAGACTCCACGAAACAAGCAAATAGAGCTTGCTGCGATTGAGGGCGCGTTCGACTGCAGGTGAGTCTTTAATGGCTGGCGGAGCCGCGATAACCGCAGCTCCTGCTGGAGAATTCGTTTGCACCGGCTGTTTACTCGTCATGAGAATCAGCTCCTCGGTTTCCCCTGTTGCCCGATTGGATATCCTGGACATCGGGGATCAAACCTTTGGCACAGGCTCGCGTATGATAGGTAACAGCCCTGGGGTTGTCAAGCGCGAACTCGTACTCTCGAATTGATAATCTAAGATAATGATTTTTCACGTCATTTCTCATACTTTCCCGCACAATTTCTTTTCGATTTTCCCTCTTGCTTTTGCCTCACGTTTTTGCCTCTCACGAAAGCGACCGTACTAGCAACCTGAACGGTGTCACGCGAATCGCCACATGATCGTTCACGGTCCGGCAGACCTGTTCGCATAGGCCGCACCCAACACAACGTTCCGTCATCACGCCCAAACGCTGCGTATCAAAGTCCATCGATAAGGCATCCGTCGGACATTTAGAAGCACATGCATGGCATCCCTGTCCTGCCGTACAGGTACGATGGGAAACGATGGCTAGGCCCATTCGCACCTGATCGGGCCCTCCGACGGCAAGCAATGCTTCCGTCGCGCAAGCCGCGATGCAGGGCACATCCTCGCAGAGATAGCACGGGATCTGATCCGCAAAAATGACCGGCGTCCCATCCTGCTGGTGGAACGTGATCGATCCGTGAGGACAGACCGTAGCGCAGTCACCGCACTTCGTGCATCGCTCTAAAAACAGCGTCTCGTCAACCGCACCGGGAGGACGCAGCCAATCCGTCCGCACCAGTGGAGCCGATCGCTCCGGCACAACTTCCTGTTGCTTGGAAAATTCCTGGGCCGCCTTGGCAACGGAGACGACCGAGTCCTTCAGGAAATCGCGCCGTCCATATGTCGGATCGTTTGCCACAAGAGTGACCTTACATCACGCCGTCGGCGCGTAACTTATAGACCTCGACACAACGGTCGCAGGCCCCAAATTCGATATCCCAGCCCGGATGATTCTCGCGGATAAAATCGAGCACGTACGGCTCGATCTTATTGCCCATATCCTCGACCCACGAATAGGTCGGGAATCGGCATAGGGGGCACGGGAACCCCGGCATCAGCATGACTTTGTTTTCGGTTTCCGGAACTTCACCGCCCTCGACATCCACGGCGCGATCCATCACGCGCAAGGTGTCCGAGGCCATTTCGATCAATTCCGAGTGGGTGAAGAAACTTGTCTGCCACAGCCCCTCGAACACCGATTTCAACTGCGGCGCGGGGATTTTGCGATACCAGGAGCGAAACTCTTTGAACCGGTCTTCCTTGCGCAACATCGGCTCTTTGCCGGTGGCCGTCAGACGACTGTCGACGGTGAGACTCCATAAGATGCGATAGCGATGGAGGATGAGCGTTTCTTCGCCAGGGTTTTGTCCGACCTTGGTGTCCGGATCGTAACCGAAGACCGGATCCAGCATGTCCGAGATATGCAGCAACTCATGGCGGCAATAGCGCGTGAGCGCGGGGTCGTAGAATCGCCGCGGGATGAGCTTGATCCCGACGCCTCTCAACCCTTTCTCTTCGAACTCCCGGGCCATCTCATGCTCGACGGAGCCCCACTTCCTGAGAATGTCGACGCCTTCCTGATCTTCCTTGAGCACGCCCTTAACTAGGACGATGCCGACCCGTTCTTTCAGCAGGGGATATTCGTTGAACGCATCCCGGATGATGTCGGAAAATCCCCAGGTCCCGAACATGTACTGGTAGAGCTTCTTAAACTCGCTCTCCCGATCGTCGAGCGTAAACTTCTCGTAGATCGGATCGGCCAGCTCGTGAAATTCCTTATAATAGGTCGGATCGCCCTCACGCTCCGTCTTTTCGACGAACGAGTCGATGACCTCTTGCAACAATGCTGGCTGAAAACGCAGTTCCATAATAGTCCTTGATCATCCAATCCGGACTGGCATGGCCGGCACATCCCGTTGAGGGATGCGAACCGGCTCTCATCGCGGCTTGACTTGGTGGCAAGGCTTCTCTTACGATCACCTCAAGCCGACAAGCCGACGCGAATTATACTGGCCCGAATCGCCGATTTGCAATCAAGCCGGTCGCCGCGGGCCGCTTCATCTTGCTCCGACCGTAAGGATTATGAAACATGGCTGATCAGATTGCGCCTCAACTGGCCCCATCGCCCTCTCCACTCACGCCATCATCGGGTGCAGGCAATGCACCGGTCGATTTCCTTGAGTATTGGAAGAGCGGAGCACGGGAGCTCACCACCTTTCGCGGCCATTCGCATGGCGTCTGGTCAGTCGCCTTCTCACCGGACGGGTTGACCCTTGCCAGTGGAGGAGTCGACCGGCTTGTCCGTATCTGGGACATTGAGACAGGGCGCTTGCTGCGCTCCCTCAGGGGCCACACGGCAGACATCCGATCCGTCGTCTTCACGCCGGACGGCCAGACGCTGGCCACGGCCAGCGAGGACCGCACCATCCGGCTCTGGAACCCGCACACCGGCGAATCGAAAAAGCTGCTCTTTACGCGTTACGACCACAATGTCGTCAGCCTCTCCCTCTCGCCAGACGGCCTCATGCTGGCGCGCGGCAGCCACAACAAAGACATCAAGATCTGGGAAGTCACCACCGGCACCGAGCTCATGACCCTCCTCGGCAAGGACCAGTACGACCACCACTGGTCGGTCTGCGTCACCTTTTCGCCGGATGGCATGCACCTCGCCAGCGGAACGGACATCGGCAAGATCAAACTCTGGGAAGTGCTGCCCAGCGGAGAAGAAAAGATCCTGCATAACGGACATTGGAAGCAGGACGAGGATGACAGCAGCGAAACCCGCGGATACTTCGTCGAAGACGACGGTGGCTTTCAAAAACCGATGGACTATTGGATCGGCGCGATGACCTTTACCCCCGACGCCAAGCTCCTCATCACCGGGAGCCGCGATAAAACGATCAAACTGTTCGACATGCCCAACATGACGGAACAACGGACCCTGAAAGGCCACACCGCCTGGGTGCGCGCCCTCGCCGTCACGCCGGACAACAAAGTGCTCATTAGCGCCGGCGACGATGAAACGATTCGGTTTTGGGATTTATCGAACGGCCGTTGCTTCAGAACGCTCAAGGCCCATACTGGCGGCATTCGCGGAATCAGCCTCTCACCGAACGGCATGACATTGGCCAGCGCATCATGGGATCGCACGGTGAAACTGTGGGCCGGGGGAATAGAAGCAGCCGAGTAACGCCCGTCGAGCTGCGACGTTTGGCAGGATGCTCAAAAAGGCCGTTCAGCATGTTCATGCTGAGCGGCCTTTTCACTATCCTGCTACGCTTCCTCTGGTTCGTCCTTAGCTGACGGAATCCCGTAGCGTTTGCACTTTTCCCAGAGGGCTTTGCGCGAAAGACCGAGAACCTTCGCAGCCGTCGTCCTGCTGCCCTCTACCCGACCGAGAACCGACACAATATATTCACGCTCGAACTGTTCCCGCGCCGTCGCCAGCGAGGTCAGCGGACGCTCCTCGCGCTTCTGCCCCGTCAGCCCTTCGCTACAGAACCCGCAAGACTCTTGAGGGAGCCCTCCCGTATAGGGACAGGACTGGAAGCCACAGAGGTCAGCCGGTTGAATCGCCTCACGATCCCGCCCCAGCGCCACCGCCCGCTCGACCATATTCTCTAATTCCCGCACATTCCCGGGAAACGAATAGCGCAAAAAGAGCTCGCGCGCCACGGGAGAAAGCCCCTTCACCGTCTTATTCATCTTGCTGGCGCAGGTCTTCAGCACATGCTCCGCAATGACCATGATGTCTTCCTGCCGTTGGCGCAACGGCGGGATCACGATATGCACGACATTGAGCCGGTAAAACAGATCTTCGCGAAACCGTCCCTGCGAGACTTCTTTCCGCAGATCTTTTTGCGTCGCGCAGACCAGACGCACGTCGACGTCGATCCGGTCGTTCCCTCCGACACGCTCGAACTGCCGTTCTTGAAGCACCCGCAAAAGTTTCACCTGGATGACCGGAGAAATTTCCCCGATCTCATCGAGGAACAGCGTCCCGCGATGCGCCAGCTCGAATCGTCCGCGCCGCTGCTTCATCGCCCCGGTGAAAGCCCCCTTCTCATGGCCGAAGAGCTCCGCCTCCAGCAAAGTTTCCGGCAAAGCCGCACAACTGACCTTGATCAAGGGATATTGGCTTCTAGCGCTATTTTGATGGATGGCATTGGCCACCAGCTCCTTGCCGGTGCCGCTCTCTCCCAGAATCAAGGTCGTTGAATCCGTGCCCGCCACCAGCTTGATCTTGTCGAGCACCGCGCGCATTTGATTATTCGTGCCGAGAATGCCCCCGAAGCTGAACTTATCCTCCAAGGCTTCCTTGAGGTCCTGATTCTCTCGCCGCAGCGCCACCACACGGCCCACTCGTTCGACGATCAATAATAATTCGTCCATCTGGAACGGTTTGGTGATGTAGTCGAAGGCGCCGAGCTTCATCGCGCCAACCGCCGTTTCCACCGACCCGTGGGCGGTAATCACCACAACCTCCGTGGGGGGCGATTGCTCCTTGGTCGCGGTGAGCACCGTCAGCCCATCCGCGCCTGGCAATCGCAGATCGGTAATCACCAAATCGAAGGGCCGCCGACGGACGGCTTCGAGACCTTCCGTGCCGGAGGCCGCCGCTTCCACTTCATGGCCGACGGCCTCCAGCGCATCGACCATCGAGAGTCGCATCAACGGCTCGTCATCCACGAGCAGAATTCTGAGCCCCTTCATGACACCCTCTCCAGCAACGAACGTTCGCGCGAGACCGGCAGATAGAGGGTAAAGGTCGTCCCCTTCCCCACCTCGCTATCCACCACGATCCTTCCTCCATGGCGCTCCACAATGCCGAGGCTGACCGACAGGCCGAGGCCGGTCCCTTCCCCTTCGCTCTTCGTCGTAAAGAAGGGATCGAAGATGCGAGGCAGGACCGCCGGCGGAATGCCCGACCCCGTATCGCGGACTTCGACCAGACAGACTCCTTCGACGACCACGGTTTGAATCGTCAGCGTCCCGCCCTCTTTCATCGCTTGCACCGCATTCAACACCAGGTTCATCAAGACTTGCTCGATCATATGCCGATCGACCATGACAGATGGCAGCCCATGGCCTAGCACCGTCTCCAAGACAATTCGGTTCGGAGCAAAGAGGTGCGTCGTCAAGACCAAGACCCGGTCGACGATATAATTGATATCCGTCAAGGCGAACTCCGGCTCATGCTGCTGGGAAAAATCGAGCAACTGCCGCACGATCTTTTGCACCCGCTGCACCCCGTCCTCCATAGAGGCCCGATATTCCTCCTGCCGGCTCGCCGACAAGGTGCCCTTCCGTAAGTTGTAGAGGCAATTGAGGATGCCGCCCAGGGGATTGTTGATTTCATGGGCCACTCCGGCGGCCAGCCGTCCAACCGACGCGAGCTTCTCCGAGTTCCTGATCTGCTGCTCCAGCTTTTTGGTCTCGGTCATATCCCGCGCAATGCCCAACACACCGAGGAGCGTCCCCTCGACCGCATGCAGGGGGGAAACGCTGACCATCACCGCCCTCGGCTCCCCCGTGCGCGTCACGACTTCAACCTCATAGACCTGTTTGGCACCGATGTCCAAAGTGCTCTTCAACCGCCGCCCCCGATGCCGCTTGGACAGCAGGGCCAGGTAAGGACGGCCGATCAGATCCTCTTTCCGATAGCCCCAGGCTTCGATCTTGCTATTTACATAGGTAAACCGTTGCTCAGTGTCGAGGGTATAGATGACATCGTTCGCGTTCTCGAGCAAATTCTCCAGATACTGTTTGGTCTCCTCGATTTCCCTCGTGCGCTCTCGCACTTTCTGCTCCAACTCTTCGCGATAAGTCTGCAGCTGCCGCTCAAGCTTCTTCCGGCCAGTAATGTCGCGTAGCTGCACCATCACCAACACTTGGTCGTCCGCTCCGACTCGAATCAAGTCCATTTCGACAGGAGTTTCCAGGCCGTCGGCATGGCGCACCATGATCTCTTGCGTGGCCACTTTCCGCTGGCCAGTGATGATGTCGGCAAACCACCCGCGCAAGGCATCATGATGCCCGGCAAGCACGACCTCGAACAGGCTCCGGCCGACCACCGTCGCCTCCGTATAGCCCAACGCCTGTTCCTCACGTTTATTGACGGCCACGATCGTACCGGACTCGTTCACCATGAACACGGAGTCCGCCACCAAGTCGAACAACGCCTTGTAGCGCGCCTGCGAAGCCACCAACTGTTGGGTTCGCTCCGACACGGCCTCTTCTAACTTTGTCGTATATTCTTGCAACTGCTGCTCAAGCCGGCGTCGTTCGGTCACGTCGCGCACGAACGCGCGTGAGTAAACCAGCCCGCCCCGCTCTTGATCGATCAGTGCCGTGGCATGAACCTCCACATCGATCGGGTGACCGTCTTTCGCCAGAAACACCGTCTCCATTGAACTGCGCCCCTGGGCCACCAATCGTTCCAAATACTGCAAGGCGAGTGATTCCTGCCCTCGCGGCACCAGATCCCACAGCTTCATCGATAACATCTCGTCAAGCGTGTATTTCAGTTTATCGAGCCCCGTCTTGTTCACATGGACGAAGCCGCCGCTCCGGTTCAATTGGCAGATCATCTCCGGCGAATGCTCAATCAAATCGCGATACTTTTCCTCCAACCGATGCACATCCTCCATCCGTTGTTCGATCTGCCCGAACGACCGCTGGAGATTCGTGGCCATCTGATTGAACGCCTCGGCGAGCTCTTCAATTTCATCGCCGGTCTTCAGTGCCAGCCGCTGGCCCAATCGTCCGCTCCCGATTTCCCGCACCCCGTCATGTAATAACTGAATCGGTCTAGCAATCCGACGTGCGACGACTATCCCGGTCCCCCACAACACGGCCAGCACGAGCAACCCATAGAGCAAAACTTTCGCCACCAGTTCGGCAAGTGGCGCATAGGTCTCCTGGGGATCCTGCCGCACCACGGTCACCCACTGTTTGCCTCCGAGACTTCCAGGCGCCAACCTCTCGCTGAATCGAACGGGCGCGAATCCGATCAAAGCCTGCTGGCTTCCATGCGAATCGTCCGCCACGACGGACCAACCGGCTTTCAGCCCGCCGAGGGCGCTGATGAACTCAGGCTTGATCGAATGTTCTTCCGGAGCCAGAACCGGACAAATCACCAAGCCTCCATCGGAGCTGAACAGCATCGCGTGGCCAGTCTCCCCGACCGTGACATCGGCAATGGCATGAAAAATCGTATCGCGACGCAACAAAATCGTGACGGCGCCGATCGCCGACTCCTTCGCATCGTCCAGAATGGGGACAGCGACCATAATCACATGGGTCCCGAAGCTGGGGTCGAACGCGATCTCGCTCACGTAGCCGCTGGGGCCGGCCCCTTTCATCACCGCTTGCCACCAGGGCGTCTTGCCGTAAAAGTACTCCACCTGCGGGATGGAGCTCACCACCAGCGCGCCCTGCTGGTCGGTGACCAGAATCCCGACATAGTCGGACTTCCGGATGTCGTGCCATCGGATGAGATAGTTGGTGACGATACGATTGATGAAGAGAGGAAACTCGCTGCGCTTGTCCCGCTGGCGCCACCGCTGCTGCCAATCCTTGATCATGCCCTGGATGCTGTGCGCATCCTTCCCCTCGTACGTGCGATTGGATTCCGTGACGGCGGTGCGAAGAAACGGGGTGGTCGCGAGCTGCTGGGCCTCATTCATCCCGCGGCCGACCTGCATTTCAATGCGACGAGCGGCTTCCACGGCGACTTCTTTGAAGTTCGCGCCGGTCATTTCGCGAAGCGCGCGCCGCTCTTCGACGTAGGTGAGGGCAAGCAGAAGTGTCAGGGGCAGAAGGCCGACCAGCACGATCGCCGTGATGATCTTGCGCTGGAGACTGTGAGACCGACTCCAGAATGTCATGGGCATGCCAGCGAACAGCTGCTGCGACCGGATAGCCCGGTCGCAGCCTCGTGTCTCTCCGCCAACGGCTGCAGACTAGCTCCGCTTCAAGAGCCGCCCGGACGCTCCGGGCCACAGCAGCAGTAACGGACTCGCGACGAAAATGGATGAATAGGTCCCGAAGATCACGCCCCACAACAGAGCGAGCGAGAAATCATGCAAGACCTCTCCTCCGGCCAGCGTCAGAGGAATCAACACCAACACGACGGTCAAACTCGTGACGATCGTGCGGCTCAAGACCTGGTTGACCGCATTGTTGATGATCGTCTCCTCGCTGTCCCGCCTCCGCATCCGGAGATTTTCTCTGATCCGGTCGAACACGACGACCGTATCGGTCATCGAGTACCCGGCTAAGGTCAGCAGCGCGGTCACCACCAGCAGGGTGATCTCTTTATCTAAAAGGTAAAAGGCGCCCAGCACCGCCAGCACATCGTGGAAGGTCGCCAAGGCCGCAGCGATGCCGAAGCGAAACTCAAATCGCCCCGCCACATAGAGGATGATCCCGACAAAGGAAATAAGAATCGCAATGAGGGCGTCCTCTTGCAGCTTTTTCCCGATGGTCGGCCCGATCTCCGTGCTGGAATCGACCACAAAATGGTTTGAAGGAAACTCCTTCGTAAAGACCGCCACGACTCGTTCGGCCACCTTTTCCTCGATGGTCGTCGAGGCCTTCAGGCGGATCAGGAGCTTGTTTTCCTGACCGAATTCTTGGAGTTCGGCGTTGCCCAGGCCATTCGCCTCCAAGATTTTCCTGGCTTCGTCGATCCGGATCGCTTGATCGAACTTCAGCTGCACCGCGGTCCCGCCCGCGAAATCGATGCCGAGGTTTGCCGACCCTCGGCTAATCTGCACGACTGCCACCAGCCCCAGCATCACCATGATGCCGGAGAACAGAAAGGCCCAGCGGCGCTTTCCCATGAAATCGATATTGGTTTTTCCGAGAATCTCTAACATGCCGGCTCCTTCGGACTAGATGCTTAACTGTTCGACTTTGTGTCGTTGATTCATAAGGTCGAAGATGACCTTGGTGCCCACCAGGGCCGTAAAGAGATTGATCCCGATGCCAAGGCACAAGGTCACGGCAAACCCTTTGATCGGCCCCGTCCCGAAGAGGAACAGCGCCACCCCCGTGATCAGCGTCGTCACGTGCGAGTCGACGATCGTCAACAACGCCTTCTCGTAGCCTCCGTCGACGGCCAGCCGGACCGCTTTCCCCGCTCGCAGCTCTTCACGAATACGTTCGAAGATGAGGACGTTCGAGTCGACGCCCATCCCGATCGTGAGCACGATGCCGGCAATCCCCGGCAGGGTCAAGGTCGCGTTCAGCGCCGAGAGCGCCCCCATCAAACAGAGGAGATTCAACGCCAGCGCAAAATCGGCAATCACCCCGGACGTCCGATAATAGACCATCATGAACAGCACCACCAGCGCGCCGGCAAACAACGTGGCCTGCACGCCCTTGTCGATCGAATCTTTCCCCAGCGACGGTCCGACCGTGAGGTCTTGAATGATCTTGAGCGGAGCCGGCAAGGCGCCGGCCCGGAGGACGATCGCCAAGTCGCTCGCCTCTTGCATCGAGAAGGTTCCGGTGATTTGCGCGCGGCCCCCGGTAATGCGCTCCTGAATCACCGGCGCCGAGTAGATCGTATTATCGAGCACGACGGCCATGCGCTTCTTGACGTTGTCGCCCGTGATCCGATCGAACTCCCGACCGCCTTTGGCGTCGAAGGTGATCGACACGTAGGGATCGTTGAATTGGCCGATCGAGACCCGCGCATCGCTCAATACATCGCCGGTCAACATCACCCGCTTTTTCACGAGATAGGGAATCCGATACTCGCGGCCGGTGTCTTTATCGACCGCCCGTTCGAACAGGATCTGGTCGCCGACCGGCAGCTTCGCCTCGGCCTGCTTCAGCACCTCCGCCTCTTTCTCTTTCGGGATACGGGCGGGCAGATCCATCTTCACCTGGTTGTCTTCGTCCAGCAGCTTAAATTCAAGCAACGCCGTCTCTTTGATCAGATCCTTGGCGCGCTTGGGCTCTTTGACGCCAGGCAGCTGCACGACGATCTGCTTCAGCCCCTGCCGCTGCACCATCGGTTCCGCCACGCCAAACTGGTCGATGCGGTTCCGGATCGTTTCCAACGCCTGATTGATCGCGGAGTCCTTGATGCGCTTAACCTCCAGCTCCCGCAGCTCCCACACCAGCATGTTGGCCGATCCGGATGACTCCGTCTCGATGAACGTCGGATAGTCCTCGATCATTTTCTGGATCTGCGCCTTGAGCTCGGCGTTTTGGAATTGGATCGTCACCTGGGTCGGGCCTGTTCTCGTCACAGACTCGACGGGGATTTTCTTATCCACCAACAAATCTTGGAGGGACACGACCGATCGATCCACGGCAATCTCGACCGCGCGATCTTCGTCCACTTCCATGACGAGATGAATCCCGCCCTGGAGGTCCAATCCCAGCGTAATGCCTTTATTCGGCATCACCGCCTTCAGCCAGGCGGGCAACGCCTGGTAGAACGGCTGATAGGAGGGAATGAAGAAGATCACCGACAGCACCACCACCAGCGCCAATACTATTAACCGCCCACCCACTTTTTTCATGTTGTCTGTAACCCCTTTGTCACTCGCGGTCTACGAGTCCTTGTCCTTGTCCTCATCGTCGGCGCGTAATCGCGCAATATGTTCCCTCTGAATCCGGATCTTCGCACTGTCGGCAATCTGCAGCGTCACGGTCTCTTTTCCGAGATTCGTGACCGTGCCCCAGATGCCGGATCCCGTGATCACCTTATCGCCCTTCTTCAAGGCCTCCAGCAAGGCCTTCTGCTGTTTCTGGCGTTTTTGCTGCGGCAGAATGAGCAGGAAATAGAAAATGACGAAAATCAGCACGAAGGGCACGAGGGACAAGAGCGTCCCGGAGCTCGACCCCGAACCCCCGCCACCGATTCCTTGAGCCCATGCGACCGATTGCATTACCATACGAACCTATCCCTTCTCCTCACAGTTAATCTGCCGCGTTTCGCCGATGGTCCTCGGCCTCCGCTGCGACAGTCAGGTCACGGGACCGATAAAACTCTTCTCGGAACGACCGCAGGCTGCCCTGCGCAATCGCCGAACGGACCTGCCTCATGAGATCGGCAAAATACCACAAATTGTGGATCGTATTCAGTCTCGACGACAGCATCTCTTTCACCTGATAGAGATGATGGAGATACGCCCGCGAGTAGCGCGCACAGACCGGACAGCCACAAGCCTGGTCGATCGGCTGCTCATCCCGCACATACCTCGCTTGCTTGATCACCACCCGCCCGAAACTCGTAAAGAGTGAGCCGGTCCGTCCATGGCGCGAGGGGACGACGCAATCAAAGAGATCGATCCCCCGGGCCACGCCTTCGATCAAATCCTCCGGCATCCCCACACCCATCAAATACCGTGGCTTCGACACCGGCAGTTCCGGCACAGTCACATCCAACATGGCATACATCTCGGGCTTCGACTCTCCCACCGAGAGTCCTCCGACCGCATAACCCTCGAAACCGAGCGCGACGAGGTCACGCGCCGACGTCACGCGAAGATCCCGGTCCAAACCGCCCTGCACAATCCCGAAGAGGGCTTGGTCCGTGCGTCGCCGGCTGTCCTGGCAGCGTTTGGCCCAAAGGGTGGTCCGGCGCACCGCATCACGCACCACGTCCTTTTCGGCCGGCAAGGCGACGCAATGATCGAAGGCCATCATGATATCGGCCCCCAGCGCTTCTTCAATCTCAATGGCCGTCTCCGGCGTGATGAAATGCGCAGACCCGTCGAGATGGGACTGAAAGCTCACCCCATCGTCCGTCACCTTACACAGTTTCGCAAGACTGAAAATCTGAAATCCACCGCTGTCCGTCAGAATCGCGCCAGACCAGCCGGTGAACCGATGCAACCCGCCCATCTCAGCCACGACCTTGTGCCCGGGCCGCAGATAGAGGTGGTAGGCGTTGTTCAGCATGAGCCCGAAGCCGAGCTTCTCCAGGTCGGCCGGATCGATGCCCTTCACCGGCCCCAACGTGCCAACCGGCATAAAGGCTGGCGTGTCGATCGCGCCGTGGGCGGTGCTGAGTCTCCCCAGTCGCGCACTCGTCTCACGATCTGCCTGCTGCACGGAAAAGTCCACAGTCCCTCTTGCTCCCTACATCTGATCCGGTGCAGAAATTCCGAGCACAGCGAGTCCGTTCTTCAACACCTGCTGGATTCCTCGCATCAACGCCAATCTCGCCGCAGTCCGTTCTGGGGACAACACCTCTTTCGGCAGCCCCTCCCCTGGAACCAATCCCTCCGGCGTGACCGCCAAGAGATCGCGATCCGCAGCGGGAGGCAAAATCCGGTGCTTGTTATAGAACGTATGTAACAGCCCGGCCAATTGCTGCAGGTAATAGGTCATCCGGTGAGGCTGATACTCCATCGCACTGCCCTGTAAGACAGAGGGATAGGCGGAGAGCTTGCGAATCAGCCCCAACTCATCCGGGTCCGTCAATACGGTGAGGTCCGCCTCGCTCGGCAGGGGGCAGACGATGCCTCTGGAGGCCGCAACACGCCAGAGGCTGGCGATCCTGGCATGGGCATATTGCACATAGTAGACAGGATTATCAGAAGACCGCTGCTTGGCCAGCTCCAAATCGAAGTCGAGATGCGAATTGGAATCGCGCATGAGGAAAAAGAACTTGGCCGCGTCCGCCCCGACTTCATCGATGACTTCCCGCATCGTGATGAACTCGCCGGCCCGCTTCGACATTTCCACTTTTTTCCCGCCGCGCAACAAATTCACCATCTGGACCAATACGACCTGAAGGCGATCTTTCGGATGGCCATAGGCCTGCACCACCGCTTGCATACGGGGAATGTAGCCATGGTGATCCGCGCCCCAGACGTCGATCAGCAAATCGTATCCACGCCGCAATTTGTCTTGATGGTAGGCGATATCGGAGGCCAGGTAGGTATATTCGCCGTCCTGCTTCCGGACGACGCGATCCTTCTCGTCACCGAAAGCCGAAGACCGGAACCACCAGGCTCCTTCCTCTTCGAAGAGAAACTGCTGCGCTTTCAATTCATCCAAAACCCGCTGAACTGCCCCTGAATCCACGAGGGAGGCCTCGCTGAACCAGGACTCGAACTCGATCCCGAAGGATTTCAGATCTTCGCGAATCAGACCCAGCAACTCCTGATAGGCAAACGTTCGGCAACGCGCCTCCACCTCTGTCGCCTCACGCCCGGCTAGCTCGGCCCCGAGCTGTTGCTTCACTCGCTCAGCCACGGCAGTGATGTAGGCCCCGTGATAACCCTCTGTCGGAAATTCGACCGGCCGATTCGAGAGCTCCTCGTACCGTGCATAGACCGAGGATCCCAACAATTTCATCTGCCGGCCTGCGTCGTTGATATAGTATTCGCTCACGACGTCATAACCGACCGCCTTCAGCATATTCGCGACCGCCTGCCCGACCGCTGCGCCGCGCCCATGGCCCACATGCAACGGGCCGGTCGGATTCGCACTCACATATTCCACCAACACGCGACGGCGCTCCCCCACTTCGGCCCGCCCGTAGGCCGATCCTTTCAGCTCGATTTCCCTGAGCACTTCTTGCCAGATGGCAGGCTTGAGCGTGAGGTTGAGGAACCCGGGCCTGGCAATTTCGACCCGGTCGAAAAGTTGCTCGTCCTGAGAAAGATTGTCGATGATGATTTGGGCAATGTCGTGAGGCGCTCGTTGCTCTGAGGCAGCAAGAGACATGGCGACCGTTGAGGCAAGGTCTCCCCATTCAGGCCGTTTGGGAGCATCCAGACTCAGCTCGGGCCAGGCTTCCGTCTTCAGTTGGCCTTTTTTCTTGGCTCCATTGAGCGCTCCAAGGAGCGCACTGGTGACCTTTTCCTGCACGACTCCACTAGACAAAAAAAGCTCCTAAGTCCTTACCAATGAAAGGAAAAACGAACTGGTCACTCTAGCATACGGAATAGGCAGTGACAAGACAGCCAGCGGGGCTTCTCTATCGAAATGCGGCCTCTCTAAGGTGAGCCAGACAGACTGCTTCAAGGTGGGCCTGCGGCATCTTGAGACAAGGCTTTCCCTCGCACCGGCTGACATCGTTCCACGACTGGCAAAGACAGGGTGCGCCCTGCAGCACTGTGACCTTGGTTCCGCTGGGAGCCCAACGAGCCGGGTCGGTTGGCCCAAACAAAGCCACCGTCCGCACCCCTATCAGACCTGCCAGATGGGTGGCGCCTGAGTCCTGCCCGACAAAAAGGCTCGCCTGAGCCAGCACCCCGGCCAGAGTGAGAAGATCCAGGCCCTTCAGGACGATCGGTGAGCTTACGCAAGACTGCATCAGCCGCTCGGCTGGCTCACGGTCTGCCGGTCCTTCCAGAATCACTGGGATCGCCCCGGAGGTCTGAATGGCGGCCACGACGGAGGCCAAGACCTCAGGCGCCACACATTTATGAGCGCTGCCACTCCCGGGATGAATGACGACGAGTAGCGATCCGACCGGGAATCCTGCATCGTCAAGACAGACTTGCCCAAGATGGAGAAGCGGCTCCGGCACCGTCAGCAGGGCAATCCCCGCTCCCTCAGACGGCATCTCATGGATGGCCTCAAGAAACCGGTCACGTTGATGGATCGCCTGAATCGTGGGCGAGAAGGGAGACCGCACGACCGCCTCTCGAGCGCCGACCATCCTGAGCCTCTCGCTCAAGGTCCCATCGCGATCCTCCATCCAGCCAATGGCAAGATCGCAGACCTCCAGCCAGGCTTGTAACTGCCCCCTGACCGAGTCCGCCCCGGCGAACAAGTCCGAACAGGCTCGCCCCTGCACAGAGGTCCAATCATCGACGATGCCATAGGCGAGGAGCAGCCTCGCGACCTGATCCTCCGCACAGAGCACCATTCGATGGTTAGGGAAGCGGGTGCGCAACCGAATCATGGCAGGGACAGCCAAGAGCACATCGCCAAGGCCGCCTGGATGAATGATGACGATGGTCCTTGTCACGGCGGCACTATAAGGGCTTGGATGGAGGCAACTGAGCCAGCAGTGCACGTGCCACCTCAAGATCGGCCGGGGTATTCACGTTCTGGAAAGAACGTCCGGAGGGGTCGATGGCGCGCACATCATCCTCCGTGACATATCGCACATGGAGAGACCGGTCCGATACCATCTCCTGGATCTTGAGCTGCCGCGCCTGAATCATCCGTTCAACGACGGGCAAGCAACGTTTGCTGTACAGGGCATGCATCGGATGTACGCGGGAGGCAAGTTTCGCGATCACGATGTCGGCGTTGGCTCGTCGACTTGTGAACTGGGCAATGACTGCAGAATCGAGAAACGGCATATCGCAAGCCACCACGAATATATAAGGCGTGGTGGCCTGCATCAACCCCGTGTAGAGCCCACCGAGGCTGCCGCAATCAGGGACCAGGTCGCGCACCACGTGAGCTTCGACGTCGAGCGGAGGGCTGTCCTGCGCAATGACCACCAGGACATCCTGAAAGACTGAGCGGAGCACTGCCAGCCCTCGCTCAAGGAGGGTCTGTTCCCCCACGAGAAGATGCCGTTTATCCTCACCCATTCTCCGGCTTTTGCCCCCGGCGAGCAGAATGCCGGTTATCTCGATCTCCATCGTGCCCTCAATGCAGCCGTACAAAAAGAAAGAGGGGGTGGGTTACCCCACCCCCTCATACTTCTTCAGACTCTCTCGTTCACGTGAACGTTAGAGGGTCTTTCCCTTCCGCTTGTTCGAGCGTCTGGTGAGAACCCAACCTTCCAGCAAGACCACTCCGAAGGCGATCACAACCGGGTAGATGTAGGCTTCGCGAGGCGTCGGCGGCTCCAGGAACGTGTAGTAGAAGGCCGACACGGCCATCTTCCGTCCTGCGTCACCGTTGTGGCCATCCCAGGCGAAGAACACGGTAGGAATGTACTGTCCCATTTCGAAGAAGGTATCTTCGTCGTAATCCTGATCCTTCTTGTTGCCCAACGGACGTTGAATGATCACCGTCCATCGGCCATCTTTCCACTCTGAATGGAGGACCTTGATGTTCTCTTCGTACGTATCGCGTTCTGCGAAGTCCTTGTCCCAGCCCGTGCCTTCAAAGGCACGGAGGGAACCGTCGGCTTCCCACTTCACAATGTCGACCGGGTACTGCTCGTTGCTGCCGAACAAATACCGCGGCTTAATCGGAGCGGGAAGCTCTTTCCACTTCACAGCAGTTTCCATGGCGATCGCATCGTTGTAGACCGTGTAGTTGTTCTGATGCGCGGCAATCGAACCCTCTTCGCCCGTCTTCGGGTCCTGTTCCTTCACATCGATGTTGACCTCGGTCGGAGCCCAAGGCAACTTCCCTGTCGCAACGCTCTTCGTCCGGTCATCCCACTGGAACATGAACACGACATGCTTGTCGTTGTAGAGCGACTTCACCCAGATATCGTCGATCCGGTTCACGAAATTTCTGGGCTTATGGGTGATCTGCCCGCCCATCGCGACATACCGGCGAGCCCGGTTCTTCCACAGTTCATGCTCTGGATCAGCAGGAATCTCTCCTTCGACCACCCCTGAGGACACCACGAAGTTGATCTTCGGCTTGTCCGCCAACGGGTCGATGGCGAGAGGCGTACCGTCAGCCTCGCGCTCACACAGCGAGTTCACGAAGTTGGCAATGTGCCACCGCTCTTCAACCGTGCTGTTGTCCGCAAACGAGGGCATCGGGGTCCCGTTGATTCCGGTCGAAAACGTCCGGAAAATGTTCTTGACGTTATAGGGATCTTGCCGGCTGCCTCTGAAGTTCCAGCACTTGT
>ERZ1292640.1068-Hain-H43-02um-R1-1068-length-22646-cov-9_pt1 | contig 22646 bp, 22 predicted proteins | sample MGYA00564404_ERZ1292640 | MGnify/ENA primary metagenome ERZ1292640 (study PRJEB36523, sample SAMEA6512636) | groundwater metagenome | collected 2019-01-08 | study: AquaDiva: Metagenomics assemblies of 32 groundwater samples
GGCCGGGACCCACGCGCCCCGGTCAGTCCGCGATCAGGGTTTCGATGATGGAAAACAGCTCCGTGGTCTTGATGGGTTTGGCCAGGTAGTCGTCCATGCCGGCCTCCAGGCAGCGCTCGCGGTCACCCCGCATGGCGTTGGCCGTCATGGCCACAATCGGCGTGCGCAGGCGCTCCTGTTTGCGTTCGAGCAGGCGAATCGCCTTGGTCGCCTCGATGCCGTCCAGGTCGGGCATCTGCATATCCATCAGGATGACGCAAAAGCGGTGCATCAGGAATTTCTCCACCGCTTCCCGCCCTGTGCCCGCCAGGGTCACGCGGTAACCGCCACGTTGCAGCAGCGTCATCACCAGGGTCTGGTTGATCAGGTTGTCTTCAACCACCAGCACCGGCAGTTCCTCCTTCGACCCCGGCGGCAGGGTCGCCGGGAAAATCGGCAAGGTGTCCGGCGCCCGCAGGGGCGTCACATCTTCGGTGAAGGCCATGGTGAAATGAAAACTGCTGCCGGCACCGGGGTTGCTGTCCACCCACAACTCGCCTTGCATCAAGCCGACAAGACGGCGCGAAATCGTCAGCCCCAGGCCCGAGCCGCCAAACCTGCGCGTGGTCGACGTGTCTTCCTGGCTGAAGGCCTGGAAAATATGCTGCTGCTTTTCAGGGGAAATGCCGATGCCGGTGTCGGTCACGGTGAAATGCAGCATGGCACCGCCGGATTCGTCGGTCGCCAGTGCGCAGTGGACGCTGACCTCGCCGCGGTCGGTGAACTTGACGGCGTTGCCCGTCAGGTTCAGCAGAATCTGCCGCAGGCGCACCTGTTCGCCCACAATCCGCCGGGGCACCCCAGTCGCCATGGTGCTGCCCAGGCGCAGCCCTTTTTCCTGGGCCCGCAGGGAAAGCGACTGAACCGCTTCATCCATCAAACGGTGCAGATCAAAAGGGATCAGCTCCATGGTGAGCATGCCGGCCTCGATTTTCGAGAGATCCAGAATGTCGTCGATGATGGTCAGCAGGGCATCGGCCGAAGTCTTCACAATGCCGAGAAACTGTCTCTGTTGCGCCGTCAGCTCGGTTTTGAGCACCAGGCCGGTCATGCCCAGGATGCCGTTCATGGGCGTGCGGATCTCGTGGCTCATGTTGGCGAGAAATTCGCTTTTGGCCCGGTTGGCTGACTGTGCTGTCGCGACGGCCTCCTGCAACTCCTCGCGCCGGGCTTCACGCTCCTGCACCAGGTCGGCGATCGTGCGGGACAACACGGCGATGTCGTCACTTCCCGCGAACCCGTCGGAAGCAACGTGCGGCAGCAGTTCCGCCAAGGCGCTGCGCAGCGAGGCCAGGGCCTCCTCGCGGTTGTCCAGCTCTTTTCTCAGGCTGTTGGCGGTCTGGTCGAGAATCTCGAACGTGGGGCGAAATTCCAGCGGCAGGGTCTGCACCAGCGACGAGGTCGCAGCATCGCCATGGCGCGGAAATTCCGCCTGGAAGGTGTTCACGCGCTCCAGCGAACCCAGCCAGTGGCTCAGCGGAAACCAGATCAGCAGCAGGCCGCCGGCAACACCGGCCAATGCCAGCCCGAGGGCGGCCCGCATCAGTTGCCACAGGCCTTCTGCCACCTGGTCCACCGCAAAACTCAGGCGCAGCACGCCATAGTCACGCCCGTCCGTGGCAAGGGTCAGGTTGACGTCGTGCAGCCGGGCTGCCGCCGCGTCGCGCAGCCAGGCGGGCGGATGCACCGGTGGCGGCAGGGCGTTGTCGCTCTCGATGACGCCGCCTGCGAAATTGATGAACGAGGCCGACGAAAACTGCGAGTGCAGGACAGCCTTGTCCAGGGTGCGCTTGATGGTGGCGTGGTCGCCGATCACGGCGCTGCCGGAAATGGTCTGCGCCGCCACCTCGACCAGCATGGTCGCCGACTCCTGGGCGTTCTCGATGGCCTCGTTGAACTGGTGATGGTAGAAAAGCCACAAGCTGCAGCAAACAAACAGCAGCAGTGTCACCGTGTAGAGAAGGTAGACCCGCGCAACCAGCGATTGCGGCAGGAGTCGGGCCAGCGCCGTCATCGGCCGCTGCCCCGTGCAGGCCGGCCGGGGCCGACGGGTGGAACGGCCGGCAGGCTGGCCATCCTTCCCCCCAGGACTGCAAAAACATGCCGGACGATCGGCGTCCAGCAGACAGCGGTCAGATGGATGTCGCACGCATTGGCCGGGGAGAAGGCATCAACTGGTTTTTTGGCCTGCGCGAGGGCACGACCTGACAGCATGGCCACACAGGCCACAAGGTGACGGAACACGGAGCGCCTTCAAAGTCAACGTAGCTGAAAAGTGTAGCCACGGGCGGGCCGCGCGGTTGGCCGAAGTGCGGCCAGAACGCCCTTGACTTCGACCGATAGCCGGTCCGGCGCTCAGGCGTTCAGGCGTTCAGCCGCCGGGTTGCATCCATTGCCAGAGCCGCGCCGGTGAGATCGGCATCTGCAGCGCCCTGGCCTGGGCGGCCATGCCGCGGCGGGCCAGTGCGTCGGCCACGGCGTTGACCACCGTGGGGCCGGCGCCAATGGTGCCGAGCTCACCGACGCCTTTGACGCCCAGCGGGTTATTCAGGCAGGGGGTGGACTGGTCCATCTCGGTCCTGAAGTCGGGCGCGGTGTCAGCACGCGGCGCGGCGTAGTCCATCAGGCTGCCGGTCACGGGCTGGCCGGTCTCGCGGTCGTAGACCATGCGCTCGCACAGCGCCTGGCCGATGCCCTGCACGGCGCCGCCGTCGAGCTGGCCGCGCACAATCAGGGGGTTGACGACCCGACCCACGTCGTTGACCGAGGCGTAGGCCACCACCGCCACATGGCCGGTCTGCGGGTCGATCTCGACCTCGCTGATGTGGCAGCCGTTGGGCCAGGTCGGCCCGGCCACCGTGGTGGTGGAATCCACAAAAATGCGTTGGTCGCTCTGGCGCCCTGCGAGGTCGAAGAGACCGATACGCAGGTCGGTGCCGGCGACCGTGAAGTCGCCACCGGCGTAAATCACGTCCTCCGCGGCGGCCTCGAACTCCTTGGCCGCAAGCTGCTTGCCCAGCGCAATCGCCTTGTCGGCACCGGCGCGCACCGCCGAGCCGCCGGTGAACAGCGAGCGTGAACCGGCGCTGCCAAACCCGTTGCCGCGGTCGGTGTCGCCCATCACCACCCGCACCTGGTCCGCGGGCACGCCAAAGGCATCGACCACCAGCTGGGTCAGCGTGGTGGCAATGCCTTGCCCCATGGCGTTGACGGCGGTGAAAACTTCGATCATGCCGTCAGCCTGCACCGCGACCGTCACGGTTTCCTCCAGCGCGTTGCCGCCGGTCCACTCGAGAAAGGTGGCAATGCCCAGGCCGCGCAATTTTCCGTTCACGGCGGATGCGGCCGCCCGCGCATCAAACCCTTTCCAGTCGGCCAGCACCAGCGCCTGGTCCATCACCGACTCGAACTTGCCGGTGTCATAAACCTGGCCCATGGGATTTTTGTAAGGCATCTGCGCGGGCTGGATGAAGTTGCGCCGGCGCAGTTCAATGCGGTCGATGCCGGTCTGGCGCGCGGCCTCGTCCATCAGCCGTTCCATCGTGAAAATCGCCTCGGGCCGGCCCGCGCCGCGGTAGGGGCTGGTGGGCGAGGTGTTGGTCAACACGGCGCTGAAATGAAAATCGATGGTCTGGATGTCGTAGACGCTGGTCTGCACCCAGGGGCCGATCAGCAGCTGGATGGCCACGCCCGCGCCGGTGGCATACGCCCCCACGTTGGCCAGCGAGGCCAGGCGCAGCGCGAGTATTTTTCCGTGCTCGTCGAGTGCCAGTTCGGCGCGGCTGGCCACGTCGCGGCCGTGATGGGCGGAAATGAATTCCTCGCTGCGTTCGGCCACCCATTTGACGGGGCGCTGCAGGGCCCGCGCGCAATATGCGGCGGCAATGTCTTCGGGGTAAACGCCGGTCTTCATGCCGAAGCCGCCGCCCACATCACCGACCACCACACGCACCTGCTCCTGAGCCATGCCCAGCGCGTCACACACCGAGTTGCGCACACCGGTGGGCATCTGCGTGCTCATGCGTATCGTCAGGCGCTGCGAGCTTTTGTCAAACGCGGCCAGCACCGAACGCGGCTCCAGGCTCAGCGCATGCAGGCGCTGATTGACGATGTCCAGCGCCACCACATGGCGGGCTTTGGCAAAGGCCGCGGCGGTGGCTTCCACGCTGCCGTAACGCGTTTCGCAGGCGATGTTGTCGGGTGCTTCCGGCACCAGTGCAGGGGCGCCGGGCGCGGTGGCGTCGTTCAGGTCCACCACCATGGACAACTCGTCGTAGTCCACCATCACGGCTTCGGCCGCGTCGCGGGCCTGCTGCAGGGTCTGCGCAACCACGGCGGCGACCGCCTCGCCGACGAAACGCACCCGTTCATGGGCCAGCACGCGGCGCACGGGCGACACCCCGGGCGAACCGTCGGCCCTTGGAAAGCCGCTGGAGCCGGGAATCGGCTTGACTCCGGCGGCTGCCAGGTCGGCGCCGGTCACGATCTTCAGCACCCCCGGCATGGCCAGCGCGGCGGTGCTGTCCACCGCGACGATGCGCGCATGCGGGTAGGGTGAACGCACAAAAAACAGGGCCGCCTGCTCCGGCTGGGTCACGTCGTCGGTGAACTGGCCGGCACCGGCCAGCAGGGCATCGTCTTCGAGGCGGCGAACGGCCTGCCCGCTGCCAAAGCGGGTCGGTTCAATGGCTGCTGCGGGCGTGGTGGACACAAAAAGCTCCTGGAAATGGTCCGCGCGCGTGGAAGGGACGAGGACCGACAAAAATAGGTAGCAGCCACTATAAGTCCATTGTTGCAATCCGTCCGGCGCGCTGCCGGCAAGCCCCCGGGGCGCCCTGCCCTTCGCATTTGGCCGACAATCAGGCCATGCCCCTACCTCCACCCCCCATCCGCAGGCACAGCAACAAGGCCAACAACGAACTTTTGGTCAAGGGACTCCTGTGCGTCCTGATCGGCCTGGCCGTGCTGGTGTCGCCATATTTCATCACTTCGCCGGGCATGCAGGGCATCGTGGCCAACTCTTCGCTGGTCGGCTGGTTTGCACTGGTGCTGGGCCTTGGTTTTATCGGCGTGTATGTGCGCCGGCGCCTGGCCGGCAGGACCGGCCCGTCGAGCCCGCTGTAGCTGCGGCGCAGTTCCGCCACTCCCAGGTGCTACTTTTTTTGTAGCTTGAGGCGCCCGCAGCGCAAGGGCTGGCACGTGTAGGGGCATGCAAAGCCGGCGCCCCTGGCGATCGGCACCGGCCCTCCGGCACTTGAAGCGCACTGTCCTACACCGGTGCAGTGCAATCCCTTGCGCCAGTCCCGCGGTCATCGCGGGAGACTGGCTACGTGACTCCCATGAACCTTGCCGCCGGAACCCTCCAGGGAACCGGTCACCCTTCCCCCACCCGACGCCCCGCAGCGTTGAAGGCCTACATCGTGGAGGACAACGCGGTCATCCGCGACAACCTGGTGGAAACCTTGACCGAACTGGCCGGCGTGCAGACGGTGGGTTATGCGGAGACCGAACAAGGCGCCTGCACCTGGCTGGCCCAGCACCCGCGCGACTGGCAACTGCTGGTCGTCGATCTTTTCCTGCAGCAGGGCAGCGGACTGGGCGTGCTCAAGGGCTGCGGGCAGCGATCGCGGCAGCAACGCGTGGTGGTGTTGTCCAACTACGCCACGGATGACATCCGCCGGCGCTGCCTGGCGGGCGGTGCAGATGCGGTGTTCGACAAGTCCACCGAACTCGACCAGTTCCTGGCCTACTGCACGCGCCCGCACTGACGAGCCTCAGGAGGAGACTCAGGAGATTCAGGCCAGGGCCACCTCGATGCGGCGCGGCCTGGCCTCTTCGGCCTTGGGAATGGTCAACCGGAGCACCCCGTTGTCGAGTTTGGCCTCGATCTTTGCCGGGTCCAGTTCCCGGCTCAAGGTGAAGGTGCGGCGGTACAGCGGGTTCAGTACCTCGCCGTAGATCAGCGTCATGTCGGCCCCCACCGGCGCCGCCGCAGCCCCTTCAATCACCAGGCTGTCGCCGTCCACCCGAACGGCCAGCCGGTCCCTGGCCACGCCGGGCAGGTCGGCCAGCACGGTGAAGCCGGCATCATCTTCAAAAATATCCACAGGCGGCAGCACCGCCGTCGTGCGCTGCGATGCAGCACCTTGCGCGCTGTCTGCGTCCGGGGTCGCTGGCGCCACATCACGGGCAGGGTTGCTCTGGCGCAAAGCTGTGTTCTGGTTCATCACATGCTCCTTGAAGAAAATAAAAAGGTTCAGGGGTTCAGTGGATCTGGATCTGGCGCGGCTTGGACGACTCACGGCGCGCCACCGTGACGCGCAACAGGCCATCGCGGTAGCTGGCGTTGATGGCCGCGGGGTCGGCGTCTTCGGGCAGCGAGATCACGCGCCGGAAAGCGCCCTCGAAGCGCTCTTTGGCGTAAACCGCCACCTTGTCATTGGCCGGCTGTTCTGCCTTGCGTTCGCCGGCCACGACCAGCAGACCCTTGTCGACGGTGAGCTGCAGCGCGGCGGGATCCAGGCCCGGCGCCAGCGCCAGCACCTCGATGGCTTCGGGCGTACTGCCCACATTGATCACCGGGAAGGTGTCGCGCGGCATGGCGCGTATGCTGCGCGCGCCTTCGGGCCGGAAAGCCTGCTCGAAGTTCTGCTGCAGACGGTTGAGCTCGGCGAAGATGTCGCCGTACAGGTTCAATCCGTTCATGATGACAATCTCCTTTCGTGAAAATCATGAAGGGGCGGCAGGTCAGGTGGGCTGCCAGCCGGCCGGGGCACAGCCCCGGCGTTATTGAAACCGCGGTCGTCCATGCGCGGACGACGCCCTGACGGCAGGGACATAGTGGCGGGCGCGCAGCGTTTCAAGAGCCCCGCTGCAGGATTTTTCAATTCCGCCAGCCGGCCGATCCGCTGGCGTTTTCAGTCCTCGCGCGGAGGACGCGGGATTTTCTTGAAACGCACCAGGCGGTCGGTTTCTATCCTGTCCTTCTTGACCTGCCGCTCGGCATCGAGCAACTGCCCGGCGGCCAGCCACTGGGCGAACTCCTCGGGCGTTTCCAGCGTGACGCGGCCCAGCGTGGCAGCGCGGAACTCGTAGATCACGATCTCCGCGGCTTTCTGCAGGTTCACGCGTCCCTTGGACAACACCGCACCGCGCTTGCGGCCGATCTCCTCGAGCAGTTGCTCGTCGGTGATGCCTGGTGTCAGCTTGAGCTTGTAACGCGCCTCCAGCAGGGCCGGGTAGGCCTGGATCAGGTAGTCCAGCAGTTCCAGCGCCACCTCTTCCTCGTTGAAGGCATTGCGGCCGATGGCGCCGCTGGCGGCCAGGTTGTAGCCACTCTTGGCGACGATGATGCGCGGCCACAACATGCCCGGCGTGTCCCACAGGTAAAAGCCGTCGGCCAGCACGATGCGCTGCTCGAGCTTGGTGATGCCGGCCTCGTCGCCGGTCTTGGTGGCGCGTTTGCCGGTCAGGGTGTTGATCAGCGTAGACTTGCCGACGTTGGGAATGCCGCAGATCAGCACCCGCATGGGTTTGACCATGCTGCCGCGCGTGGGCGCCAGCGCGTGGCAGGCGTCGATCAGGCGGCGCGCCGGCGTGGTCTCGCTGGCGTCGAGCGCAATCGCGCTGGTACCGGGCAGGCTGTTGTAGTGCGCGAGCCAGAGCGGCGTGCGCGCCGGGTCGGCCAGGTCCTGCTTGTTGAGCACCTTGAGCGCAGGCTTGGCGCCGGTCAGTTCGGCCAGCATGGGATTGGCGCTGGAGCCGGGCAGGCGCGCGTCCAGCAGCTCGATGACCACATCAATTTCCTTGATGCGCTCACTGATCGCCTTCTTGGTCAGGTGCATGTGACCGGGGAACCACTGGATAGCCATTGTCTGAGTGTTCTTTCTTTTCGTTGGCAGGACGCTGCAGCTCGATGCAGCCGGCCAGCAGGGATTGTGACCCACCCGGGCGACCCGGCCTGACAGGCAGACCTTCCCCTCGCCTACGCGGCAACCGGCCCTGGCGCGCGAAGATGGTGAACTGGCCGCGCCATCGCGGCATGACCCCATTTTCACCGCGCAACGAAGGCTGCGCTTTCAAGGAGTACCCATGAAGATACTGATGGTTTTGACATCGCACGATCAGCTCGGCGACACCGGCAAAAAAACCGGCTTCTGGCTGGAAGAATTTGCGGCCCCCTACTACGTCTTCAAGGACGCAGGCGCCGACATCACGCTGGCCTCGCCGCAAGGCGGACAGCCGCCGCTGGACCCGAAAAGCGACGCGCCCGATGCGCAGACCGACGCCACACGCCGCTTCAAGGAAGATCCCCAGGCCCGGCAGGCGCTGGCGCACACGGTCAAGCTGGCCGGCCTGAAGGCGGCGGACTTTGACGCCGTGTTCTACCCCGGCGGCCATGGCCCGCTGTGGGACCTGGCCGAAGACAGGGACTCGATCGTGCTGATCGAGCGCATGTTCGCCGCCGGCAAACCGGTGGCCGCGGTCTGCCACGCACCCGGTGTGTTGCGCCACGTGAAGGCCGCCGGCGGCGCACCGCTGGTCCAGGGCAAAAAGGTTGCGGGTTTCACCAACACCGAGGAAGCGGCGGCGCAGCTCACCGATGTCGTGCCCTTCCTGGTGGAAGACATGCTGCGCAACAACGGCGGCGACTACAGCAAAGGCGCCGACTGGCAGTCCCATGTGGTGAACGACGCCAACCTGATCACCGGGCAGAACCCGGCCTCGTCCGAAGCGGCGGCCCATGAAGTGCTGCGTCAACTGGCCCTGCTGCCGGCCTGAGCCCCGAGGGGCCTGCGCGCAAGAGAAAGCCGCCGCTTACACGGCGGCAGCGGCCTCGCGGCGGGGCAAGCCCAGCCGGTCGGCAGAGACATACTGCTGGCGGTAGATCTCGAAAGGCATGGTGTCGGCCGCTTCTATCTTTTTCTGTTCGGCGATGGACTGGCGCGACAGCGCCTCGAATGCGGCCTGCTGTTCGGCGGAAAACGGCAGGCCGAGCAGCGCCTCTTTGGTCAGGGCCGACCGCTCGCGCGCAAACGCCACAAACGAATTCTCGTGCTCCTTCGCCATGGCCGCCAGCACACGGGCTGATGGCAGCGTGGCGGGGTCCAGCAGCGCCGCCTCAGCGGCACGCAGGGTGTCGCTGTACTGCGTGCCTCCACCGTTCGCCGCGTCCAGTGCAGCGGCAATCGGAGCACATTGCGCCACCACCTCCGCGCCCCAGCCGGTCAGCGGCACCTCGCGTCCGCCGCGCTTGAGCAGCAGGCCGGCCTGGCGCCCGCGCGCCGCGGTGTGGTGCTGGTTGTGCTTGAGTTCGGCGATCTCCTGCGGCGTGTCCGGCGGGCTGTCGCTGAGCAGGCAGTGCAGCAGGAACACGTCGAGAAAACGCATGGTCTGGGCATTGATTCCGACCGGCTCGAACGGGTCCAGGTCCATCAGGCGCACTTCGATGTATTCGACGCCGCGCTCGCGCAGTGCATGCAACGGGCGTTCACCCGGGAAAATCACGCGTTTGGGGCGGATGGTGCCGTAGAACTCGTTTTCGATCTGCAGCAGCGTGGGGGCCAGCTGGTTGTAGTCGCCGCCGGGGTTCTGGATGCCCACCGCTTCATAGGCCGGGTAGGGCCGTGTCAGCGCGTCCTGCAGCGACGCGCCGTAACCTTCCAGGCTGTTGTAGCTGACGGCCAGCGAGGCCTGCGCATCGCTCTGGTAACCCAGGCGCCCCATGCGCAGCGAGGTGCCGTGCGGCATGTACATGGTGCTGCCCGAGAGCTGTTGCAGCTCGTGCTGGCGCCCGGCAACAAAGGTCGAACAGACGGCCGGCGAGGCGCCGAACAGGTAAAGCAGCAAAAACGCGTGGCGACGGAAATTGCGGATCAGCGCAAAGTACTGCTCGCTCGTCACCTCGGGCAGCGACCAGTTGTAGTGGATGCCCGAAATCGTCTGCATGCGCCGGCCGTAGCGGTGCGACAGCCCCATGCGGTAGACACTTTTGGCACGCCCGACATTGGACGAGCCGAAACGCGCGATCGGGATGGTCTCGTCGGTCGGCAGGCCGCAGGGCATGCTGGAGACCCAGAGCATCTCGTCGCCGACGGCCTGCATCGCGCGGTAGGTGAACTGGTGAATCTGCGTGAGCTCGCGCAGCGCGGCGTCCGCGCCGTCCCCCAGGCCCTTGTGTGCGGCGGTGACGAGTTCGACCTGGGACTCGCTGAAGTCGGTGGTGATGCACGGGTGCGTCAGGGCCGAGCCGAGTGCGGCCGGGTGCGGCGTCAGCGCCAGCGCGCCGCCGGGCTGGGCCCGCAGGCTTTCCTTCTCGATGCCGCGGCGCATGCCTTTCAGCCTGGCAGGGCCGAGCGCCTGGAGGCGGTCTCCCAGAAGCGCGGTCGATCGCGCATGCAAGCTGTTCATAAAGTCTTCCCTCTGTATCTTTCGTGGCGTGCAAGGTATCACAGGCCGGGGTTGTTTGCAGGCGGTGCAGCCTGGCGGCAAGTCCACGCGCGCCGGCTTGCCCGCTGAGCCATGCCAGGCGCCTGCAAGTCGCTATTTTTTTGATAGCTTGTCGCGCCCGCCCTGCTTGGGCCAGCGCATGATTTCATTTAAAAATACAGCCCTCCGCAGCCAGCGCGCCTGAAACCCGGCGCGGCGCCCTTACGGGAAAGCCCTTACGGCTGCCGGATTTCGCTCGAGACGTTAGGACAACACCTTCAGCAGCCACTGGTTCATGTCGGCGATCTCTTCCATGCAGACCGAGTGCTCCATGTCGTAGTCGTGCCAGTCCACCGGATAACCCAGCGCCACCAGCGCGTCGCGCGTGCCGGTGGCCGCGGCCAGCGGCACCACGCCGTCGCGCTTGCCGTGCGCCAGGAAAATCGGCAGGCCTTCGTTGGCCGGGCTGCGCTCCGCCGCCACGGTATGCGCCAGCGGCAGGTAACCCGACAGGCCCATGATGCCGGCCAGGCGTTCGGGATAACGCAGGCCGGTCATCAACGCCATCGCACAGCCCTGGGAAAAACCGGCCACCACGATGCGGCTGGCAGGAATGCCGCGCGAGGTTTCGCGTTCCAGCAGCGTGTTGATGGCGGCCTGGGTCTGGCGCATGCCGGGTTCGTCCTGGCCCGCCGTCAGGTTGGCACCCAGGATGTCGTACCACGCGGGCATCTGGTAGCCGCCGTTGATGGTGACGGGAATGACCGGCGCGTGGGGAAACAGGAAACGCACCGGGCCCACGCTGGACAAATCGAGCTGCTCGGCCACGGGAACAAAATCGCGGCCGTCGGCGCCCAGGCCGTGCATGATCAGGATGGTGGCGACGGGCTGGTCGCCCGTCTGGGCTTCGGTAACTTCAAGAGACATGGGTGAACCCGGTAGTCGGTGGGAAAGCCACTGATTTTAAGTGCCGGACGCTTCCCGGGCGCAAAGGCCCGCTTTTGCTGCAATGCCCCGGCCCGCCTCGCGGTCAAGCGCTTGCCGCCACGGGGCGGTTGTTGTTAGCATTTGCTGTCAGCATTTTCTGACGCGCATTGGACATGGGAGATTCGCATGAAACTCATCATTGCTGCCGCGGCCCTGGCTGCCTCGTCACTGGCCCTGGCCCACAACTGCCCCAACGAGATGAAGGCGATAGACGCCAAACTCGCCAGCAACCCCAAGCTGTCCGCCGCCGACATGGGCAAGGTCAAGGCCCTGCGTACCGAAGGAGAGACCTTCCACAAGGCCGGCAAACACGACGAATCGATGAAAGCCCTGGGCGACGCCAAAAAACTGCTGGGCCTGTGAGCCTGCGCTGTTGTCAGCGCCTGAGCGCGGCCAGCCGCGCTGACAGACCGGCCTGCGTGTTGAGCTCGCCGTACCAGAGACGGTAGCCCGCATCGCTGGGGTGCAGCCCGTCACTGGCATTGAGCTCGTCGGGGCGTTGCGCAAACGGATCGTCGGCCTTTTCCTTGAACAGGTTGACATACACGGCACCGTTGTCCGTGGCCGCCTGTCGCACAAAGCGGTGCAGGTTTTCAGACCGGCGCGTCATCAGCCAGGACCAGGGCGCAAAGAAAAATGGCGCGCTGCCGACATTGCCCGAAGGCATGAACACCACCAGCCGGGCCCGCACGCGCGCCAGTTCCGCGGCACGGGCGATGTCCTGCTCCAGCTGCGCATCGCCGGTGAAGCGGATCACATCGTTGCCGCCGCCGAGCACCAGGATCGCATCAAAACGCTGCTGGCCTTCGAGCTGGCCAGCAATGTCGGCAAACCGCGCGCCATCGCGCGCACGGTTGACGATGGTCAGTTGCGGATGGTCACGCGCGATCAGACCGGCGATGCTGGCGGCCGGCGACGATGCGCCCGTGCCCACCGCCGTGCTGTCGCCCACCACCAGCAGGCTGACCGTGGCCTGGGCGGGCGAGGCTTCAAAAGGCTCGCTTTGCCGCGCCAGCGCCATCGACTGCCCGACGCGCCAGGCGGCGCAGCCGGTAGTGGCCAGCAAGGCCAGGGCGGTCAGCACGCCGAGCGCGCCCAGCATGTGGGGTCGGCGCATCTTCATCAGGCGCCCCGGTTCAGCCAGGTGATGCTGAGTTGCAGCACCGTCGCAAACAGCACCCACAGCAGGTAGGGAATGTTGACCCACACCACCGAGCGCGCACGCTGCCGGATAGCCGCCATGGCCCAGACCAGCGTGCCCAGCACCAGCAGGATGTCGAGGCTGGCCAGCGCATTGTTTTTCAGACCGAACTGGATGGGCGTGTACGCCAGGTTGGCCAGCAGGTTCAGGATGAAAGGCAGCAGCACGCGAAACGGCAGGCGGCGCCTGAGGTATTGCAGCAGCACAAAACCGAAGCTGACGGCGATGATGACGTAAAGAACCGTCCATACCGGGCCGAACACCCCTGCCGGTGGCGCAAAAAATGGCTTGCTCAACTGGGCGTACCACGCGGCGCTGCTGCTGTCCATGAAAATCCTTCAAAAAAAGTCGCATTGACGACGCGTTAACGTTGCGTTGAGGTCGTGATAATTGTTTTTAGCACCCGACGGGCTATCACATAAGCACCCGACGCTGATCCTCAGGTAGGACGTGGCCGCGAAGCCAGGGAGCCAGCACGTCCGCCTGAAGCAGCTACCATGACGGGTTGACCGGCCTGCCGCCCACGCCCGATTTCCCCACCCATGACGACACCTTGTGCCCCTGCCAGCCCCGATGCGGTCCGGGCGATATTTTCTGCGCTGCAACAACGGGCCGCCGACGCGGGCATGTTTTTGCGGACGCCGCCCGCCGAGCCCACGACCTGCTGCGGCCGCGGCTGCAACGGCTGCGTGTGGGAAAGTTACTACGCTGCGGCCGCCTGGTGGCAGGAAGAAGCGCTGCACAGGCTGGAGGCTTGACTTGCCCTCCCACTTGGACGACCATCAATCGACAAGCCGGCACCGAACGGCCAGAGCGCTCTGGCCAAGGCAGGCCGCGAAGGGTTCACCACATGAGACAAGTGTTCGAGCGACTGCTGGGGCTGAAGACCAGGACAGCCAACCATCCGGATTCCGGGCTGAAACCGGCGGCCCGCACGCCGGCGACGACCACCCGCGACAGCCAGCACAGCATCGAGGATAACTCCGACAACGGCACGCGCCGCCAGCTCGTGCAGATGCTGCTGCGCGACTGCCTGCGCAGGCATGGCATTGCCGCGGACTGGGTGGAGTGCCAGATGATGGTGGTCAACAGCCGCAGCCGCGGCCCCGGCATGTACGTGCGGCTGGTGCTGCGTCATTGGGATGCGCGCCTGATGACCTATGCCTTCGCTCTGCAAAACGAGCTGCTCGCGGCGATCAGCCAGTTCGAGCCGCAGTCCTCTACCTGGCTGCACGGCATTTCCTGGGAATTCAAGGTCGGCGACAGCTGCCCCTACCCCGACATGCCCGACCCGGCCATCTGGGGGGCGCCGGCACGTGCCGCCGCGCCCGCTGCGCTTGCCGCTGCAGTGCCCGCTGCCGCCATGGCAGCAACGTCGGCCGTGCCGGCGGCTGAGACCGAAGACGACGTGATGCGCGACCTGAAGGACCTGCAAAACATGTTTGCGACACGCGACGCCAGCATCGAGCAGGAGGCGGCAGCAGGCGGCCACACCGACTTCCAGTCCACGCAGCCTTCCGGGATGGGTTAGGGAAGCGCTGACCAAGCCCGGCTTGTTCCGGTTTGTGCATCAAATCGGCCTTCAGCCCATATCCCACCTGCGTAACAAGCTATTTATTCGATAGCAAATAACGTGCAGCACGGCAGCAGCCAGCGCGTCGGCTGACACCAGAACCGGTCACCCGCCTGCGCTGCCGCCACGGCACCGGGCTGACAATGGGTTCTTTGAAAGGCCTGCGCATGAACACTGCCCTGAAATACGCCCTCGCCGCCCTGCTGCCTGCGCTGTCCGGCGGCCAGGCGCTGGCCTGCTACACCGTCTACAACCGCGCCAACCAGGTGATCTACCATGCCGCGCAGGCCCCGGTGGACATGCGTTACCAGTTGCACCAGACCCTGCCCGCGATTTTTCCCGGTGGCCACATGGTGTTTTCCATCACCGACACCTCCTGCCCGCCAGTCAACCTGACACGCAGCAATATCAGGGATTCGGCGGGTGGCAGCGTGGCTTACGTTGCAGGGCCGGGAGAAGCGTTGATGCAGGAACCCAGAGCCCGCCCTTACCGGGTGCCCCGAAACTAGGGCCTGTTGCCGCTCCCTCTCCTACAGGCCGCTCACCCCGGTTCAGGACGGCTGACGCGTGGCAACCAGGTCACCAAACACAGCCTGCAGCGGCCGCGTTTCAGGCAGGACATAAACCACGCCGCGTCGCGTGCCGAGCGCGGGCTTGACCACCGTGTCATAAAAATCGGCCGGCAGATTGATGCAGCCAAAGGAAATGCGGTTGTCGTCCGGTGTGGCGGACGCCAGCCGCTCCAGCCGGCGCTCTTTCGGGTCCTTGGCCCGCACGCGATGCATGGACACCGCCGCGGCGTAGTCCACCCAGACAATGTCTTCGCCAAAGGAGTTCACGCCGGGCAGGGAAACGAACCGGCCGGCCGGCGTGGTGCGTTCGTGCGGCAGGATGGCCCACATTTCACGCTCGCCAATGCCGGACACCGAATCGTCGCCGAGGGCAGAACCCATCAGGGCCGGGGTGGCGCCGCTGAGTTGTCCGTTCGGTTGAAAAACAAACACCCTGACATGCTGCTTGTCGACGATGACAAACGGCATGCCACGGTGATCGCGCGATGCCATCACCCAGTCGGCCATCTGGCGTGCTTGAGGCGAAGGCTCGTCGGACAGAAAATCGGCCACCCGGGGAAAGTCGGCCACGGCGGCACTTTGCCGGCTCTGGGTCGATGTGACGTGTCCCGGCAGCACCAGGGCCAGCACGGCACACCCCATGCCCAACCCCTTGAGGATGGCGTCGAAGGGTGAGGCTTCTGCCGGGGTCATGTCAGAGATATCGGGATGTCAGGTAACGCGGGCCAACGAAGGCAGGGACGCGCCATGACAACATGGGACGTCCCTGCGAAAGCCTGGCGCATGAGGGTTGACGCAGGCTTAGTTGCGGTCAGCGCGGGGCTCGGGCATCACGGTACCGCTCTGCATCGTGCTGCTGTTGCTGGTGTCGGCCGACGTTGCGGTACCGGTGGCGGGCTGGGCCTGCATGGTCGTGCCTGCGGCGGGGTTGACGTCAGGTGCCTTCATCTCTGCGGCACGCTGGCTGTTCAGGTCACCGGGGGCACCGGGTGTTGTGCCGGATTGGGCATAGGCAAAACCAGCGCCGGCAACAAGTGCGGCAGCAGTGACGGCAGCGGTCAAGGTCTGATTGAATTTCATGAGTAGCTCCTGAATGAATAAGCCCGGTGAAGGGCCATGGGTTCATGCCGACCGGAGGGCCGACTGGTTCCAATTTAGGACGGCACGCACGCCGGTCGAGTGGGCCTCATCCCCCTGTGCCTGTAGGACTTGTCCGGTCCGCGGGGAAATGTTTGCACAACGTTACGCCCGGTTGCAAGACCGGAATCCATTGAACCGGGTGCTACATATTCAATAGCATAATCAATAGCACATTCAATGCCATGTTGAATGCCGGCTTCTTCAGCAGGCAGGAAGGAGCGATCCGGGTCATGGCCCGGGCCGTTGCGATTTTTCCGGTTTTCGCTGCCCCAGCGCGCCACGCCGGACAAGGCCTACAGCGTTCATCAGCGCCGGCCTGCAACACGGACCGGCCGCGCACAGCGACACTGGCACCGTGCCCGCCGGGTTCGCGCTACAAAGACAGGTATCGGACTTCCGCCCTTTGGCGAAACGTTGGAACATTGCCCAGCGAACCCGGCGGCATCTTTGGCATCCGGCTTTTTGCGTCTTACGCCGGCAGTCTGCCGGCCATGGCCTTGCCGACCTCGTTGCTGCCTTGCGCAGCGCCGCTTTGCGGCACCATCTCGCCAGCGCGCTCCGTCACCTCGGCCAGCCGCGCGGCCAGCGCTTCCGGCACCTGCTCGCCCGTGCCCAGGTACACGCCCTGGGTCAGCGTGATGTTGGCCGCCTCGAAGGTGCCGGCTCCCGCGCAGAGAATGGTGCGTGTCGGCGCATCCTGCGACACCAGCACCAGCATGGCCGGCACCACGGCTTCGGGCTGCAGCGCCTGCAGCACCTCTTCGGGCATCAGTCCTTCAGTCATGCGCGTGGCAGCCGTCGGCGCCAGACAGTTGACGCGGATGTCGTTTTTGGCGCCCTCGATGGCCAAGGTCTGCATCAGCCCGACCAGCGCCATCTTGGCCGCGCCATAGTTGGACTGGCCGAAGTTGCCGTACAGGCCCGACGAGGAGGTGGTCATCACGATGCGGCCGTATTTCTGCGCCGCCATGATGTCCCACACGGCCTTGCTGCAATGCACGGCGCCCATCAGGTGCACATTCATCACCAGCGCGAAGTCGGCCAGGTCCATCTTGGCAAAACTCTTGTCACGCAGGATGCCGGCGTTGTTGACCAGGATGTCCACGCGGCCCCAGGCGTCCATGGCCTGCTGGACCATGGCCTGTACCGCCGCAAAGTCGGTCACCGAGGCGCCGTTGGCGATCGCTTCGCCGCCAGCCGCGCGGATCTCGGCCACCACCGCGTCGGCGGCACTGACCGATCCGCCCGAGCCGTCGCGCGTGCCGCCCAGGTCGTTGACCAGCACCTTCGCGCCGCGCCTGGCCAGGGCCAGCGCATGTTGCCGGCCCAGTCCGCCGCCTGCGCCCGTGACGATGGCCACCCGGCCCTTGAAATCAATACCCATTTGCTTGTCCTTGTCGTGTTGGTGATGCCTGGTCTGCCGCAAGTCTGATAGCCTCGGAAACCAGGTCGTACTGTACTGGACCGTCCCGCCTCCCCCTGAAAGCCGCCATGGAACTCAACCTCGAAACCGTCACCACTCCGCCGCGTCCGGCCGCCACCGTGGTGTTGCTGCGCGATGCGCCCGCGGGCCTGGAGGTGTTCCTCATGAAACGCCATGGCCTGTCCGACGTGCTGGGCGGCGCCTACGTGTTTCCCGGCGGCAAGATCGATGCCGTCGACGCCGAGCTGGACATGGCCGCCCACCTGGACCAGCCGCTGGACCTGCTGCACGCCGGGCTGAACGAGCCGGGCATCGACCTGCGCACCGCCGGCGCCGTGTATGTGGCGGCGCTGCGCGAGGCCTTTGAAGAGTCCGGTGTGCTGTTCGCCCAGGGCCAGTCCCTGCCAGGCCTCGCCGACCGGGCCGCCGCGCTGCTGCGCGAAGGCCACAGCTTCAATGCCGTGCTGGCCCAAATGGCCTTGCGCCTGCAGACCCTCAACGTCGTGCCCTGGTCACGCTGGATCACTCCCGTCACTCCCTCGGTCACCAACAAGCGTTTCGACACGCGTTTTTTCGTGGCGGCCGTGCCCGGCGGTCAGGTGGCCAGCCACGACAATTTCGAGACCACCGAGAGCATCTGGCTGAGCCCGCGCCATGCGCTGCAGCAGTACTGGGATCGCCAGATCGAGCTGGCGCCGCCGCAAATCATGAGCCTGGCGCATCTGTCGCGCCACGCGGGTGTTGACAGTGTTCTGGCCGAGGCACGCGGGCGCCGGCCACCGGTGATTCAGCCCGAGCCCTTCGACCACGAAGGTAACCGGGTGATCTGTTACCCCGGCGATGCGCGCCACTCAGTGCGCGAGCAGGCCCTGCCCGGCCCCACGCGCCTGAGCTACCGCAACAGGCGCTTCGAACCCGACGCCGGCTTCGAGGCCCTGTTCGGCTAGGGCCGCAACCAGCCAGCGGGTGATGGCAGCCGGCTGGTTGACGGTGCGCAGCGCCTGGAACGCCACCTCCGCCTCGGGATAACGGCGGCGCAAAAAGTTGAGCCACTGCTTGAGGCGGCCGGCGCGCGAGTGCGCATCGAGCCGGCTGCAAACCAGCTCCCAGAACTGGGCAATCAGGGGCAGCAGCGTGTCCCAGGTCAGGCCCGCGTGCCCACCGCCGCCGCGAATGGCCAGCGCCAGACCCGGGTCGGCCACCGCACCGCGGCCCAGCATCAGCATCTCGCAGCCCGAGGCCTGCCGGCACAGGCGTGCATCATCCACTGTCCAGATCTCGCCGTTCGCCACCACCGGAATGCTGACCGCCGCGCGGATGTCGGCAATCCGTTCCCAGTAGGCCGGCGGCCGGTAAGCCTGCGCCTTGGTGCGGGCATGCACCACCAGCTCGTTGGCGCCGCTGCCGGCAATCGCCAGCGCACAGTCAATCGCCTTGCTGTCGTCGTTGAATCCGAGGCGCATCTTGGCCGACACCGGCAGGTGCGCCGGCACGGCGCGCCGCACGGCCGCCACGATGGCTCCAATCGTCTCGGGCTCGTCGAGCAGCGCAGCGCCGCCGCCGTGGCGGTTGACCACCTTGGCCGGGCAGCCGAAGTTGAGGTCGATGCCGGCCGGCCCCAGCGTGGCGAGCCGGGCGGCGTTTTCGGCCAGGCACACAGGATCGGAACCCAGCAGTTGCGCACGCACCGGCACCCCCGCCAGCGTGCGCCCGCCGGTGTGCAGCTCGGGCACGATGCGCGTGAAAACGCGTTCGGGCAGCAGCTGGTCGGTGATGCGGATGAACTCGGACACGCAGCGGTCAATGCCGCCGGCCCGCGTCAGGATGTCGCGCAGCACGAAGTCGAGCAGCCCTTCCATGGGCGCGAGCAAAATCGTCACGACTCAGGACCGGACAGGCGGGGACAGGCAGGCAGAAGGCGGGAGGGCATCCCGGTGTTTTAACAGATGCCCGGCGAATGTGAACGGGTCGCCGCTTCTAACCCCACCAAAGGCTGCCCTGCTCCGACGCGGCCACCACAACCAGACGATCGCGGCCCGGTTGGGTCTGCACTGGCGTATAGCCGGCGCCCCGGATGGCATGACCGAGTTCGGATATGCCGGCCCCTGCCGGCTCTATCGCGACCCGGCGGGCGTCGAGGTCAACCTCGATCCGCGCCTTTTTGTCCAGCCTCCTGACGGCGCGGGTGATGGCGTTGACACCCTGCACACTGGTCATGTCTTCGACTTGAAACGCAATCATAAATTTCTCCGTTTGTTGGTGGCAGTTACCTTCGGCGGACGCACCGCACGCGCCAGGCACCACCTTGACCTCGTCAGGCCCAGCCGCCACCCAGGGCGCGTATCAGCCCCACCGTGGCCAGGTATTGCGCGGCGCGCACCTGCAACGCCTGCCGGCGATTGCGCAATTCGCTGCGCTGGGCATCCAGCACTTCCAGCTGGCTGACCAGCCCGTTGCGGTAACGCGAGTCCGACAGCACGGTGGCGCGGCTGCTTGACGCCACAGAGCGCGACTGCGCCTCGGACTGCTCGGCCAGCAGGCGCAGGGCCGAGAGCTGGTCCTCCACATCCCTGAAGGCAACCAGGATCTGCTCGCGGTAGTTGGCCAGGGCGATATCGAGTTCGGCGTTCGCGTTCTGCACGCCCGCTTCACGTCGGCCGCCGTCAAAAATCGGCAGCGACAGCAGCGCCCCCACACCCCAGGCGCGGGTAGACATCCTGAACAGGTCGCCGATCTCGGGCGCGGCATAACCGCCGTTGGCCGTCAGTGAAAAGACGGGGAACCAGGCGGCCTTGGCCACACCGACACGCGCCTGCGCCGCCTGCATGCTGCTCTGGGCAGCCAACACGTCAGGCCGGCGTACCAGCACCGTGCTGGGCACACCCGCCGGGATCACAGGCAAAGCCGTGGTCCACTCCGCCGGAGCGACCTGGAAACGGGAGGCCACCTCGCCAACCAGCACGGCCAGCGCATGTTCAAGTCCGGCGCGTTGCCGGTCCAGCACCAGGGCTTCCGACTCGGTGGAGGCGACTTCGGTGCGCACACGCGCCACATCGAGCTCCGCCACATCGCCTTCCCTGAAGCGCACTTCGGTCAGACGCAGGGTGTTGCGGTAGGCCTGCAGCGTGTCACGCATCAGCGCCCGTTCAGCGTCAAGTGCGCGCAGGTTCAGATAGGTCTGGGCCACGTCGGCCTGCACCAGCAGCCGGGTGCTGCGCAGCAGCGCTTCGCGGGAGGCGGCATCCAGCGAAGCCGCGTCCGATGCTCCCGACAGCCTGCCGAACAGGTCAAGCTCGTAGGACAGGTTGGCGCCCACGCTCACCAGGGTTTTCGGCTGGTTGTTCGCGTTGGCGTCGGTCTGACGCACGGCGCCCACGCCCAGACCCAGTTGCACGGAACGGTTGGCGTCGGTAGCGCCCGCAATCGCGCGGGCCTGTGCGAGGCGGCCGGCGGCCACCTGCACGCTGTTGTTGCTGCGTGTGGCCTGGTCCACCAGCCGGTCCAGCACCGGGTCGGAAAAAACCTTCCACCACTGCGTCTGGAAGGGCGCAGCGGTCGAGGCGGCCACGGCCTCGCTTTCGCGAAACAGGGTGGGCGTCAACGGCAGGGCGGAAGGATCGATGGGGGCAGGGGCGGTGGCGCAGCCGGCCAGCACCAGCGCTGCAAGCAGCGGTGCCAGTGCGGAACGGGCGGAAAAACGAAGGCGACTCATGGTGATAACTCCTGGATGGGGCGCATAAAGGCTTGTTGGAGGCTTGTTTGTTATTCGTGGTGCTTGAGGGCGGCGGCCGGCTGCGCATGCAGCGCCCCGCCACCGCTGGCCGAACTGCCGGCAAAGGCTTCCACATGCGGCACCTCGCCATGCAGCTTGAGCGGACGGTTGCCGGTGAGGCGGCGCAGGGCCACATAAAAGACGGGCGTGAGGAAGAGCCCGAAAGCCGTGACACCGATCATTCCCGAGAACACCGCCACACCCATGGCGTGGCGCATCTCGGCGCCGGCGCCGGTGGACAGCACCAGGGGCAGCACGCCCATGATGAAGGCCAGCGAGGTCATCAGGATGGGGCGCAGGCGCAGGCGGCTGGCCTCAATCGCTGCCTGCACCGGCGTACGCCCGGCAAACTCCAGCTCGCGCGCAAACTCCACGATCAGGATGGCGTTCTTCGCCGACAGCCCCACCAGCACGATCAAGCCGATCTGCGTGAAGATGTTGTTGTCGCCTCCGGTCAGCTTCACGCCCAGCATGGCGGCCAGAAGGCCCATGGGAACGATCAGCACGATGGCGATGGGAAGCGTCAGGCTTTCGTACTGCGCGGCCAGCACCAGAAAAACCAGCAGCAGCGCCAGCGGGAACACCCACAGGGCGGAGTTGCCGGCAATGATTTCCTGGTAGGTCAGGTCCGTCCACTCGTAGCTGATGCCGGGCGGCAGGGTTTCCGCTGCGATGCGGGCGATCGCATCCTGCGCCTGGCCCGACGAATAGCCGGGCGCGGCACCACCATTGATGTCGGCCGAGAGGAAGCCGTTGTAGCGCATGGCGCGTTCGGGGCCGAAGCTGGGCGTGACTTTCATCAGCGCCGACAGCGGCACCATCTCACCGGTGGTCGAGCGCACCTTGAGCAGGCCGATGTCTTCGGCGCGGGCGCGGTAAGGCGCGTCGGCCTGGACCCGCACGCTGTAGGTGCGGCCGAACTTGTTGAAGTCGTTGGCATACAGGCTGCCCAGGTAGATCTGCATGGTGTCGAACACGTCGGTCACCGGCACACCGAGCTGGCGTGCCTTGGTGCGGTCGATGTCGGCATAAAGCTGCGGCACATTGACCTGGAAGCTCGAGAACATGCCGGCCAGTTCGGGCGTCTGGTAGGCCTTGGCCATGAAGGCCTTGGTGACCCTGTCCAGCTCGGCATAACCGAGCGAGGCGCGGTCTTCCAGCTGCAGCTTGAAGCCGCCGGTGGTGCCCAGGCCCTGCACGGGCGGCGGCGGGAACATCGCGATAAAGGCTTCCTGGATGCCGCCGAATTTTGCGTTCAACTGGCCGGCGATGGCGCCGGCGCTGAGGTCGGCGGTGGTGCGCTGGTCAAAGGGCTTGAGCGAGACAAACACGATGCCGGAGTTGGAGCTGTTGGTGAAACCGTTGATCGACAGGCCCGGGAAGGCAATCGCATGCTCCACACCGGGTTGCTTCATCGCGATGTCACCGATGCGGCGGATCACGTCTTCGGTGCGGTCCAGCGTGGCGCCGTCAGGCAACTGGGCAAAACCGATCAGGTACTGCTTGTCCTG
>ERZ1292640.399-Hain-H43-02um-R1-399-length-35257-cov-9_pt3 | contig 22644 bp, 23 predicted proteins | sample MGYA00564404_ERZ1292640 | MGnify/ENA primary metagenome ERZ1292640 (study PRJEB36523, sample SAMEA6512636) | groundwater metagenome | collected 2019-01-08 | study: AquaDiva: Metagenomics assemblies of 32 groundwater samples
AAGTCGATTGCGATCATGGGCAGCGGCGCGGTCGGCGTCGAGTTCGCGTCGATCTTCAAGAGCTACGGCAGCGAGGTCACCGTCATCGAGCTGCTGCCGCGGCTGGTGCCGGGCGAAGACGAGGCCGTGTCGGCCGAACTCGAGCGGGCGTTCAAGAAGCGCGGCATCAAGGTCATGACCGGATCGAAGGTCACCTCGGCCAAGGCCGGCGCCAAGGGCGTCGACCTCGACGTGCAAGGCGCCGATGCCAAGTCGCAGAAGTTGAGCGTCGACGTGCTGCTGGTCGCCACCGGCCGCGGCCCCGTCACCGACGGCCTGGGCGCCGAGGCGGTGGGTCTCAAGATGGACCGCGGCTTCGTCGTGGTCGATTCGCTGTTCAAGACCAGCGTGCCCGGCATTTCCGCGATCGGCGACGTGATCACCATGGGCGGGCCGCACTATCAGCTCGCGCACGTGTCGTCGATGGAGGGCATCGTGCTGGCCGAGCGCATTGCCGGCCAGGCCGTGCAGCCGATCAACTACGACCACGTGCCGCGCTGCACTTACACCGAGCCGGAGATCGGCAGCGTCGGGCTGACCGAGGCGCAGGCCAAGGCCCAGGGCCACGAGGTGCGGATCGGCACCTTCCCGTTCCGCGCCCTGGCGCGCGCCCGCATGGCCGGCGAGACCGACGGCTTCGTCAAGATCGTCGCCGAGAAAAAGTACGACGAGATCCTCGGCGTCCACATCATCGGCCCGCGCGCGACCGAGCTGATCGCCGAGGCGGTCATGGCGCTGCGCATGGAAGTGACCGTCGAAGAGTTGATCAAGACCATTCACGCGCACCCCACCATGTCGGAGGCGGTTGGCGAAGCGGCGCACGCGGCGCACGGCGCGGCGATCCACATTTAGGGCTTGGGGCCTGGGCCTTGGGGCTTGGGCAAGAGTTGAGAAGCGACTTATGTCTACACCAGTAGTAATGCCCCAGATGGGCGAGTCGATTGCCGAAGGCACCATTGTCCGCTGGATCAAGAAGGTCGGCGATGCGGTCGATCGCGACGAGCCGCTGTTCGAGATCTCCACCGACAAGGTCGACGCCGAGATTCCGTCGCCTGCCGCCGGCGTCCTGATGGACATTGCCGTCAAGGAAGGCGAGACCGTTCCGGTGAACAGCGTCGTCGCCACGATCGGCGCCGCCGGCGAGAAGGCAGCGGCGTCTGTGCCGGCGGGTAAGGCTGGTGCGGCAGGTAAGGCTGGTGAGGAAAAGGCTTCAGAAAAGGCTGATGCCACCGGCACGCCCGGAGCCGCGCCAGCGTCGCCATCGACCACCAATCCGCCGGCCGTCGCGGCGGCGACAGTCCCTGAGCCCGAGGTTGAGTCTGCTGAGGGTCACGATCGGCAGAAATCTTCGCCGCTCGTGCGCCGTATTGCCAAGGAACACAACGTCGACATTGGCCGCATCCACGGATCGGGCATTGGCGGCCGCGTCACCAAGCAGGACATCCTCGGCTTCATCGAAAAGGGCGGTTCTGCGTCCTTCGACGTGCCGGCCACTCGCGTTGCGAGTGACCGGCTTGCTCAGGATGGGACGCTGGCCCGTTCGACGCCCCAGCCAATTACCCCGGGCGTCGGTGATCAAATCGTCCCAATGTCGGTGATGCGCAAGAAGATCGCCGAGCACATGGTGGTCAGCAAGCGCACCTCGGCGCACGTCTACTCCGTGTTCGAGGTGAACTACTCGCGTGTCGACCAGATTCGCAAGACGAAGAAGGAAGAGTACGAGCGGGCCGGCGCGAAACTGACCTTCACCTCGTTCATCGCCAAGGTCGTGGTCGATTGCCTGCGCAAGCACCGGGTGATCAACTCGTCGATTGATGGCGACAACATCATCTACCGCAGCGACATCAACCTGGGCATTGCCGTGGCGCTCGAGAACGGCCTGATTGTTCCCGTGGTGAAGGCGGCCGGTGAGAAGAACACGCTGGGCCTGTCCAAGGCCATCCAGGACATTGCCGATCGCGCCCGCGCCAAGAAGCTGAATCCCGAGGAAGTGCACGGTGGCACGTTCACCATCACCAACCCCGGCAACTTCGGCGCCCAGTTCGGCCTGCCCATCATCAACCAGCCTCAGGTCGCCATCCTCGGCGTCGGCACCATCGAGAAGCGGCCCGTCGTCGTTGACGATGCGATCGGCATCCGGTTGATGGGCTTCCTGACGCTTGGCTACGACCACCGGCTGGTCGACGGCGCGGTCGCCGATCAGTTCATGTCCGACGTCAAGAAGGGCATCGAGAACTTCGATCCGGCGCAGGCCTGATGTGATCGACGTTCGCAGGCTCGGGCTCGTCTCCTATGCAGACGGGCTCGCGCTGCAGCGCGCGCTGGTCGACGACCGCAAGGCCGGCCGCATTCCCGACACGCTGCTCCTTCTGCAGCACCCGCACGTCCTCACCATCGGCGTGAAGAAGGACGGGCGCCGGCACATCCTGGCGGCGCCCGAGTTGCTCGCCGCGCGCGGCGTCGAGGTGTTCGAAACCGGGCGTGGCGGTGACGTGACCTATCACGGCCCCGGCCAGCTCGTGGGCTATCCCATCGTCGACTTGAACCCTGACCGGCGCGATGTGCACAAGTACGTGCGCGACCTGGAAGCGGTGATGATTCGTGTGTGCGCGGACTATGGCCTCGCGGCCGGGCGCGTCAAGGGAATGAGCGGCGCGTGGCTCGGCGACGCGAAGATCGGCGCCATCGGCGTCCGCATCTCGCGGTGGGTCACCAGCCACGGCTTTGCCTTCAACGTCACGACCGACCTCGACTACTTCAACCTCATCGTCCCGTGCGGCATTGCCGACAAGGCCGTGACGTCGCTGGCCGCCCAACTCGGCCGACCGGTCCCCATGGCCGAGGTTGAGGACGCGTTTATCCGCCACTTTTCAGAGGTTTTCGCCGAACCGCCCGCCTGACCCGGCCCTTGGGAATAACCGCGTGTGGGCTGGGGTTCTATAGGCCAACATGCGAGATCAAGAAGAGACCCAACTTGTGGAGCGGCTGCGCCTGCGGGACGAATCCGCGTTGGCGGACCTGTCGGCGCTCTATGGCGCGCGGATTTTCCAGCTGGCCTTCCGCTACGTGAAGAACCGCGAAGACGCCGAAGAAGTCGTCCAGGATGTCCTGCTGAAAGTGTTCCGCAAGATCGACGCGTTCCGGGGCGACTCGGCGCTGTCGTCGTGGATCTACCGCATCACGTTCAACACCGCGATGTCGCGGCTGCGGCACACGCGCGCGGCGCGGATGGCCGAAGTGCCCGAGGTGCCGATCGGCGCCGACGGCAGCGACCTGGCGGCACGCGCGCACGAGCCCGCCGACTGGTCGAACCTGGCGGACGAGACCATGCTGCGGCGCCAGATGCGCGAGCGGTTGTTCGAGGCAGTGGACGACCTGCCGGCCATCTATCGTGAACCGATCATCCTGCGCGATCTGGAGGGCCTGACGACCGAAGAGGCCAGCTTGCGCCTGCGCGTGAAAGACCAGACGCTGAAGTCGCGGCTGCACCGTGGCCGCTTGTTGCTGCGCGAGCGATTGTCGGATTTTGCCGGCGGCCTGTCGATGCACCGACCGGCCGAGGCGTTCTGAGACGCGCTGGAGCCAATAGAAGCCCTCACTCAATAGGACGACCAGGACGCAACCCTCCGGTTGGATACACCGTAACTATATGTATTTAAGCAACTTACTAAATAAGATTAGTTGGCTGACTCTAGCTAGCGATGTGGTGTTAGTCTTAGTGACGTGAAGCAGATCCCACCCCCAGAAGTCACCAAGAGGCTGAGAATTGAGAACGTTTGGTGGAGTAGTGCCCCGAGCATCGGGACGGAATTGGCCAAGATGCAGCGCCGCGCTTACTTCGATCTCTTGTACCCACTGATCAAAGACCTAACCGTTCGTCGGGCTGTGCTAATGATGGGGCCAAGGCGGGTTGGTAAGACCGTCCTGATTCACCATGTGATCCAGCAATTGATTCGAGACGGCGTATCACCCCTCCGGATTTGCTATCTCTCGGTCGATCATCCGCTTTACAACGACTGCGATCTCTCTGACCTCCTAGACCGCTTTCTGGACGCGACGGGAACTGTAGTAGACGAGAGTCCAACCTACGTGTTTTTTGACGAGGTTCAATATCTCAAGGACTGGGAGGTTCATCTAAAGGCACTCGTCGACTCTCATCCACACATCAAGTTCGTTGCGTCCGGCTCGGCCGCGGCGGCTCTCAAGCTCAAGAGCACAGAATCAGGAGCGGGCAGATTCACAGATTTCCTGGTACCTCCACTCACCTTCTACGAGTACTTGCTCCTCTTGGACAAGAACGCTCAGATGTCCATCAGGAATAAGAGCTGGTTTGAATCCAACGACATCTCTGCGCTAAATGAGAGCTTTGTTCACTACTTGAACTTTGGTGGCTATCCGGAAGTCATCTTCTCCCCAGCGATCCAAAGCGACTTGTCACGTTTCATTAAGAGCGACATTATCGACAAGGTCCTGCTTCGAGACCTGCCCAGTCTGTATGGCATACATGATATTCAAGAGTTGAACTCTCTGTTTACGGCGTTGGCCTTCAATACTGCCAACGAAGTATCGCTCGAGCAGTTGTCGCAGCATTCAGGCGTAGCCAAGAACACTATCAAGCGATACCTGGAGTATCTGGAGGCAGCCTTTCTAATCAAGTCTGTCCATCGAGTGGATCGGATGGGCAAGAAGTTTCAGCGAGCGAATTTCTTTAAGGTCTATTTGACGAATCCGTCGATTAGGAGCGCTTTATTCGCGCCATTGCTCGAAGACGATCAGGCGATGGGCGATTTGGTTGAGACCGGCGCCTACTCGCAGTGGTTTCACACTCAAGTTGAAGAGTCGATCCGGTACGCGAGATGGGATGGTGGAGAAGTCGACGTCGTGAGTATCGATCCCGCAGACCGGAAAGCTCGATGGGCGACTGAGGTGAAATGGAGCGATCGGTATGTAGGGCAGCCCGGTCAATTGACCAGTCTCATCGCTTTTTGCAAGGCCAACAAGATTGCGCGGGCCTTAGTCACCTCCAAGACGCAATTTGCGGAACGAACGGTTGACGGAGTTCAACTAGAGTTCGTCCCTGCGAGCGTCTATTGCTACACCGTCGGATACAACATCATTAAGAGCAAGGGCAAGGCCGCTGGCCTGATGAGGCTCACGCCCGAGTCAAGAGCATGACGGCGATTTAGCCGGACATCGACGTCTCGTAGCGCACGCGGTCGCGTGACGACAGCACCGGTGCCACCACTTCGGCAATGCCGGAGGGCCGCAGCGTCACCGGCATGATCGCCGATCGCCCCGGCGTGCCTTCGCCGCGCGTGACGGCGACGGTCGCCATGTGCAGGCGCGGCGATCGCGTGATCGCCGATCGGATGATCCGCGTTGCCGCCGAGGCCAGCGCATAGGGTCCCGGCGGCCACAGTCGCGCCACCCGCGCATCGAGCCGCGCCAGTTGCGCCGCCGACAGCACCTTCGCAATCGATCGCCCGCCGATCGCGCCCTCGTCCCACGGCACGATGACCTGGTGCGGTGGACGGCCCAGCACCGACAGGGAAATATCCGCGGCCGCCGCGTTGGCTTCGAGCGCGGTAATGGCGGTGACCGCTGCGCGCAGGGCCTCCGCGCCCGTCCCAAACAGCCGCGCCCGCGCGATGCCCGCCTCGTTCACGCCCCGCTCGATCAGTCCGCTTTGCGCCGCCCCGGAGCACAGCAGTGGCGCCGCCAGGTTCAACCCTGCCACCCGCTTCAGCAGCGCGAGCCCGGCTTCGTCCTGCCATTCACCGCCGGGCTGGGCCGCCCGGTCGGCCACGACGACGATTGCCGCGCCGACCACGGCGGCGATGTCGTTCGTCCCCGACATCGCGGTGTGATATCGATCGACCGGACCCGATTGCGCCACATCCAGGGCCTTGCCGGCCGCGACCGTCGCCAGCTCATCGACGAGGACGATGCGCGAAACCAGGTCGGTGGCCGCCAGCTGGCGCGCCAACGCCCCGCCGATTTCTCCGGCCCCGAGGATTACGACAGTCGACACGCGGACTATTCTATAGGCATGGCACGAGTCTCCCTGATTACCGGCGGCACGCGAGGGATCGGGTACGCGCTGGCCGAGGCACTGCTGCGCGAGGGCGACCAGGTGGCCATCACGGGCACCTCGAACGACGGGGTCGCGCGCGCGGAACATACCCTGGCCACCGCGTGCGGCGATGCCGGGCGCATCGCCGGCATCGTCTGCGACGTCCGTGACCCCGCGGCCGCGGCCATGGCGGTGATGACGGCGGCTGCCAGGTTCGGCGGTCTTGATGCGCTGATCAACAACGCCGGTGTTGGCGTCGGCGTGCCGATCGCCGAGATGCCCCACGACGAGTGGGACCGCATTATCGGCACCAATCTCACCGGCGTGTTCAATTGCTGCAAGGCGGCGATTCCCGTCCTGCGGCAGCGGGGCGGCGGCTGGATCGTCAACATCAGCAGCCTGGCCAGCAAGAACGCGTTTGTCGGCGGCGCGGCGTATTGCGCGTCGAAGGCCGGCGTCAACGCGTTCAGCGAAGCGTTGATGCAGGAGCTGCGGCACGACAACATCCGCGTCACCTACATCCTGCCGGGGTCGGTGGCGACCGGTTTCTCCGGACGCGAGAGTGATGCGGGGCCGGAGTGGAAGCTGCATCCCGAAGACGTGGCGCAGGCCATTGTCGACGTGCTGAACCATCCGGCACGCAGCCTGCCCAGCCGCGTCGAGATTCGTCCATCGCGGCCGCAGAAGGGTTAGTGGAGTTGGACGGTCGTATTCATTGATACGCTCCACTGAATGATCGCCAACCGCTACCAACCCCTCGAGCTGGCGCCCGCAGGTTCCGCGGTGAAGGCGCGCGACATGCAGACGGCGCAGACGGTGATGCTGCGGCCGATCACCCGCGTCGATCAGCGCCTGCGCGGCATCTTCCATCCGTCGCTGGTCTCGATCTTCGACATTGTTCCCGACGGCAGGGCGACGTTTGCGGCGTGCGAGTTCGTCCAGGGCCGCAGCCTCCGGCTGATCATGGGCGGGCAGCCGTTCAACGTCCGGCGCGCCCTGGAAATCGTGGCTGAAGTCGCGGACGCCGTCGCCGAATTGCATTCGCGGGGTATTCACCATGGCGCCATCAGCATCGATACGGTGTTGCTGACGGCGAAGGGGAAGGCCAAGCTGGATCTGATCCACGCTACCGATGCCACTGAAAGCGGCGACCTCGATCAGTTGCGCGCGCTGCTCAGGGACCTCACCCACCTTCGCCCCGAGGGCTCCGGTGGGCAGGCTGGGGCGTTGCCGGAGTTGGCCGACGCGGGATCGGCAGCGATCCTCGCCGCGCGCTTGCGCGGTTAGCTAATTGTGAACAGCCACTTCGGCAGGTCGACGTTGCCGCCGGTCACCATCGTCACGACGCGCTGTCCCGGCGCGGAGGCCTTGCCGGCCATGATCGCCGCGGTGGCGGCGACGCCCGCCCCTTCGACGATCAATCGCTCCTCCGTCGCCAGGCCCTTCATGGCCCGCGCCAGGTCCTCTTCGTCAACGGTGACCACGTAGTCGACGACCTGCTTCACCAGCGGGAAGGTGATGGAGCCGGTCTCGAGGTTCCCCGTCAGGCCATCGGCCAGCGACTGGCGCGGCGTGATCTCGGTGATGCGCCCGGCCTCGAGGCTCAACGTGAACGGTGACGAGGCCTCGACCTCCACGCCGACGATGGTCGCCTTCGGCGCGGCGGCCTTGATCGCCAGGCCCATGCCGCTGGCAAGCCCACCGCCACCGAGCGGAATCACGATGACGTCGAACCCGGGCATGGACTCGACGATCTCGAGGCCGATGGTGCCGGCGCCGGCAATGACGTCGGGGTGGTTGTAGGGCGAGATGTAGACCCCGCCTTCGGCCGCGGCGTACTCCCGGGCCTGCGTCTCGGCAGCGTCGTAATCGTCACACTCGCCATGCAGCACCGCGCCGTGGCGGCGGATGGCGTTCTTCTTGGCTTCGGGAGCGGCGGCCGGCGTGAACACCACGCAGGCCATGCCGAGCCGCTCGGCCGCCAGCGCGAGCGCCCGGCCGTGATTGCCGGCCGAGGCGGTGACCAGCAGCGGCGACGCGCCGGCTTCGCCAGACTTGGCCAACCGCAGCGCCGCGTTCAGCGCGCCGCGAATCTTGAACGAGCTGGTCAGGTTCAGCAGCTCGAGCTTCATGAACACGTTGCCGTCGGCGATCGACGACAGCCAGTACGACGGCAGCAGCGGCGTCGGCTGCAGGTGCGGCGCGAGGCGGCCCTTGGCCTCGTAGATGTCGAGAACGGTTGGCAGTGTCATGAGCCCTGCAGCAACTGAGGCAACTGCGTGACAAATGCGGAGCGGGCCAGTACCTGACCGATGCCGGCCTCGCGGGCCAGCGCAATGAGGTTGGTCTGGACGTGCGACACGAACCCGATCGTCGGCACGGCGGCCAGCGCGGGGTCGGCCTTGATCGCGGCCACCGCCTCGAGCGGGCGCACCTTCGCGCTGTTGAGATCGAGTATGACCAGCCGGGGCGACCGCGTCCGCACCGCCTCGACAATGGCCTCCGGCGATCGCGCGAACGCAATCTCGACGCCGAGCGCCTTGGCGGCGCTCGAAATCCGCGACGCAAACATCAGGTCGTCGACCCCCACGACAATCATCCTAGTATCCTAGTTCAATGATCCTCGGGACCGCGGCCGACGGGCCATTCCAGAAGAACGGCTACCTGCTGGGCTGCGAGCGCACGAAAGAAGCAATCTACATCGATCCTGGTGACGAGGTGGAGCACCTGCTCGCGTTCGCCGCCGAGCAGGGCCTCAGTGTGCGCCATATCCTGCTGACCCACGCCCACGTCGATCACGTGTCAGGGGTGGCCGAAGCCAGACGGCGGCTCCAGGCGCCAATCTATCTGCACCGGGCCGACCGGCTGCTGTATGACAACGCTGCCCGGCAAGGCGCAATGTTCGGGATCCAGGTGGAACAGCCGCCGCCCGTGGATCGTTACTACGACGATCACCCCAGAATCACCTTCGGGGACTACGTGGTCGATGTGCATCACACCCCGGGGCACGCGCCTGGCGGCGTGTGTCTGGCGGTGACGAAGCAGGGCGCCGCTGGCCCACTGGCGCTGTTTGTTGGCGACACGCTGTTCGCTGGTTCGATCGGCCGCACCGACCTGCCAGGCGGCGACTACGAGACCCTGCTGCAGGCCATTACCAGCGTGCTGTTTGCGTTTCCGGATGAGTCGATCGTGTATTCCGGCCACGGACCGGAGACGACCATCGGGCGCGAGCGGCGGTCGAACCCGTTTGTGCTGGAGTACCTGGCGTCGCGCTAGGCAACCCTGAAGGGTTGCCTCCACGCTTAGATCGACCAGGTGGTCTTCGGGTTGCCTGCGCGCTTCTCGTTCGATTCCGCGTTGACGACAAACTGGACGCGACCCACGGTGAGCTTGTCGCCGTCGTTCAGCGTCGCCTTGCTCACCTTGCGGCCGTTCACGAAGGTGCCGTTGGTGCTGCCCAGGTCCTCGAGCTCGAGCTCGTTGGCCGGGCTCAGCGTCAGGCGGCAGTGCACGCGCGACACCAGCGCGGCGTCGACGACGAAGTCAACGCCGGGCGCGCGGCCCATGGTCTTCAGCGACCCCGGCAGCAGGCGGAAGGTGAGATCGGCGTCGGTGGGGTCGATTGATTGCAGCGTCCACATGTGAAGTGCCTCTCATCTTAAACGAGCGCGGCCAACTTGTGGTACAAGCACGCGCATGCCGAAGCTTCGGTGCGCCGCCAGCCGCTGGAACTGGAAGTACGTGAGGTGACGTGAAGCGCCACCGGGTCGCGCGGACGCTCGTCTACACGCACCGGTGGCTGGGGATCGCACTCGGGGTCGTCTTCGTCCTCTGGTTCGCGTCGGGCCTGGTGATGATCTACGCGCGCATGCCGGAGCTCGACCCCGCCGAGCGGCTGGCGGCGCTCTCACCAATCGATTTCTCGGCCGTGCGTGTGGCTCCCGGTGCGGCCGGCGCCGACGCGACCCGTTTCACGCTCACCACCTTCGGCGGCCGTCCCGTCTATAGAATCGTCGCCGATGGCGTCCAGCGGACGGTCTTCGCCGACACCGGAGAGGTGTTGGCGCCTCTCACATCAGAGGAAGCCATCCGGGCCGCCCTCCCGCTGGCGGGGGCCGCCGTCCGCTACGACGAGCGACTCGAGGACGCGGATCAGTGGACGTTCAGCGTGCGCGGGCGCATGCCGCTGCACCGGCTGATCGTCGACGATGCCGCGGGCACGCGGCTGTACGTCGCCGAGCAAGGCGGCGAGGTGGTGATGAAGACCACGGCGAGCGGCCGCCGCTGGGGCTACCTCGGTGCCGTGATCCACTGGATCTACTTCACGCCGTTTCGGCGCCAGTCGGCGCTGTGGTCTGACGCCGTCATCTGGATCTCGATTGCCGGCACCGCAATGGCCCTCGCCGGCTTCGCCTGGGGCCTGTGGCGTTACTCGCCCATCAGGGGCTACCGGCTCCGGCGCCAGCCGTCGCGGACGCCCTACGCCGGCCTCATGCGCTGGCATCACTACGCCGGCCTCGTCTTCGGCCTGACCACCATCACGTGGGTCTTCAGCGGTTTGATGTCGATGGATCCGTGGGACTGGAGCCCGAGCACCGCACCGACGCGGGCCCAGCGCGAGGCAGTATCGCGCGGCCCGCTGCATCCGGCCGATGTGCCGCTGGCATCGTTCAAGAAGGCACTGGCGGCTTACGGGGTGGCGACGCCGAAGGAGATCGACCTCATTCGCTTTCGCGGGCATCACTACCTGCGTGCCGCTGCCGGCCTGGTGGCGGTCGACGCGGCGGCACAGGGGCCGGATGAGTCGTTTCACACCGACGACATGCTTGGCGCGGCGCGTGATGCCATGCCTGGCGTGGCAATCGATGGGGTTTACTGGATGAGCGAGTACGATCCCTACTACTACAGCCGCGGCCACCAGCTGAACCTGCCGGTCCTGCGCGTCCGCTACGGCGATCCGCAGCGCACCTGGCTCTACCTCGATCCCAGGCAAGGCGCCATCGTCCGCAAGGAAGAGCGACTGAGCCGGCTCAATCGCTGGCTGTACCACGGCCTGCACAGCCTCGACTTCCCGTTCCTGTATTACCGGCGGCCGTGGTGGGATGCGATCGTGATCGTGCTGAGCCTGGGTGGCGTCGCGCTGAGCGTGACCACCATGTGGGCCGCCTATCGCCGCCTGCGCCGGCGGCTGCTATCTCACGGCACCGGCTTGCCGTAGCCCGGGCGGTAGTTCTTGTGGCACGAGGTGCACGACTCCATGAGCTGATCGCTCAGGGCGACGATCCCCTCCACGTTCTTCGCCTTCACTGCCTTCACGGCCGCCGCGCCCGCCTCGAGCATCAGCTTGGAGTCGGCCATCCACTGTTTCTGGTCGCGCGCGCGCCCGGGCAGCATCAGGAGGTTGGCCGATTCGGCCACCATCAAGGCCTGGCCTTCGAGGGCAGTCCACTCGGCCTCGGTCTTCGGCGTGCGCGATTCGATGTAGAACAGCGCATCCGACGCGGGGTAGATGATCTTGACCATCAGGTCGCTCATGCTGCCGATGTTGCGGGTGGGCGGCCGTTCTGGAGCGGGTGTCCTGGGCGTTGCCGGAGCCTTGGCCTGCGCCAGTACCGTCGCGCCGGCCAGTAAGACGAGGGCAAGGATCTTCATGCGGCGGAAGTCTAACACCGGCGGAAATGCATTAACATCCGGCGTTGAAACGGAGGCCCATGTGATTCGACGGTCGCTCTTCGCCCTGGTCGTGTTCGGCAGCCTGGCCACATCCAGTTCCCTTGGCGCGCAGGCGCCTGCTGCGCCCGCCCCCGCGGCCGCGGTGACACCTAACGATTACACCGACGACAAGTCGTGGCTGTGCCGGCCGGGCCGCAAGGGCGATGCCTGCGACATTGACCTAACCACGACGGTCGTCGCCGCCGACGGCACCATGACGCGCGAGACCTGGGCGGCCGATCCCAAGGCGCCGGTCGACTGCTTCTATGTCTACCCGACCATTTCCACCGACCCTACCGACAACAGCGACATGAATGCCGACCCGGCGGAGCTCAACGTGATCGCGCAGCAGTTCGCGCGCTTCGCCTCGAAGTGCCGCCCGTTCGCGCCGCTCTATCGCCAGCTCACCCTCGCCGGCCTGCGCAAGCAGTTGACCGGGCCGCGCTTCGCGTTCGACAAGGGCGTCCAGTACGACGATGTCCGCGATGCGTGGCGGACGTACCTGAAACGCGACAACCAGGGGCGCGGCGTCGTGCTCGTCAGCCATTCACAAGGGTCGTTCATCCTCACGGCGTTGCTGCGCGACGAGATCGAAGGCAAGCCAGTGCAGAAGCAGCTGGTCTCGGCCCTGATCCTCGGCGCCACGCTCGAAGTGCCCGCGGGCAAGGACGTCGGCGGCGACCTCAAGGCGATTCCCCTGTGCCGGAAGCCCGGCCAGATTGGCTGCGTCGTAAACTATTCGGCGTTCCGCTCCGACGTGCTGCCGCCGGCCAACACGCGCTTTGGCAAGGCGTTGACGCCAGGAATGTCCGGTTCGTGCACCAACCCGGTGACGCTGGGCGAGGCCAGCGCGCCGCTGCGCGCGTACCTGTCGGCGTCGGGCCGCACCATTACCGGCACCACGGCCGTCAAGACCTGGGCCGGGGACAAGACCGTCGACACGCCGTTCGTCAGCGTGCCCGGCCTGTTGACCGCCAGGTGCGCCAGCAACGAGCATGCGACCTATCTGGAAGTGACCGTGCACGGTGACCCGGCCGACCCGCGCATCGACGACATTGTTGGCGACCTGGGCATGCGCGCGAAGCCGCTCGCCGACTGGGGGCTGCACCTGGTCGACGTCAACCTGGCCATGGGCAACCTGCTTGACCTGGTGGGACAGCAGACGAAGGCGTACCAGGCGCGCCGCTAACGCGGCGCCCGCCGGGCGAACACGGCAAGGCTGGTAGCCACCTCGCGGCCGCTGGGGTTGTCGGACGAGGTGTTGACGAGCGTGGCCTCGCCGGTTGCCGGGTCGGCCATGGCCATCGAGGTGGAGCCGCCGCCATCGAGGTTGAGGGCGTCCCACACGCCGTAGCTGCCGATCAGCAGTTCCGCGACTTCGCCCAGCCGCAGGCCTTCGCTGCCGCCACGAACGTCGGCGGTGAACAGCGTCAGGGTGCGGCGATCGCGAGACAGGCCGATGGCCGTTCGCGCGGTCGCCACATCGGCCCAGGCCTTGTCGTTGGAGTACGTGCCGGGGCCGCCAGGCTCGAGCAGCGCGTCCGCATGGCTGGCGTCCCGGTAGTCCGGCACGGAGACCATGCCGCCGGTGACGATCTGCGACGAGCCGGCGAGGACGTTCCACAACACGACCGGTTCACGGACGTGACGCCCTCCTGGTTGCGAGGCGTCCCGGTGAACGATCGAGGCGTTGTTCTCGCGATCGATGTTGATCGCCGGCGCATCGGTGACGAGGGCGTAGCGCTGCTCCGGCGATTCGAACGCCGAGTACACGCGGCCTTCCGACGCGGCCAGGCCAATCACCCAGGCCGTGCGATCGGTGGAGGGAAACGGCAGGAAGAAGTGGCCGTTGATGGCGAGCTGCGCGCCCTCCTGCTGCAGGAACGCCAGCGTCGATTGCCGCACCACTTCGCGGTCGCCGGCGGGCGGTGAGAGCTTGAAGCGCAGGCCCGGCGCCGCCAGGTCGATCTGCGCGATGTGCAAGTGGACCCGCCGTGGCGCCTCGATCCACCGGTCGATGTAGGTCACGCCCACGTACGGCTGCGACACCTGGCCTTGCGCCGCCGGCCGAGCCGACAGGGCAAGCAGCCCGGCGAGCACCACGAGGCACAGGGTCCTTGTGCTAGATTGCCGGAATGACGACGCGAAACATGGTGGCGATTGGCTTGACACTGGTGTCCCTCGGGCTCCTGATCCCCGGCCTGTCGCAGCCGGCCCTCACGATCGTGGCGTCGATTCCCTTCGGCAACAAGCCCATGGAGATCTTCCGCCAGACACAGAATGTGGTGCAGGCGGTGCGCAGCCTCTACGAGTCGGGCAACTACTTCGTGTCGGGGCTGGTGCTGCTCTTCAGCATCATCGTCCCCTTCATTAAGGCGGCGCTGCTCGCGGTGATCCTGGCCATCAAGTCGCCGGTGGCGAAGTACCGGCTCTACTTGTTCGTGCGATCGATCAGCAAGTGGGCCATGGCCGACGTGTTCGCGGTCGGCGTCTTCATCGCCTTCCTGGCGTCAAAGGCCACCGACAACCTCGACGCGGTGATCGGTACGGGCTTTTACTACTTCGTTGGTTACTGCCTCGTGTCGAACGTGGCGTTCCAGTTCCTGTCGGTGCCGCCCCCAGATCAAGAGTCTTAACAAGAGATAAAAAGATAAGGAGTAACTCTTTGACTCTTTATCTCTTGTTATTTCTTGAGCTCGTAGTACTTCTTGTACATTCCTCTACGGAACAGGAAACCGCCGAGCGGACCGCCCCAGTCGAGCACGTAGTGCATGAAGCCCAGGTCCATCAGCTCGATCAGGTTGCCGTCGCAGTCCTTCGCGAAGAAGAAGGTGTGGCCGCGGGGTGACTTCTCGGGCTTCGAGACACACTCCACCCCCTTGCTGACCAGGTAGTCGTACCACTTCTGCGTATTACGGACGTTGAGGCTGAAGTGGGTCAGGCCGACCTTGTTCCATGGGCCCTGCACCAATGGCTGCTGCGGCTGGAACTCGAAGATCTCGAGCACGGCGCCACCAGGAACGCGGATCCACCCGATCTTGCAGCTGGGCGCCGGCGCGTCCACACCGAAGAAACTTCGCACGCGATCCGAGGGCGTGTCCGAGACACCGACCAGCGGGCAGCCGAAGACATCCCAGTAGAACCGGACGAAGGTGTTGAAATCCCTGACGGTGATGCCGACGTGGCTGAAGGAGCGCGCTTTCATGAGCGCTATTGTCGCTCAGCTCCGGCCGGCTCCGCACGTGGCCGCCAGCAACGCCCACCCTTCCGGATTCGACTTCACCCACGCCGTCAGCAATTCCACCGCCGCACGGTCCTGGACCACGGTGCCGAGGGGCGGCATCTGCGACGATGGCCGCCGCGAACGCAGGCGCTGGATCAACGCGCTCAGCTCGGGCTTGCCGGGATTGATCACGCGCGATTCGGCCGGGTTGGCCGGCACCGCCCAGTGGCCCTTGCGGCCGGCGGTGGTGGCCAGGGCGGGCGTGCATCGAGGGGAGGACACACCTAAAGGTTTGTCCCCACGAAGTTCGTGCTTCAGCAGCAATCCCAGCGAGGCGATCGAGCTCTCGCGGTTGTGGCAGCTCCCGCAATTCGTCGACAGGTATCCCAGCGCCGCCCGTGCCTGTGGCGTGGCAGCGTCGATCCGCGGCGGGGTCGCGACGAACTCGTTCCGCCTCGGCGAGATCAGTTGCTCGTCGACCAGCGTGCGTAGCGTGACCGCATCGGCCGGGAGCCGGTCGGCGTGCAGCGCGTTCGGGTCGCGATCGTCCGAGAGCTGCAGCGCGCTGAATCCCAGGATCTCGGTGCGCGACGAATCGTGGCATGACCGGCACTCCGTCCGCGAGGGGATGCTGTGGCGTTTGCCTGGGGCGACGTCAGCGACCTCGGGCGAGCCCGACTCGGGCACGAGAACGGCGTCGGTCTGCGCCTCGTTCCACGCATAGGATGCAAACACCCACCGGCTATCGCTCACCTTCCACAGGAACCGCGTTTCCACTTTACGTCCGTCAAAGTCGAACTCCTTCCAGAAGCGTGTGCCGACCGGGAAATCCCACCGGTCGACGTTGCTGACATCGATCCTGGAGCCTGGCGGCAACTGCACCCAGCGCCGCTTGCCGGCGCCGTCGCTCCACAGCGGGTATTGCGGGGCGAAGGGGCGGTTGCGAACGTCCACCACCCGCGTGCCTTCGCCCGCATACAAACCGGTTTCCGAGAGCAGCCGCGGCGCCACCGGCGCCAGCGCCCTTGTCTGCGAGAGACCGGTTGCTCCCATGAGCGCGACCAGCGCGCCCGAAAAGAGCCATTTCATTAGCGGCCTTCCGGCGGATCGATCGGCTGCGGCACGCGATTCTTCATCGGCGGCAGCGACTGCAGGTAGGCAAACACGCTGGCGATGTCCTCGTCGCTCAACTTCGCCAGGTTGAAGTACGGCATCGGCGGCAGCAGCGCGCGGCCCTTGCCGCGGTCCTTGCCGGTCTTCATCGTGGCGATGAACTGCTCGAGGGTCCAGTCGCCCAGCCCGGTTTCCTTGTCGGGCGTGAGGTTCATGGTGAAACTGACGCCCCAGGGGCCGGCCCACGCGGTCATGGTGCCGGCCGCCGATGCGACCCACGGTCCGGGCGGCAGCGCCGGCGCCGGCGGCATCGTCAGCTCCTCCGGGTGGCCCGACAGCGCACGCGACATGTCCATCTCGGGACCCTTGGGGCCGATCTTCCACGGTGTGTGGCAGTCGTGGCAGCCCATGATGTCGACGAGGAACTTGCCCCGCGCAATCGTGCCGGCGGCGGCCTGCGCCGGTTCGGCCGAGGTGGCGCCGACGGTGGCGGTGGCGAGCACGCTGGTCAGGATGATCGCGGCGGCAATGAGGGCGGTCGTGAAAATGAGGTCACTTTTCTTCATGATCGTTCTGTCTCCAATCGGCTTGGACGAAGCAGAACGGCGGCCGAACCCTAACCCCTCATTAGTAGATTCTTAAGAAAATCCTAACGGGCTATACTCAAGGGTCTTCGCCCCATGATCGACGAGATTTTGGCCGAATTCCTTCAATCTGGCCTGGGCATCCACTTCGGCACCAGGAACGAACAGCTCGAGCCCGCTGGCTGCCGGGCCGCTGCCGTGAAAGTGGAAGGCGATGGCCGGCATGTGGTCGTCTACCTGCCAAAAGCGGCCTCTCCCCAGGTCTTCGGCAATCTGCGCACCAACGGTCACGCCGCGGTCTCGATGGCCCGCCCAACCGACGACCGCGCCGTCCAGTTGAAGGGGTTGATGTTGTTCTCGTGGGATGCCAAGCCCGAAGAAGAGCACTTGGCCCGCGCGCAGTGGAACGGTTTTCTCGGTCAACTTGACGCCATCGGCTTGCCCGGCGCCGCCACCAGCTCGTGGAAGATCTTTCCCTGCGTGGCCGTTCGCATCAAGGTGACGGCGGTCTTCAACCAGACGCCCGGTCCCGACGCGGGAGGCGCGCTGTCGTGAGCCTGGGTCTCGAACGGATGGCGTCGTGCTTCCAGGGCATCATTCCGGCCATGTTCTACACGTGTTCCCAGGACGGCACGCCCAACGCCGCGTTCCTGAGCCACGTCGACTACGTGGATGCCACGCACGTCGCGCTGTCGTTCCAGTTCTTCAACAAGAGCCGCCGCAACATCGCCGAGAACCCGCACGCGGTCGTGCACCTCACCGACCCGGACAACGCGCAGGGATGGGCGCTGCGTCTGACCTATGAGCGTTCCGAGACGTCCGGCCCGATCTTCGATCGCATGTTCTGGCGCATCGAGGCCATCGCGTCGTACACCGGCCTGAAGGGTATCTTCAAGCTGCTGGCGGCCGACATCTACAAGGTGGAGTCGGTCGAGTCGGTGCCTGAAGAGGATGGCCAGCCCGATCGTCAGGCGCCGCCGTTGCGCGCCAAGCCGCCCGACCCGGTGTTCACCATGAAGGCGCTGCAGGATCTGTCGATGCAGATCAATACCGCCGACAGTCTCGAGCACCTCCTCGACTCGATCGTCGTCGGGCTGAAGCGGCACTTCAACTTCAGTCACTCGATGATTGCGCTCGCCGGCGAGAAGCCCGATACGCTGGTAATGATCGCCAGCCGCGGCTACGAGCAGAGCGGCGCCGGCGCCGAGGTGCACTTCGGCGAGGGCATCATCGGCCTGGTCGCCGAAGCGAAGAAGCCGATCCGCATTTCCGGCCTCATGCGGGGCATGTTGCATGCCTATGCCGCGAAGCGCCGAGCCGAGGAAAAGGGCTGGTGCTCAGACGAGCGCCGCGTGCCGCTGCCGGGACTCGAGAACCCCTCCAGCCAGCTTGGCGTTCCCTTGACGGTGCGGGGCGAGCTGATCGGCGTGCTCTGCATCGAGAGCGAGACGCCGTATCGCTTCCACGAGGAAGACAAGACGTCGATCGAACTGCTGGGATCGTACCTGGCGGTCGCGATCCAGAACATGCAGTTGCAGGACGATGAAGTCGAGGGCTCAAGCGGAACAGTGGCGGGCCCGCCCGCGAGCGCCACGGTCGAATCGCGTGTGACAAGGCGAGAGCTCGCGTACTACCGCGACGAAGAGGTCGTGATGCTCGACGGCGAGTACCTGATCCGCAGCCTGCCCGCGCGCATCTTGTGGAAGCTTCTGCAGATGCGCGAGCGCGACGGCCGTTCCGAGTTCACCAATCGCGAACTGCGGCTCGACAAGTCGTTGAACCTGCCGGATTTCAAGGACAACCTCGAGACGCGGCTGCTGTTGCTGCGACGGCGGCTCGAGGAGAAGGGCGGCGGCATCCGCCTGGTGCCGAAGGGACGCGGCCGCTTTGCCCTCGACGTGACCGGCGACCTCGAGTTGGTCGAGCGCGACTAGGGGCGCGGCTGGCGGAGCCCCCACAACGCCAACACGCTGGCCGCGACCATCGCGATCGCGAGCGAGATCAAACCGAAGTCCACCAGGTTCTCCTGCCAGGGCAGGCCGCCGAAGCCGGCCCCCGCAATCGGCGTGCTCCGATTGGTGGCGAAGACGGCCGCCAGCAGGGTGCTGACCCAGTTGGCGTAGGTCCCATACAGGGCCAGCCAGAACAGGGCCGTGGCTGTGCGATTCGACAGCACCAACCGATTCCACAGCAGTCCGAGGATGGCCACGGACAGTCCGTTCATGACGCCTTCCAGGTGGGCCGACAGGCCCATGCGCGGATTGGCAAGCATGGGCACGACCAGGCCGGTGAGCAGGCCCAACAGGAAGAGCAGCAGGCCGTGCCAGAGCAGGCGGCGGCTGTAATCGGACTTATCCATCGGTTGCTATCTCAGTGGCGTGGGCCGTAATTCGGTACCGGTTGACCGGCTTCGAGCGCCCCGAGATCCGGCGCCTTGCCTGCGAAGCGATCGTTGACGTTTGCCAGCGCCACGCCTCGATCGATCGCCGCCGAACCGGGCCTCAGTTGGAAGTCGAGATCCTTGAAGTCGTACAGGCGCTGAACGTTTTTCGGATCCCGATCGAGCTTGGGCACCTTCACGAACACGTCGTAGTCGAGCGTGATGCTGTTCAGGTCCTGCCGGGTCGCCTTCGCGTACTCCGCGAGTGTGGCAAACCCTGGCGGCGCGGCGGCGGCTGCCGGCGCTGCGCCGGGCGTTGGCGGTGCGAATGGTGCCACGATCCATCGGAACGACGCGGCGGCGCCGGGATTCGGCCGGAAGCCGTTGTAGTCGGACGAACTGTAACTGGTACTGGTGTTCACGCTGAAGATGGCGGGCGCCGTGTCCTGCCCGAGCATCAGGTTGTTGCGCCAATGCGAGTTGGCAGACGACCCGGCGCTGGTCTCGGTCGTCACCGTGTTGTGGTAGAACAGCACGCCCGGCGACCCCGCCGTCATCCGCGTCGATCCCCCCGGCGCGTGATACACGATGTTGCGAATCCAGTAGATCGGCCCGCCGGCCGACGGCTGCGTCGACATCGGGTGCGACGCCGAATTGATCAGCACGTTCCGCATGATGCGGATGTTGTGCATGCTGCCGTCCATCTCGATCGAATTGTCGTGGGCGTTGGTGATGTAGTTGTTGTAGATGTCGATCGACACCGGCCGCCGGTCCCAATACTCGCGCGGCGGATAGGCCGGGCCTTCGTTGGCGTGCGACCCGTCGGGCATGCCGTACATCTCGGTGTCGATGCCGTCGTGGAAGTCGGCGACGTAATTGTGCGCGACGACGTGGCCGGGGCCGTACAGCCTGATGGCGGTGTACGACGCCATGATCGGCGGAAACGCCTGGCCCTCGACGCCATTGAACTGCTCCCAGAACGCGCCGTTCCATCCCGTCAGGTGCTTCGGGTCGTTGCGGCCGAGGAACCTGCTGTCGGCAATGTAGAAGTTGCTCGAACCCGAGTAGTTCGAGAACACGCCCATGCCGACCTGGTCGAACTTGCAGTGCTTGACGGTGAGCCCTTTCGATCCGGCAATGAACTGCGTCCCCGCCCAGATCGCGATGCCGGTGTTCCTGAAGGTGATGTCCTCGAAGTAGTTGTAGTCGGCAGCCTTGACGTTGAACAGGTTGAAGTTGCCGCGGCCGTCGATGATCACCTCGCCGTCGCCGGCCGCCTTGATCACGATCGGCTTCTCGGCCGTGCCGTCGGCGGTGAGGTAGTAGGTCCCCTCGAAGGTCGTCGTGGCGTTGATCGTGGTCTGGTTGGCGTACTGCTCGTAGCGATAGGCGTAGGTGCCGGCGTGGACGAGGATGGTGTCGCCCGGCTTCACGCGCGGCCGTCCGCCCGGCGCGGTGTCGCCGGCGCCGCAGTAGTAGTTGTAGGCGCACATGATGCCGGTGAACGCCGGCTCGGTCTTTGGCCCGGTATGGCCAACGGGGTAGACGTGGTAGGTCTTCCCTCCCACGGCCGGTTTCGGTTCGGGTCTGGTGCGGACGGTCACCGTCTTCGTCGCGTTTGCGGCAGGGCCACTCACGCCATCCGGGTCGCTCAAGACAAAGCGCGCCTCGTAGGCGGTATCCGGCTCGAGGTCCAGGATGCTGCCGGCAAACATGTTCGGTGACACGAGGGCGAACACGTTGGGCTGTGTCACCCGCTCGCCCTGCAGGCGCAGCAGCGGCATGCCGGTCGTCCAGGCGCTGTTGCCGGCCTTCCGGTACGACACGTCCACCTTCGCGTTCCGATTGGCGTCGCCGTCGATCAGCCACTCGAAGCCGAGATTAATCAACGTCGGCGGATCGACGATGAACTCGCCAGGAGTGACTCCAGTTGCCGCTGATTGTTGTGCTGAGCCGGCACCGCCCAGCAGGAAGGCGAGGCAGAGGGTAGCAAGGCGATGCATGGCGCAGATTCTAGTGCCATTCAGGCCTCGCCCGATCAGTCGCGCAGTTGCCTCTAGAGATGGGATGTGCGGATGTGATCCGCCGCTCTCAGGGCCTGCGCCACGATCGTCAGGCCCGGATTGACGGCCGCCGACGAAGGGAAGAACGAAGCGTCAACGACGAACAGGTTCTCGATGTCGTGGGTGCGGCAGTAGGCGTCGAGCACCGACTCGCGGGGGTCGGTGCCGAACACCAGGGTGCCGCATTGGTGCGTGGTGTTCTTCGCCTTGTGCGAGTGCGTCATCACCACCCAGAAGCCCAGCCGGCGCAGCATGCGCTTGGCCTCGGTGACCAGGGCCTCGTGCGCGCGCAGGTTGTTGGGCTGGTACTGCAGGCGGATCTTTCCGTTGGGCGCCACCGTCACGCGGTTCTCGACGCGCGGCAGGTCTTCCGTCATCGCCAGCCAGTCGACACCGCGTGCCACCCAGGCCTCGTATGCCCAGAGCGGAATCGCCGGCGCCACCGTTTGCGCCATTACGCCGTGCGTGCGCCCTTGCGACTGGATTTGGCCGAGCGGGAACGCGTTGCGGGGCCCCTTGAAGTAGAAGTCGTTGATCGCGACCGTCTTCTGGAACACCGTGTCGTTGACCCGGAAGGGATGGAAACCCTGCATCATGGTGGCCAGGTGCGCCATGTAGCGCTTGCCGACCAGCCCCGACGAGTTCGCCAGCCCATTGGGATGCTTGTCGTTGGCCGATCGCAGCAGCAGCGCTGCCGAGTTCACGGCGCCGCACGAGACGATCACCAGCGGCGCCGACACCCGGAACGTCTCGCCGGGCCGTTCGACTTCAACGGCTTCGATCCGCTTGCCGCTGGCGTCGGTGATCAGCCGGCGGGCCTTTGCGTTGGTCCACAGCTCCACGTTCGGCCGCGCCGTCGCCGGCCGCACGCCGCAGATCTCGGCGTCGCTCTTTGCGTGGATCTTGCACGGGAACGAGTTGCAGGTGTTGCAGAGCACGCAGTGCTCCTGCAGTCCGAGCGGCAGGGGCGAGGGATGCAGACCCTGGCGCCTTAATCGATCGACGATGTCGCCGACGACGCGGGCGTGAGGCACCGGAGGAAACGGATAGGGACCTCGTGGCCCTTCCGTCGGATCGCAGCCCTGCTCGCCATGCACACCGTAGAGCAATTCCGCCCGCTCGTAGTACGGCGCCAGCGTCGCGTAATCGATCGGCCACGCCGGCGAGACGCCGTCCAGATGTTCGACGGCGCCAAAATCCTCGGGCCGCAGGCGATACATCACCGCGCCCCAGAACTTGGTGTTGCCGCCCACGCAGTAATGGGTATACGGCCGGAAGGGCCGGCCGGCCTCGTCGAGCCAGGTCTCGGCGGTGCGGTAGCGCAACTGCTTCCACACCGCGTCCGGGTTCCAGTTCTGATCCTCCTGCGCGATGAAGTCGCCGCGCTCCAGGATCAGGATCTTCGCGCCGGTGGCGGCGAGCTCGCGCGCGATGGTGCCGCCGCCGGCGCCACTGCC
>ERZ1292640.1069-Hain-H43-02um-R1-1069-length-22640-cov-32_pt1 | contig 22640 bp, 20 predicted proteins | sample MGYA00564404_ERZ1292640 | MGnify/ENA primary metagenome ERZ1292640 (study PRJEB36523, sample SAMEA6512636) | groundwater metagenome | collected 2019-01-08 | study: AquaDiva: Metagenomics assemblies of 32 groundwater samples
CACTGCAGCGTCTTGGTTTTCCTTTCAAGGAATGGTTTGAAACGTGATCGGTCTGCACCTTTCGGCGCCGACCAACGGGAGGCGGTACCACCACTGCTGATACTCACAAGGGCGACACGCCCCACCGCGCTCACCCACAAATCCTGCTATAGAGCCAGAAAGATTTCACTCCGACAGACTCCTAGCGCGCTGGTTCCGCTCTGTGTGCCCGGGCAGGAAGGCACGCACGGGCGGCAACTGCTGCGGGAATCCAAACCGGTCGTTTGGTGCGGTACGGCGGTTGAGGTTTTCAGCGCCATCGTGCGGCTTGGGCGCCAGGGCGACTTGATCCCAAGCCAGCAGCGCGTGGCCCTGGAGCGGCTGTCGCGCCTCCGGCTCACCTGGCGCGAAGTGCAGCCCACTGAGCGCGTGCGTGAGCTGGCCGAACAGCAGCTCGAGAGGTATGATTTGCGAGCCGGTGACGCTGTGCAACTGGCGGCCGCGTTGGTCTGGTGCAACCAGCGTCCCAAACAGCGCAGTTTTCTCTGCCGGGATCAGCGGCTGAACGAAGCCGCACGAGCGGCAGGCTTCCTGGTCGTAGAGTGGTGAGGCCGGGCGCCCTCACACCTCCGGCGGCGGGTACTTCACCTTGCGCAACACTTTGGCCAGGGTCTTCACCGCCCGGTCCACTTCGGGCTCGGTGATGATGTAGGGCGGCAGGAAGCGCAGCACGGTCTCGGCGGTGCAGTTGATCAGCAGGCCCTCGGCCATGGCGTCGGTCACGATCTGCTTGCCCGGGAGGTCGAGATCGACGCCGAGCATCAGGCCGCAGCCGCGCACCTCGCGGATAAAGCCGAAGTGCCGGGCCAGCTCGGCCAGTTGCATGCGGAACTGCCCGCCCGTCTGGTATATCGACGGCAGCATCTCCGCCAGGATGTCGAGGAACTCCAGGGCCACGCGGCAGGCCAGCGCGCCGCCGCCGAAGGTCGAGCCGTGCATGCCCGCGCCGATTGCGGCCGCGGCCTTCTCGTTGGCGACGATGACGCCCAGCGGCAGCCCGCAGGCCAGCGGCTTGGCGGCCACCACGATATCCGGCGCCACCGGCGGCTCGACAAGCTGGTAGGCGAAGTACCTTCCCGTCCGCCCCACCCCGCACTGGATCTCGTCGAACAGCAGCAGAGCGTTGTAGCGGTCGGCCAGCTCGCGGGCCCGGCGCGCGAAATTCGCATCCAGCAGGCAGATCCCGCCCTCGCCCTGGATCCACTCCAGCGCGATCCCGGCCGTGCGCTCGCTGAACGCCTGTTCCAGCGCCGCCACATCGTTGGGCGGCACGAACTTCACTCCCGCCAGCAGCGGCTGGAAATCCCGGCGGTACTTCTCCTGGCCGGTGATCGACAGCGCCCCCAGCGTGCGCCCGTGGAAGGAGTTGTCGAGCGCGATGATCTCGTGCTTATCCGGGCTGATCTTGCCGCCGTGGGCGCGCATCATCTTCATTGCGCCCTCGACGGCTTCGGTGCCGGAGTTGCAGAAAAAACTCCGCTGGAGCCCGCTGATCTCGGCCAGCCGCCTGGCCAGCGGGCCCTGGTAGTCGTGGTAGTAGAGGTTGGAGCAGTGCACGAGCAGGCCGGCCTGCTCGCGGATCACGTGCACGATGCGCGGATGGGCGTGGCCGAGCGCGTTGACGCCGATGCCGGCGATCAGGTCCAGGTAGCGCTTGCCCTCGGCGTCATAGACGTAGCACCCTTTCCCGCGCCGGAGCACGAGGGGGTAGCGGCTGTAATTCTGGAGCACGTACTCGCGCTCCAGCTCGATCACGGTTTGCGCGGAGACGGCGGGCGCCGCGGCGGATTCACCACCCATCCCCTCATGATACTTCACCGCGCGAGCAAAGCAATGGTGGGCGCGACAGGACTTGAACCTGTGACCTCCTGCGTGTGAAGAAGAGGCTTTCCCATTATCGAGGTTTCGATACGTTTCGGAACGTTTGCTTTATTCCCGCAGGATCAATGCTTTAGCGTATAATCCCTTTAGGGCCACCGATGCCAGGTTTAGCCTGATTTGCCTTTCGTGGCTTTCGGAAGGCTTTCGGAAGGTGGCCCGGCGAAGGGAGTAGACAGAATGGGAATGCCTACCGTCAACATGACGGATGCCGCTGTCAACGCGGTGCCGTTGAACAGCGGAGCGTACCTCATCACCACCGGAAGCCGGAAGGCCGACAGCCTCCGAGGCTTCATGCTCGTGGCAAATGCGGCGTCCGCGTCCTTTGTGATCCAGCGCAAGCTGAAGGGAAAGAGCGTCCGCGTCAAGTTGGGCGTCCGAGGCGAGATCACCGTTGCGCAGGCCCACGCGAAGGCCGTAGAGGCTCTGAAGCGCCTGAACGAGGGCGAGAACCCCAACGCCACCCGGCGCGCCGCACGCGAGGAAGACAGCAAGCGCCTCACGCTGCAACGGACCTTCGATTTGTACGTTGCCGAGGGAACCCGCAACGGCGATCTGTCGCCCAAGACAATCTCGCTCTACAGCGATCACATGCGGCTGCACCTGGCGGAGTGGAAGGACCGGACGATGCTCGACATTGGGCGCGACCGCGCGGCCCTGATCGCACTCCACGAAAAGCTGACGAAAGATCGTGGCTGGGCGGCGGGCAACAACGCAATCCGATTGGTGGCCTACTTGTACAACCGGGCCATCCGTATTGAAGAGGACTTGCCGGCCAACCCCACCATCGCCGTCGCCTACAACAAGGAACGGAAGCGGGACACGGCGCTCTCCGACAAGCAGTTGAAGGACTGGTATCGCCGCGTCATGCTGCTGTCGAACCCGGTCAAGCGCCTGTTCTGGCTCATTGTGCTCTTGACGGGTGGACGGCGCGAACAAATGGCCGCCGCGCGGTGGGAGCACATTGACTTCGATCTCCAGAAGAAGCGCGACCGGGAACCGTCCAAACCCCGCTGGCATTTCCCGGATGAGAACGCCAAAGCCGGACGTGGCTACGATATTCCAGTCGCACCCTTCACGGTGAAGCTGCTCGGGGCGTGGAAGGCGTATGTGGAGAAGGAATACCCAATAGCGCAGCAATGCCAGTTTGTCTTCCCTTCAGCCAAATCCTCTGAGGGCCATCTGAAGAAGCCTCGCAATGAGCGCCAGGGCCTGACGGAGACAGCGCACCCGCTGCGCCATACGTTCCGAACGCAGGGCTTGGCCGTCCGGCTGTCCAAGACCGAGGCGAAGATTCTCATGGGCCACAAGCTCAGCGGTGGCGAGATGGATGAGAGATACATTACACGCTCTGATGCTGTAGAGAAGGTGCGGCCGCAACAGGACGCCATGACGGCCCGCTACACAAAGCTGTTGGGCCTGACCGAGGCATCAATTCCCGAGATCATTGAACACAGGGTCAAGCGGAATGCGTGGAAAGCGGCCTGAACATTCCTTTACTTTTTGTTTTAGATCGGAGATAATCGGAAACGGACGAAGTAGGAGCGGGGAGTGATTCCCGTCCCGGCGCGCTACACCGGGCCGCTTCCTACAGAGTACGGGTTCGATAGCCTCGGACCCACAACGCGCTGGCGAGATGCCTTCGGGTTGCACATTGCAACAGGGAGTGCATCCCGTGAATTTAGAGCACGTCATCCATGAGGCCGTCTCCGACGCCTTCAATCGGCAGCTAGGCCCGCTGCTGCAACCCATCCTCGACAAGCTGAACATCTCCGACCGGCGTGTGGACGAAGAGTACCTGACCACGCCGGAAGCTGCCAGCTTGCTCAAGATCAGCCCAATCACCATGTCGATCTGGCGTCACCAGAAGCGTGGCCCGGAGTTTGTTGTCATTGGGGACGGGCGCGGCATCCGCTACCGACGTAGCACCCTGCTGGATTTCCTGGAGCGCAACAAGGGGCTGCTCGGACGCCGTGGCCGCCCCGCTAAGGCTGAGCCTGAGGCTCGGACGGTAGCAACCTCGGGCATAACCCTCCGACCTGAACAGCGGAAAGCTGCTGTGAAGAAAGCGAAGGAGGCATAGCCATGGCCAACATTTCCTACTTTGTCTGCAAAGCCACTGGTGAACTCGCCAAATTTAATCTGGAGAGTAACATCACAACTTCCGTCCGTGAGTTCATTCTCTTCGTTGAACGAGAAAAGGAACTGGGTGATGCGGACCCGCACTCACGCTCCCATGGAGTAACCAGGACCTACAACAGCGTCCAGTTGGGTCTTCAGGATTTTGGTTATAGACAGATCCATAACAGTCTACAGGGTGGAATCTTCACTCTGTCCATTTTCGGCTATGCCGGAAAAACACAAGACCCGCTCAAGTTCGACAGCATGACATGGCCCAATGGCGTATCCATCATTTTGGAGCTTTGGTTTGGGGATGAGTTTTGCTACTACATCTTCTGCCAGGACATATTCAAGATGTTAACGGTGCTGGATAAACTGAAGCTGATGCCGTTGGTGACAGGAATGGAGGCAACGGCACAGGCGGAATAGGCACGGCTCCCTCAAAAGACCCGTGCCCGGTTCCGCTAAGCCATGGGACGCTTCCAAGGTCATCTACTATTCTAACCTGGAAACGCCCTCCCACGGCGAGCCGGAACCTTCCTGCCATTGGCCAAGAAAAGCCATGGTTAAAATCAACAAAGCATGGAAACCTGAAGGTCCGCTCATTGTCCCCTTGACGGATCACCCTGAGTGGAGAAACGATCCTCGGGCGATGACTATTTATGTCGGACTCAATTCCAAGGGCAACGGCCCTGGCAACTACACCAAGAAGTATGTGGAAGGTGAGAAGGTCAAGACCAGCGGGCACCCGGAAAAGCACTTGGCCTATGTTGCCCTGGCCAGTGGCATTGAGGATGTAGCTGCCATCCTGACGGAGATGGCGCGGACACGTGCCGCCATCGTCATTCGTGGTGCCGTCCGCGAACAGTCCGTCAGCAAGCCGGTGCTGAACCGAAGGTGGAAGCCGAACCCGAAGGGCACACCGGACCTGGAACACCGGCTGAATCATACACTGATGGCTGACCTAGACTCGGTTCCCGCACCAACGGACTTCAATTGGCTGGAAAACCCGGCCCGCGCCGGGCAATTCGCAATCGAGCAGTATCTGCCCATCCCGTTTCACAAGGCTGCGTTCTACTGCGAACTCAGCGCTTCGGCGGGCGTGAAGTCGCGGGCATGGATGAACCTGCATTTGTGGTTCTGGATGGTGCAGCCGGTTGGCGATGATTCACTAAAGGAGTACTTTGAAGCGCACAACTACCGCTACAACAAGGGCGCGGATCTGCTGGTGAATGGTAAGCGCAAAGGTGCCAGCACGTGGCCTGTGGACGTGCTGCTGTTTCAGCCGATGCAGCCGCACTTCTCTGGGTATCCGTGGTTGATTGACACTGCGAACCCGGCACCCTGCCGCACCGCGCTGGTCATGGATGGGCGCCTGCCTGCGGTCATCTTGCCCATGACGGTGGTGGTGCCTTCCGCGCCAGCGCCAGCGCCAGCACCAGCAACAGCAACAGCAACGGTAGTTCTGCCGGAAGACATCGACAACCTGAAATGGGAATGCAAGTACGATGGCATCCAGCTCACCATTGAGGAACTTCGGGCCATGCTCCCATTCGCCGTCCAAGCTTACACCAAGGCACCCGATAAAGGACGCGATCTATGGTGGAAGATGGCGGGTGGGCTTAAGCACTACCTTGTGACTGTGGTGGGGGTGACGGATGAGGGGGACCCAAGCCCAGCCTTTGCGTTTGTCGATGCCGAGTTCAGCCGGAAGTTGCCGGACTTCGATGAAGCGCGGGATGCAGTGGAGAACGAGCGGCAGTGGCGCTCTCTGGAGGTAAACCGGACGGACGGGGACCAAGCCAAGGTGTATCGCGTCCTAGACATGGCCGAACGGAAGGGCTATCGGTTGCCAAGCCGGGTGACTGAGCCGCAGGAGGCGAAGGCGTTGGAAAAAGCACTTGCGGCCGCAGCGAAGCTGACCAAGGAGAGCGGCACTGGCGAAATAAAGAACGTGCTGAGCATACTTGCGTTCGCCGGTACGCTGGGGCAGAGCGAAGTCCTGAAGGCCATCAGCACGGCGTCCGGCAAACCTATGGGTGAGATCCGGGATGCCTTCAAGAACGTCGCCAAACAGGCAGCACCAGCAAACGGGCTGGAAAAGATCGGCAATGCTGAACTGTTGGATGCCATGTTGGAGAACGTCGAATGCTGGAACACAGACCGGCGAAACAGCTTCATCAGCATCCCTGAACCTGACAACGCCAAACACTTCCAGCATTACTCATTGGAGGATGCCGGGCTGATAGACCATCTGTCTCATGCGTTCCGTAAGCAGTATGGTTCGTTTGTGACAACAGAGGCTGTCCAGAAGGTCCTTGCAAACCTTAAAGGCAAGGCACAAACGGAAGGGACAACCTACCCGCGCTTTGTGCGGTTGGCCAACTACAAAGATGCGATCTACTTGGATCGCTATGATAAGGACCTGCTTGCTGTTGAAATGACGGGTGAGGGCTGGCGGGAAGTTCATCCGCCAGTGAAGATGCTTCGCAGCGGCTCCGGGAAACGTCTACCATCACCAGTGGGTGGTGGAACGCTTGAGGAATTGAAACAGTTTCTCAACTTCGGATCAGAGTGGGACTTCCGAATATTGGTCTTGTATATGGTGTCAACATTTCAGGTTGGCCGCCCTTGTGGCATCCTGATTTTAACTGGTGAACAAGGTACTGCCAAAACCACTGGGATGCTGATTGTCAAGTCCACGGTTGATCCTTGCGTTGCCGCAGCAAGCGGCCTACCGAAATCAGAAGAGGACCTGATTCTAATATCCAAGGACAACTACGTTGTCACAGCAGACAATCTCAGCCGGGTTTCAGAAGAGCAGGCTGATATGTTCTGCCGTCTCACGACGGGTGGTGGATTGCGGACCCGAAAACTGTACTCCAATGACACTCTGTATGTGTTTGAGGTAATACGGCCTGTGGTATTCACTGGTATCAATATCCCCACCAACCGTCAAGACTTCCTGGATAGGGCCATCACGGTGGAACTTGAATGGATTCCTGAGCGTGACCGAAAGAGCGAGAAAAAGTTTTGGAATGCCTACGACAAAGCCCACCCCAGGATTCTCGGAGCAATCTGCGATGCTGTGGTGGGCGCGTTGAAGAACCTGGCAGCAGTAGAGAAGGTCACAACAGGGTGGCCGCGCATGGCGGATGCAGTCCAGTTTCAATATGCGGCCTGCATAGGGTTGGGTTGGAACCCTGATGAGTATCTGGAAGAATTGAAAAAGCGACAGAAGCAGATCCGCAAGAGTGCCGGGGAATCACATCAGTTATCCGTGGAGATTCTCGCGTGGCTTAGGACTGGGAATGCCACCAGTGGCGATAAAGGGGCGTCTGCGACATCAAGCGTGTGGCCGCAGGCTTGGACTGGCACCCCTGCTGAGCTACTGGGGAACCTCAATGCATTTGTGGAGGAAAAAAAGAAACAAGACCGGGAGTTTGGCAAGTACTGGCCCCATAGCTCTGAAAGTCTAGGGCATCAATTGAGACAGCAGGCAGCGGGTTTGCGAGAGATGGATGTGGGGTATGAAAGGAGCCGGGACACTGGCACACGGGCAATCTACCTTTGGCTTCAGAGCGCATGGCCAGATGGTAGGCCAGACTTCAGGGAGCCCAAGGAAATGATTAAGCAATGGGAGGCGAACCAGATGAGGACCGAGGATCAGGTGGCAGTGGAAAGCGAGAAGCGCAGGGAAAGGGATCACAAAGCGCGGGTAGCGGACTCCAAGGCGCGTGGGGACAAGGCGACGCCGTTCTAACCGCTTGAACCGCTTGAATGTCGGGTGAGGGAGATTTTCGTAAAATATTATGTTGCAAGGAGTTACAGGAAACAATATGGCGACCGACGGTTCAAGCGGTTTGCTTTCCTATCTAGCTGGGCCTCCCTAAAAATAGAAAGTCGGTTCCCCCTGACTCTCTTTTTTTACCCCTTGGTGAGCAGAGAGGGGGGGAACCGCTTGAACCGCTGGAACCGCTTGGCGGCGCTTACGCGCGTACCACGTCATGTTTCTCGGGAAAACGCGCGAACGGTAAGTATCTCTGTCCATTAAAAAAGCGCCTTCCTATAAAGAAGAGGCTTTAAGCGTTCAGAGCACAGCGGGCATGGGCTTTTAGCGATACAGTCCGGCGATGCGAAAGCGGCTAGAAAGCCGAGAGTGGGAAAGAGGGCCGTTCGCGTGGTTCCGGCGTCCGATCCCGGCCCGTAGACGCCCCGAACCCGGCTGGCGTAGGCCCAGGGCAAGCGCGCCGAACCCCAGGGCACCCTCTCTTACCCCTGAAATCCAGGGGCGCTCCTACATCCTGCGCTCAGTACCGCACATCGCCTGTATATCGAAGCGCCGATTCCGGGAGAGGATGCGTCCGGTTCATCGCCCGTGTCATTTGCCGTCGATACGCAGGCTGCTGCCATTGGGCGCGCATCATTCGGCTCCTGTCGAATGGCTTTCCTCCTGGCGGTTTCACTTCCTCCAGCACACCCGCGCCGTCTTGCTCTTCCATCTCAGTCTCATGCCCACCCATGCTCCGGTGACGCTGTGCGTTGCGCTCTATCGCTTCCATCTCCGCAGGAGTCAGCGTCACGCGACCCGAGCAGGTGGGGCAGCATCGAGAGCAGAAGAAGCCACCATACGCCACTTCGCACAGGTGGACGTTACCCCGCATGACAAAGCCACAAGAGAAGCATTCCGCCACTAGCCCGTTGCGAGAAATATGGCAGAGCGCCGTGATATCCTTCCACATCAGCGGACTTGCAATCTCCACTTCACGCACGCGCCCGGTCATCGTCAAAACTCCCGTTGTGCGTGCGGGTTAGTCCGTTGAATACAGCCGTAGCGGGCCGCATCCGCGCCGTGGTCAAGCGCCCCATCGCAGTCTTCCGGGTTCCGCGTTGACCTGACAAGGAAGGGCACGCTGGCCCAGAAGTACCTGCACGAGTCAGCAACGTACAGGCCCGGCTTGTCGAGCTTGCCCGCGTCGTTCAGCATCTCGCGCATATGCGTCCATCCGCCGATCCTCGAACCCTTCCCAGCCTCACGGAAGTAGACGCCGTTGTCCGCGAACGTATCCACCACCGAGACGCCATCCTGATTCCTTATGCCGCACGCATCGTCACAAACGCCATGCGGCGCGACCCCGTACCGCCGACACATCCTCTTTATCAAGACCGCCACATCCGCCACCGCCATTTCGCTTCCCACGTGAAGCTGATCCCCGCGCGCCGTCGATAACTCGTCCAACAGCAGCACCGATCCGCGCGGATACCATCGGCCCTCCACCGTCATGCCCGGCGAACGTCCGCACAAGTACACGATGCACGGCGCACTATAGCCCCAATCCATCGCCAGGTAGAATCGCCACGCCTCCAGGTCCGGCGACATCAGCGCGATGCCATTTCCAACCGGCACCATTTCGGGCCGCAAGTAGCGCGTGGCGGTCACGCCCTCCGGCACGCGCCAGGCAGGGAACATCACGCGCTGCTCGTCCAGGCACCCGGCGAAGAACGCGCCACCCCGCACAACGTCCCAAGCGCCCGAGATGAAGGCCCGCTGTAGCTCCCGGTCATGCGCCGTCGATGCCATCAGGTCTCGCAGGTACACGCCCTGGTCGATGAACGGATTGTCCAGGTAAGTCGAAGGGCAGGTGACCCAAGTGGCATTGTCGATCTCATACGGGTGCCACGGCGCGGTCTTCAGAATGAACTTGCGGTAGATGAAGTGGTGTCCCACGCCCGCAGGGTTCGCTCCGAAGATCATTCGCTTCGGCACGTCCACCAGGCCGCGCAAGTTGCTTCGTAGCAGGTTCGGCAGTTCGTCCGTAGGGTACTGCCCGAGTTCATCCACAACAATCAGCGTTGCCGACCGTCCTTGCCACTTCTGGTACTCGGCATAGGACGACATCTGGTTCACTTCCAGGTATCCACCCGAAGGAAAGCCACTCCAAATGCCAGACGTTTGGTTGTACCTCACCGCCGCGCCCCAGATGCGCCCGAACAACTCGCGCATGATTAGTACCATGTCGGCGCACCCGGCGTGGTCTGTCCGTATGAACCACACGCGTGCCCGTTCGCCATACTTGATTAGGTGCCGAAGGATCAGAATGGCAATCTCCCACGACTTACCGCCACCGCGCCCGCCCGTCAGGGCGACGTTCCAATCTTCCGGTATCGCACAGACGCGCTGCTGAAACGGCGAAAGCTGAATCTCTTCCTCTGCGTGCTCAACTTCCAACCCCGCCAATGCGTCATTCTTTACCGCTGCACTCCAGCTCATTCGGCACGCTCCATTGCCAGCGCCTTCAGCACTTTCCCCTTGACACCGGGCTTCGCCAGTGCGCGGGCTGCTTCGTCAGGGCGGATCACTTCCGCCGTCGCCGTTAGCGTCTTCAAGTACTGCGCAGGCGGTAGCGAGTCCGGCAGCGAGAAAGTAATGGCGACTTTGTTTTCCACCTGAACCGCCGCGCCAACGCCAGAATCCACGTAGTTATGGCGCGACTTCAGTGCAAAGATCAGCGCCGCTACATTGCCGTTGCGCGCCATCTCCACGAGCTTGTTACACAGTTCATCGTGTTCGATCCCGCGCCCTTCCTTCACGGCCGCAGCGAAGTCCGCATTGGTGTGCTGCCAGTGGCGAAACGTGAAGTCGCTTATCCCGAGGACGCGGCAGATGTTCACCACCGTCGCGCCATCGGCACAGGCATACTTGACTAGCTCCAGCGTGGCGGGCGTCACTTTGGTCTTGTCGCGCCAGCGGACAGCAATCGCCCGGCGTCCAATTTCCCGGCGTTCCTCTGGGGTCAGCTTCGCATGGTCAGGTTTCTTAGGCATACCGCTTCTGATTATCCTATTTGTTAGCAGAGCGGTAAACAGCGCCACTTATCCACAGGGATTTGTCCAATGTTACACAGGGCTTTACTCACATCCTTACTTATAGTACGATTCTAGTCGGGCATAACGAGAGTCCCGGCAACGGGCTGTGCACCCCGGACAAAAGACCCTTAACCCAGGGTCTTGCCAGTCCCGTTGCCGGGACAACCGACTGAGTGCCATGTGATGTTCCTTTGAGTTGGATTTGTTGCTGTAACCGGGCTGAAAGTGATCGGCGCGGATTGGACGAGTGAGTCCAGGCGTGACCCTTCCTTTTGTGGAACCTCCGGCCACTTTCAACCCGGCCATTTTGAAAGATAGGATTGGAGATTCCGAAATGTCGCTACCTCTTCACAAAAGAATTGACTTTGGCGGGTCTGAATTCCCCACCCCGGTGTCCGAGTTCAGCCTACAATGGCTTTCCGGCACTTTCATTCCCTCTCAGCGCACCCGGCGCGACACGATCCTGAGCACCTGTGCTACTGCCAACGGGCGTATCGACGCGGCCCGTAAGCGGATGGCCACGGGTCAGCCCGTATTCGGCGAAAAGCGCAAGGATGGCAGCGTCCTTCAAAGTCCGTATCATCAGCAACTTGACCAGATGGCCCGGTCAGTCGCGGATCAGCAGGTTGCCGACGCCACCCGCAACATCCTGGCAGAAGCGGACACCATCTGCATTCCAATTCTGAAAGATATGCACCGGGCGTCCTTGACGGTGGTGGATCTGCGAGAGCGCATCTTCGACAAGCTGTCGTGCTTGGCCCGCGTCAATGCCGACATGAACGACCGTGATGAGATGGCGTATCGGGCGCACTGCGCGGCGCTGGTCATGGGATCGGAGCCGGTGGTCTTACATCGCATGGCGCAAGCAGCGGTGGACCGTGGATCGCCGCAGGATCTCATCCTGATCCACGCGATCCTCAACGAGAATATCAAATTGCCTCGTGACCGCCGCGCGTTCGCAAACACGGAGCTTCTCTCGCTCCTCAATCCGCCAGAATTCGCAGCAGCCATTCCGCTCCTGGCCGCAGTGGTGGACCTGGAGAAGGAAGCGGGCATCAGTTACTCGCAACTGGCAGGGAAGATCGGGCAGGTGTCTCTTGCGCGCATCGCGCGCGGGCTGGCCGGTGTCCGGCTTGCCAAGGACGGCCTGCCTGCCAGTGGTGATGACGACGCGGTATAGACGATGACGAAGACCGACCGCATGACGCTCTCGGTTCTGGGGCCTGAAGTTCTCAAGGCCGCCGAGGCTGTGCATGCAGAACTCCGCGCGTCAGGCCGGGCCGGGCGTGCGAGTTGGCGCGCCTTCCTCAGGGCGTTGATGACGCGCGACAACGAGACCATCATGAGCAGTCCACTAGGGCTGGCAATTCAAATGGCGATTCTCGGAAAGATTCAAGGAGCAACAAATGGCAACAACGGCACAAATGGTGCCGGTAAAAGCCCCAGTGCGGGCTTCCAGTACCGGCGCTGTTGATGATGAATACCTTCGCGCGCTTTTGCACACGATATTGCGGCGGGTAACGGGAGGGGCGCTAGGGCCTCTCAGCCGTGCGGTCGCGCGCCGCGCAGCCGACGTGCAGCGCGATCTAGACCACAACATCGCCAACGCCTACCGTTGGCACTACCTCCTGCTGGCGCTCCAAAACCGCTGGGACGCTGCCGGGCCGGGCGCAAGTAGCCCGCTGGGGTTGGCTACTCAGGACGCGATACGGCAGTGCATACGGCTGATAAATGACCACGGGGATGAGCGGCCCAAGGTCGTGCGGCGCTCCGTGCGGGTTCAGTGGGCGTGGAACGAGCGGATGCCCGCGATGGTGATGTGATGCGGAGTCCATAACGGCCTGAAGCAGGCCACCCAAAGATTTCTCTTGCGTGTGGGTGGGTGTGTGTGTAAAGATCAGGTAGAGGATTCAACGATGTCTGAACTTGATCGAAAGCAACTTGAGAAAAAGCTCAGGGAGCACCCGCTTGTGGCTGCCAGGCTGAAGCACGCGCGCGACACCCACGCTGCCGAGGCTGCGGTGCGTGAATGCATCTACGGCGAACCCATCACTGTTTCATCTTGGCTTCGCTCATCGACCTACCAGCAGGTGAAGCTGGCGTACAGCCAAATCACGAAGTAGTCCACAATGCGCTGGAGCGACTACAACGAAGGTCAGTTCCGGTTTGCTAGCCAGAGCAAAAGGAGACCAGCCCCAACCGCGATACCAGTCACAGTCGGACTTTCGGGCACCCCGTAGTACGCTTTGCGGGCTGCGTGCTGGCAGTTGTCGAGGGCTGCCCATGGATCGCCGAACTGCTGCTCCATGCGCTGCCACGAGACCATACCGTGTTCATAGCTGACTGGCGGTATCACTCGGGTGATCTGATAGCGCTGCACGGCGCTCCCGATATATTCAGGGTAGGCACCAGGACCGGGTTCCTTGTGCCCGACAACCTGTTGGTTGCCGAATACCGGCCCGGCGACGAGTTCATGACCCAGCTTGCTGTTCGTCTGGATCAGGGAACCCGTAGGAATCAGCGGGAAGGTCTGGGCCGGGTGTCTCAGGTCAACAAGCATGGGAACCTCACGTTCACTTCCAATTATACACCCGCAATTCCCTCTTGCATCCCCAAACATTTTCTGACACAATTGTTGCTAGGACGCGGCTAGGCCCGATGCGGGACGCTACGGGTTGCAGGCCGCGCCCCGACAACGCCTCGTGGCGGGATGCCCCTGAACGGGATGTTCAGGTCCAAGCGGACGTTGCAAAGTCGCCGGGTAATCCTGGCGGCGCTTGCAGCCGATCTGTCTTGGGCCGGGCTAGGCGTTGACCTTCCTCCACAAGCCTCGGGCAGATGCGCACGGGCCGCAAGCAAATCTTAGTTTGCGAGGAATCGCCATGAGCAACGTCCGAATTGAACCACAACGGGAACGGGAGTCGGTGTTCCTGGTCCAGGTTGGAGATATCTACCCTTGGTACAGAGGCACTTCAGCGGAATGCCCAGAGCCGCATTCCATACTGATCGAGAATCCAGCCGAGCATTTTATCACTAGCTTGCGCAACAGGCTGGCCGATCACGGCGTAACAGCTCAGATCGCCCGTCACGGCGTAACGGCCCAGATCACACGGTGGCGGTACTTCCCCGCCACCCGTAGTCTGGAAGTCTGGCTTCCGCGTCCACACCGCGAATTGTTGAAGTCGATTCTGAGGATGATGTTTCAGGAAGGAAAGTTTTCCTGGTGCGATCTGCCACCGACAATTGAAATGAAACGGCACTGCGGTCGGAAGGTGATCCAAACGTACAATGCACAGGGTGACAAGGTGTTGCTGTGCGATGTTCACGATGGGTCCGAAGAGCGACTTTCCTGGGAGGAACTTCAGGCGGCAGAGGCACAATACGATGGAAGGATGACGGCGTAGCGCGGACGCGGGGCGCGGCGGTCACGGCCAAACCGCGCCCTGCTTTCCGAAGATCGCGGTGTAGTGGTGGGCGGTACAGGACTTGAACCTGTGGCCTCGTGCGTGTGAAGCACGCGCTCTAACCAACTGAGCTAACCGCCCATTCTCTCCAGTATAGCGGCCTGCCGTGGCTTTCGCAACGCTTTCTGGCGACTTTTGCTTTACTTCCTGCCTGCCCACTGAACCCCAATATTTACTGGGGTTTCGATGCATCCACGCCGGTTAAACCCTCTTCGTGTGAAGCAGGCGCTCTAACCAACTGAGCCACGCGCCCAAGGGCGTGCACTCTCATTCTAAATCAGCCGCGCACTCGGTGTCACCCATTCAGCCCCTGATATACTTGGGGCGCCTGGGGGCCGAGATGGAAGTCCCCGGTCAATTCCAGAGAGGAGACATGCCATGAATTCGCAGCTCAACCGCCGCGCTTTTCTCGACCGGTCCGTCTCGTCGGTGGCGGGGCTGGGCGCGCTGGCCCCACGGTCTCTTGCCAGCCGCCAGGAGAGGAAGACCGCCGTGGTCGCGACCAAGGTCGTGCTGGTCAAGACCAGTGACCGGAAGAAAGGCGTCGCCGAGGTCCTGAGGCTCCTCGACGTTCCCTCCCCGAAAGGGAGGGACGTGTTGATCAAACCCAACTTCAACACGGCCGACCCGGCGCCCGGCTCGACGCACAACGACACGCTCCGGCAACTGATCCTCGAGCTCAAGAAACGCGGCGCCGGCGGGATCACCATCGGGGAGAGCAGCGGGCCCCCGCCGACCAGGCGGATTATGGAGGAGAAGGGGATCTTCGACCTGGCCAAGGAACTCGGCGTCTCCGTCATCAACTTCGAAGATCTCTCCGACGCCGACTGGGTCCATATGAACCCGGCCGGAAACCACTGGCAGAACGGGTTCTACATCCCCAAGCCGGTGGCCGACGCCGGCTACATCGTCTCGACCTGCTGCCTGAAGACGCATCAGTTTGGCGGCGTCCTCAGCATGTCGCTCAAGCTGGCCGTCGGGATCGCGCCCAAGAAGCTCAGGCGGGAGCTGCACGGGAACCGCGAGCACATGCGGCGGATGATCGCCGAGATCAACCTCGGCTACCAGCCGCGGTTCATCGTCATGGACGGCGTCGAGGCCTTCGTGGACGGCGGGCCATCGAGCGGCAAGAGGGTCGCCGCCGACGTGTTGGTGGGCGGGACCGACAGGGTCGCAGTGGACGCCGTAGGCGTCGCCATTCTCAAGGAACTCGGCTCGAACGCGGCCATCATGGACAGGAAGATATTCGAGCAGGAACAGATCCAGCGCGCGGTGGAACTGGGGCTCGGCATCAGCCGGCCGGAGCATATTGAGCTGGCAGCCGCCGACCAAGCCAGCCGCGCTTACGCCGCGAAGATCAAGGCGCTGTTGGCCGAGGGTTGACACGGAGGGACTTCATGCCCGAAGCTCGCTGCCTGCTCGCCCTTTCGCTGGCCCTGCTCGGCTGCGGCCGGCCGAAACCCCAGGACTCGGTTCTCCCGCTGGCCGAGGAATTCGTCTACTCCAGCCTCGCCTTCTCGCCGGTGGCGGCCACTCAAGTCGGTTATCACCAGCACCAGGGCCGGAACCTCGACGAGCTGCTCGACGAGATCACTCCCGCGGCGCTGGAGCAGCAGCGCGGGTTCTATCGGGATTTCGCGCAGCGGCTGGCGAAGATCCAGCCGGAGCGCCTGACGCCCCAGGACCGCGCTGACTATGAAATTCTGACCGGCCAGGTCGCGCTGGTGCTGCTCGACCTCGAGAAGATCCAGAGCTACCGCCACAACCCGACCCTGTACGTCGAGCTGATCGGGAACGCGCTATTCACCCCTTACGCGGTGGAGTACGCGCCGCTGGCCAAACGGGTGGACCACATCACCGCGCGCCTCAAACAGGTACCGGGGTTTCTTGAGCGCGCCAGGGGGATGCTCGCCGATTCCCCCGACATCTGGACCACCGTCGCCGTCCAAGAGAACCAGGGCAACACCGAGCTGATCGACAACACCATCCGGGCGAAGACGCCGGAGGCCCAACGGGCCGCCTACGACGCGGCGGCCGGTCCCGCGCTCGAGGCGTTGCGCAGGTTCAACGCCTTCCTGAAGGACGATCTCTCTAAACGCCCCAGCGACTGGCGCCTCGGCGCGGAGCGCTTCGCGGAGAAATTCCGGCACACGCTCGGGACGGACCTGACGCCCGACCAGGTGCTGGCGGCGGCCGAGGAGCGGCTCAATACAGTGCGCGCGCAGATGCTGGAGCGGGCGCGCCCGCTCCACCGCCAATGGTTCCCACGGCATCCTGAGCACCCCGAGCTGAACGTCACCGTCTCCGAAGTGCTGGGGCGCATCGCCGCGCGCCACGCCACGCCGGAATCCTATATGCCCGACGCCAGGCGCGACCTCCAGGAAGCGCGGGAGTTCACCGGCGCGGCCGGCCTGCTGGCGCTGCCGCCGCGCGACAACCTCCAGGTGATCGAGACGCCGGAGTTCATGCGCGGCATCTACGCGGTCGGCGGCTTCATGCCGGCCCCTCCGCTCGAACCCGAGCTGGGCGCCTTCTACTGGGTCACGCCGATCCCGAAGGACTGGCCGAAGGCGCGCATCGAATCGAAGCTGCGCGAGTACAACTTCTTCAAGCTGAAGCTGCTCACCATCCACGAGGCCGTGCCCGGCCATTACGTGCAGTTCGAGTACGCCGCCGGGGTGGAGCCGAAGGCCCGCCGCCTGCTGCGCTCGGTGTACGGCAACGGGCCATACGTCGAGGGCTGGGCGCAGTACGCCACCCAGGCGGTGCTGGAGGCCGGCTACCTCGACCACTCGCCCGAGCTGCGGTTGACCTTCGAGAAGGAGGAGCTGCGCGTCGTGGCCAACGCCATCCTCGACATCCGCCTCCACACCCGCGGCATGAGGGACCAGCAGGCGCTCGACCTCATGATCCAGGAGACCTTCCAGGAGACCGAGGAAGCCACCGCCAAGCTGCGGCGGGCCAAGCTCTCCTTCTGCCAGTTGCCGACTTACTTCGTCGGTTGGCGCGACTGGCTGCGCGTCCGCGATCATTGCCGCCGGGCGCAAGGCGCGGCCTTCCAGGCGCGCCAGTTCCACGAGCAGGCGCTGAAGCAGGGCGCGGTGCCGCTGCCGGCGCTGGCGCGGCTGCTGGCGGGCACGGCGCTGGGGCATTAGGCGGGTCCGTTATAATCAGAAACAGGCATGAAACGCATTGGAATCCTCACCGGCGGCGGCGATGTGCCGGGCTTGAATTCCGTCATCAAGAGCGTGGTGTACCGCGGCAGCGAGATCGGCTGCGAGGTGATCGGCATCCGCCTCGGCTGGAAAGGCCTCACCCACGTGGACCTCGACGATCCCGCCAGCAAGGCCCGTTACATTCTTCCGCTGAACCGCGACAACACCCGCACCGTGGACCGGACCGGCGGCACCTTCCTGCACACTTCGCGCACCAACCCGGCCAAGACGGAGAGCGTGCCCACGCACCTCAACCCCGACGACTTTCCCAAGGCGGAGGTGACCAAGAAGGGCGAGACCACCCTCGTCTATGACCTCACCCGGCGGGTGATCCAGAACCTCGACCGGCTGGGGATCGAGCGCCTGATCGCCATCGGCGGCGACGACACGCTGAGCTACGCCGCGCGGCTGCACAAGGAAGGCGTGCCGGTGATCGCCATCCCCAAGACGATGGACAACGACGTGCGCAACACCGAGTACTGCATCGGCTTCTCGACGGCCATCACCCGCGCCACCAGCGCCATCGAGCGGCAGCGCACCAGCGTCGGCTCCCACGAGCGCATCGGCGTGTTCCGCGTCTTCGGCCGCGACGCCGGCTACACGGCCTTGTACACCGCCTACGTCTGCTCGCTGCGGTGCTGTATCCCCGAGCACAAGTTCAACCTCGAAAGGCTGATCGACCTGCTGGTGACCGACAAGCGGAACAACCCCAGCAATTACTCGCTGGTGGTGCTCTCCGAGGGCGCCAAGTGGGAAGGCTACACGGTGCGCGAGTACGGCGATGCCGACGCTTACGGCCACCGCAAGAAGGCCAGCGTGGCCGAGGACCTGAGCGACGAGATCAAGAAGCGCGCCAGCGAAGAGACCATCGTCAGCGACCTGACCTACGAACTACGCAGCGGCGAGCCGGACTTCATGGACAAGATGATCGCGATCACCTTCGGCAACATGGCACTGGATTGCCTGGTGGAGAACTGTTCCGGCGTGATGATGGCCATCCAGAACGGCTGCTTCGTCCGGGCCGAAATCCCCGACCCCGGGCCGGGGCCGCGCCAGGTGGACGTGGCCACCATGTACAACACCGAGCGCTACCGGCCCAACTACGACGGCAAGTGCTGCCTGCCGCTCTTCCTGACGCGGCCGTAAGTGTGGACCACCCGCCCGTTACCGAGCCGCGACCAAAGGGAGCGGTGACCGATGTTCACACTCATCCGTAAGTGGCTCGGGATCGGGAGCTCCCGCTCCCGCCTCGACGCCGAGCTCCGCCGCCGCATCCGCCTCTCCTTCGAAGAGGCCTCGAGCGACGAGGAGCGCTTCCCCTCCACCATCGACCCGCGCATCTACCACGTGCGGCTGATCCTCGAGTACTTCGGCGACCTGGCCGGCAAGCGCGTGCTCGACGTGGGCTGCGGCAAGGGCCGCTTCGCGCGGGTGCTCGCCGCCGAGTATCCGCGGGCCGGGATCTGCGCCCTGGACCTCGCCGTGGCCATGCTGAAGTGCGTGCCGCCGGGCATCCGCGCCTGCGCCGGCTCGATGACCGAGCTGCCGTTCGCCGATGGGACGTTTGACGCCGCCTACGCCACCGAGTCGCTGGAGCACGCGGTCGAGATCGAGCGGGCGGTCGCCGAGATCTGCCGCGTGGTCAAGCCCGGCGGGCGCATCGTCATCATCGACAAGAACGCCGAGCAGTGGGGGCGGCTGGCGACGCCGGAATGGGAGCGCTGGTTCGGCCGCAAGGAACTGGAGCGGCTGCTCCGCCGTCACTGCCGCGAGGTCTCCAGCCGCTTCATCTCCTACTGGGAGGACGTGCCGCCCGACGGATTGTTCCTGGCGTGGATGGCGCGGCGGTAAGGCCGGCAACCGGCTACACTATAAAGACACGAACACCATGAACCCGCCCGTCCATGAAGTGGTCGAAGCCGAAGGCCACCTGATCGACTCCCACGTCATGGAGCAGATCTTCGACACGGTGGTGGCCTGCCGCGGCCAGTTCGAGGTGGAGAAATTCCGCATCGGCCGCACCAACGAGGAGGCCTCCTACCTGCGGCTGAAGGTCGAGGCGCCCAGCCGCGAGCTGCTCGAGCAGATGATCCAGCAGTTGCACGTGCTGGGTTGCGCGCGGGTCGATCCCGGCGAGGCGGTGCTGGCCGCCGCCGAGCGCGACCGCTGCGCGCCCGACGACTTTTACTCCACCACCAACCACCGCACCTTCGTGTGCCACCAGCAGCGGTGGATCGAGGTGGAGGAGCAGCGGATGGACGGGCTGATCGTGATTGAGCAGGGGCGCGCCGTCTGCCGCCGGCTGCGCGACCTGCGCGTCGGCGACCGCGTGGTGATCGGGCTGCGCGGCATCCGCGTGCTGCCCGAAGCCAAGGAGCGCGACCGGCTGGCCTTCGCCTTCATGGCCAACGGCGTCTCCTCGGAACGCCAGGTCGAGACGGCGGTCCGCCAGACCGCCGCCCTGGTGCGGCAAACGCTGGCTCAGGGCAGGAAGGTCATGGTAGTGGCCGGGCCGGTGGTGGTGCACACCGGCGGCGGCGCCGGGCTGTCGGCGCTGATCCGCAACGGCTACGTCCAGGGCGTGCTGAGCGGCAACGCGCTCGGCGTGCACGACGTCGAGGCGGCGCTCTACGGCACCTCGCTGGGCGTGCGGCTGGCCGACGGCCGCCAGGAGGAGCACGGCCACCGCAACCACATGCGCGCCATCAACGCCATCTTCCATTGCGGCGGTATCAGCCAGGCGGTCGAGAGCGGCCGGCTGTCGAGCGGCATCCTCTACGAGTGCGTGAAGGCCGGCGTGCCCTTCGTGCTGGCCGGCAGCCTGCGCGACGACGGCCCGCTGCCGGAGACGATCACCGACATGAACGAGGCGCAGGAGGCCTACGCGCAGTTGCTCCAGGACGCAGGACTGGTCCTCTGCCTCGGCTCGATGCTGCACTCGATCGCCGTCGGCAACATGCTGCCGGGCTGGGTGAAGGTGATCTGCGTGGACATCAACCCCGCGGTGGTCACCAAGGTCAGCGACCGCGGCACGGGCCAGGCGATCGGCGTGGTCACTGACGTCGGCCTGTTCCTGGACCTGCTGGCGAAGAACCTGCCGGAGCGCCATGAAAAAACCGGCCTACACTGAAGAGCACGCCCGCGCCGGCATTCGCGCGCCGCTGCCGGCCATCGAGACCTGGCCCAACCAGTACCCGGGCTACGAGATCGAGATCGTCATCCCCGAGTTCACTTCGGTCTGCCCGAAGACCGGGCTGCCCGATTTCGGCAAGCTCACGCTGCGCTACGTCCCCGCGAAGCACTGCCTGGAGCTGAAGTCGCTGAAAGAGTACCTGCTCGCCTATCGCAACCTTGGCATCTTCTACGAGAACGTGGTGAACCGCTTCCTCGGCGACGTGGTGGCCGCCGCCAGGCCGGCCTCGGCCACCGTCATCGGCGAGTTCAACCCGCGCGGCGGCATCTCCACCAAGGTGACCGCGAGCTGGAGGCCCGCGCAAACCCGGAGGCCGCGCCGTGCCGGATGATCCCAACGGCGACCTGAAAACCGAGGAGCTCACCGCCGTCATCCGCGAGATCCGCGACCGCGTGCGGGCGCGCTATCCGGGCGGCGGTGCGGCCGGGACGGTCCAGATCCCGCTCACCGACCTGACGCCGGTGCTGCACGCACGCGACGCCGCCGAGGGCAAGGTGGCCGCCATCGGCACGGTGAACCCGCGCCCGCCCGGCCTGGTGAACAGCGCCATCCAGACCCTCAAGCGGCTCGTCGCTCGCGCGCTCGACTGGCACGTGCGCGACCAGGTGGAGTTCAACCGCGCCATGGTGGCCTCGCTCGACTTCATCCTGGAGGCGCTCAACGAGAACAACCGGGCGTTCACGCGTGTCGCCGCCACGTTCGATGAAGCCTTCCGCCAGGCCGGCGAGCTGCGGGCCGAGGCCGGCGAGCTCAAGGATGTGCGCGCCCACTGGGCCCAGTGGCGCGCCGGTTGGGAACACAAGCTGGCCACCAACGAAGTGCAGTTTCTCCGCAGCGTGGCCGATCTCCAGGCTGGCTTCCAACACCGCACTACGCTGATGGAGGCCAACATCCGCGACCTGGTCCGCACGCAGCACACCGATTTCACCACCGCGCTTGAGCGCACGGTGCTGGAGGTGCAGAAGCGCCTTTGGGCCGACCTGGAGAAGGTGCGCGTCGAGTTCGAGCGGCTGATCCACGCCGAATTGCGGCTGGTGCGCCAGCGCGCTTCGCTCGCCGCCGCCGCCGCTCCCGCTCCCGCCACGCCCGCGCCGGAGCTGCCCGCCATCGACTGGCTCAAGTTCGCCGAGAGGTTCCGCGGCTCGGAAGAGTACGTCAAGGAGAAACAGCGCATCTACCTGCCGTACTTCCAGGGCCGCCAGGCGGTGCTCGATCTGGGCTGCGGCCGCGGCGAGTTCCTCGAGTTGTTGCGCGAGGCCGGCGTGCCGGCGCGCGGCGTCGATTTAAGCGATGAGCTGGTCGCGCTCTGCCGCGGCAAGGGGCTCGAAGTGGAAACCGCCGACATCTTCGCCCACCTGAGCGATCTGCCCGACGCCGCCCTGGACGGCATTTTCTGCGCCCAGGTCGTCGAACACCTGCCTCCGGAGCGGCTGCCGGAGCTGATCCGCCTGGCGGCGGCCAAGCTGGCGCGCGGCGGCCTCGTGGCCATCGAGACGCCCAATCCCGAATGCCTGGCCATCTTCGCCACTCACTACTATCTCGACCCGACGCACCGGCTGCCGGTCCCGCCCGCGCTGCTCGTCTTCTACCTGGAGGAGCACGGCTTCGGGCAGATCGAGATGCGCCCGCTTTCGCCGGCCCTGGAGACGATGCCGTCGCTCCAGTCCCTGCCCGAGGAATTCCGCGGCGCCTTCTTCGGCGCGCTCGACTACGCGGTGCTGGCCCGCAAGCTGGCGTAGCACAGTCTCCATGGTGCGTGCTGAAAGACGCGTTCTCCTGACAAGACGCGGGTGGTGAACTTGAGCGGCGGCCATCGCCCAAGGCGATGAAGCGTCTCCGGGCGCGCGTGCGGGAGTTGACCGA
>ERZ1292640.1072-Hain-H43-02um-R1-1072-length-22588-cov-7_pt1 | contig 22588 bp, 13 predicted proteins | sample MGYA00564404_ERZ1292640 | MGnify/ENA primary metagenome ERZ1292640 (study PRJEB36523, sample SAMEA6512636) | groundwater metagenome | collected 2019-01-08 | study: AquaDiva: Metagenomics assemblies of 32 groundwater samples
CTCAATGCCGGACTTGAGGTTATCCGGCAGCCCGGTATTATTGGGCTTGGCAACAGACTGCTGCTCCAGTTGCGCCGGAGACTCCGCAACAAATTTTCCTTGCAGCGGTTCTTCCTCTTCAACACGTTGCAGCGGAGTAAATTTACCTTGCAGTGGCTCTTCTTCCTCGACGCGCTGGATAGATTCGCCGGAAATACCGGATAACATTTTGCGCTGCGCCAGCATGCGTGGGCTATTATGGATTTGTTGACTGATTACCCGTTGGGCAATGGCTTGCGGGGAACTCGCTATGGCAGCCATTAATTGGCGCTGCATCGCAGTGGATTCACGATTATCCGCAAAGGCCTGACTGACGGGCGATGTTCTGCCTGCAGGGTCATGCGAATAACGCGTTTGTTGCCGCACTGATTCAATCGGTAATGATCGCTTCATACTAACCTCTCCTGTATTTTAGCTGCAACAACCACCTTGCTATTCATTCCAACAGTTACCACAAATAAACCCCGCCATTATGTCCATGCTTGGCATGCACCGTCATATCAACCAACACCATTTGATATTGTGTAGGTAAATGGTGCCATGTCCATTTACCTTTCCTTAAATTGGTTGTCGCTGAAGCTTTCTTACCAAACTGTTTTGCATATAAATAATCCCCAAGAGCAAAGTGCTGTGGGCGGTTTTTTTTGTCGATCGTTTTACCCGCAGTGCTCAAATTAACCAATGAGCCGCCGTAAACCGGATTACTCCAGGTACCCTTTTGGGTTGGACTGGTGAAGTCGATACTACCCTTGGCATCAGTTGTGTAAGCAACTTTCTTAAAGTCGCCGAAGTTATGAGTGCTATAGTCCTTGGGGCCGGAAACTGTATTGCCTTTGCGCGCCATTTGCACGATACCTAAGTTGGTTTTCAAGTAATCATCAATGGCTGTCGGATTGTCATATTCATTTAGATCACCATGGTCGACCACATTTATCCCAACTTCATCAGAATCATCAAAAACATCCTTCTTTTTCCCCGAATAACCGCTAAACACATCAGTGTCCAGATTGTATTTGCTTTTTTCAACGATACGATTCAGGATTTCCTTGATTACATCATCACCATAGCCTTTTGACTTAAGAAAATTTCCAACGCTGTAATATTCTTCCTCGGAACCGATCTTCGTATCATTAACAATTTTCCACATGGAGCGCGTCAGTACGGTAAATTGCATGACCTTTGCATTTGATGCGGCGCTTGAGCGCGTAGAAAGCGCCTTCAGTTGCATGGTTTGTTGGCTGGTATTCATCGATATGTCGGAACGAGATTTAATACCGGATTTAAGGTTATCCGGCAAGCCGGTGTTATTGGATTTGGTAAAGGATTGTTGTTTCAGTTGCGCTGGAGATTTCGTAGCAAACTTTCCTTGCAACGATTCTTCCTCAACGCGTTGCACGGACTCACCGGAAATACCGGATAATATTTTGCGCTGTGCCAGTACTCGTGGACTACTATGTATTCGTTGACTGATCAACCTCTGCATAATGGCTTGCGGAGAATTTGCCATAGCAACCATTAATTGCCGCTGGATTGCCGTCGATTCACGATTATCTGCAAAGGCTTGTCTGACAGGAGATGTTCTGCCTACTGGGTCGCACGAATAACGCGTTTGATGTTGCTCTGACTCGATCGACGATGATTGTTTCATACTAACCCTCGCTCCGTTATATTTTGGCCACAATAACTATTTGGTTTATTGATTTTGTCAAATAAAGTTTGACCTAAAACCGGAATCAGCTTATTGCTTAATCAAGTGTAGAATAACTGATTATCGTTTGGGATAAATTGTTTCTGGTGGATGTCCAGCAAATACGACAGCGATTCCTTTTGCATTTCCTAGCCATTTCCCAGGTTTCCAGTTATCCCGATGCCTTATCGTTTCTCCATTGGGTTTATATGAAAAGGTACTATCATAGGCTGCTTCGATGGTTTCAGTAACTTTGTCTTCATTCCAGCCCGCAGGAAACATGTCGCTATATTTGTAAGCATCATTGCGAGGACTCCAGTTCTCACCAAACTTTGCTTTTACTTTAGCCCCGTAAGGTTGTGAATCTTTAACATACCCCACAGTTTCTTCAGAATACCGCAATTTACCATTACCTGGTTTCTTCCTAGCTGCAGAATGCAATCCAGACAGATTATTTCCTTTCTCCTCTCCATCAAATATATGAGTCTCAATATCACCGGGCATCTCCCATTCCTGCTTTACAGATTTTCTTTGTACAATAGCATTCGACATAAGATGATGCTGTTTTCTCAACGCAACCATACCAAGACTATTATGAAACAATTCCACCATGCTACGTTGAGCAATCATCTGGGGACTAGAGCGGATGGTATCCATTAACTTTCGTTGTGTAATTATTTCCGGGCGATTATCCGCAAAGTTTTTCATATTATTCACACGAAACAGATTGCCTGCAGCAACATGAAATTGTCGTGTTTGTGTTTGCTCTGAATCGTTCGGTAATGATCGCTTCATACTAGCCTCCATTATGTTTTGGCAATGCTGACTAATTGTTAGGTTTGACAAATAAATACACTAAAATCTTCGCGTTGCTAGCAAGGTACTAATAGACCATACAGAGAACTCAGGAGATAGAGTGCAATTAATACCATTATCAATATCAAGATGCATTATTGCAAGATTGACCCTTTGCACACGTACTTTGTGCTATGGTCCCACTTTTTGCACCCCCATCTCCCTTTAGGATCGGATGCTACTGCATCTGCGTCAGAATCCAAGCCACTTCAACGCCCAATTCACAGGTGGAATTTTCTTGGCGACCTTTATCGGTAGTAATGCCGTCCCCACTGCTACATCAAAAGGTATTTTTACGGCATTTATACCAATCTCGGCGGTAGTTGACAGGAAGTTTTCCAAACGAGTGGGTATTGCTGCAGTTCCTGCACCTGGCGCAACAACGGGAGCAGCAGGTCCGGCAATATTTATCAAATCTCCTCCATTAATTAAGACACCTCCTCCTGCGGGCGGCGGTACTAAATTATTTGTGAACCATGCCCGGGCTACAGGATCCCTTAAATTTTGGCCCCCTGAAATAAGCCTGATAACTCTCGGCAAACCATTCTCCCGGGTTTTGGAACTGGTAGTTCGAATTACGAACGGCATATTTTGCATGAATGTAACTCACCCAGTTATTATGCTGAGTATCACGATGGTAAGCCCTGCCCCCGACATTTGTGGCGCCTCCATTTTCCCATGGCCTGCTCAATCCAATCCGAATAACGTTTTCAGCAAAATCGACCAACCTGGTTCCACCTGGGTTGGTACCTTCGAATGTAGCAATTGCTGCTGCTCTATAGCCTGGACTAAGTTCCTGTTTTCTTCTGTTTTGAACCGCATTTAACATACTGGTGTATCCGGCCCCCGTATGTGGATTAAACGCCAGATTGAGATTGGCTAAAGCCCCACCATTGATCCCCACAGCATTGAGAATTTCCAGAACCATATTGGCTTCATTCATGCCATTTACGACGTCCCACCCCCCGCAAGCAGGGTCCTGATAATGATTATTCGCATACCACCCAATAGCATCATCTACTGAATGGCCGGTTTCATGGCGAATAATCCATTGAACAAAACTTTCAGTAGATAATCCCTGGCGAATTTTATCCCCTGTAGTTCCTGAAGAAGTGACATTGTGAGTCATAAACCGGATTGGTGCACCCAAAGCCTCTTTGAAAAAATCCATGCCGGAAATATTTCCTCCCTGGTACTCATTCCAGTGATCAGACATATTTTGAACTTCCGAAATTAATGTGGTTGCCATATCTCCAAATGGCCATCTGTCCACTTGCAAGTAGAACCAGGAATTAACATCTCCCGGAACGACGAGGTTTAAAGAATGGTTATTCGGATCATAAAATGAGGCCATTCCGGCCCCATTCGCTCCCATTGATTCCCGGAGGACAACGCGCGCAAGAGAAGCATTACCTTTAATATGTGCAGTCGGCAAATTGTCGAATACCGTTTGAATGAGACCTAGCATCCGTTGATCCAGATGCCTTTCTCCTGCAACTGTTTGCAATGCATTGTTCGGATCCTGATCTGCACCAATCAGAGTATTGTGCGTACCAGGCGTTAACGGATTGTTAAGATGTGCTTCCAGCCCTTGTTCATTGCCATGCGCGACCGCATCCCAGGGTACTTTTTGGACCGTAGATGAGACTTGGCTAATGTGTGGCTTGTCAGCAAGCTGGATTGGATAATTCAAACTCAACTTTCCTGAAACATCACCTTTCTTTGCTCGCGCGCCCATCACATCTGCCTCATGCTCCAGTCCCTTATCATCATTGACCGGAGCGCCATCCTTCATTTGTATCGTTGGCTGCACCCTTCTTTGTGCCTGCTGCACCACATGCCAGGTCTCATGCGGCAAATGCTGTTCCTGTCCCGGTGCAACGTGAATATCGGTAGCTTGCGCATAGGCCAATGCGTTGAGTTGCGCAGGTTGGGATGAGTTGTAGTGAACTCGGACAGAATCCATGGATATCCCTGAGAGATGCTCAATGCCGGACTTGAGGTTATCCGGCAGCCCGGTATTATTGGGCTTGGCAACAAACTGCTGTTCCAATTGCGCCGGAGATTCCGCAGCAAATTTTCCTTGCAGTGGTTCCTCCTCTTCAACACGCTGGGCAGTTGCAAATTTACCTTGAAGAGACTTTTCTTCCTCGGCTCGTTGTATCGCTCCAAACTTCCCCTGCAGCAATTCGTACTCCGTCCCGGCGTGCATGTGAGGGGCTGGAGATTTCATGTATCGCGGCTCTGTTCTTTGCGCAACCATGCGAGAGCTATTACGAAACACCGCCACCATCTTGCGTTGGGCAATCATCCTGGGACTGGAACGGATGGCATCCATTAACTGTCGTTGCGCAATCATTTCTGGGCGGTTATCCACAAAGCTTTTCGACTCGCCTGCATGAACCACGTCAGCAACAGATGGAGACTGACGCGCTTGTACTTGTTCCGATCCAGCCGGCACGGATTGTTTCATGCTACCCTCGTTTATTGGATATTACTTCCTGTTTCACATCAATAACTATCCATTAGCACCATTTCGATACATAAACACCGTAAAGTCATCTTCCAGATATCCATTCACGCACACAACACGTGGAGACAGTGCGCGGCAAAGCGCCAGGATCTCGTCGCGATCATGACCGATCAATAAATCATGCTGCGGGAAAATGCTTTTATCCAGCATGTTAAAAGCCAATGCGATTCGTGCACTGTTATAAAGTTTGCAGATCATGTCCGTATAAAAGCGATCATTCTTACACCGGTAACCCAATGCACCACTGGCAATAACCACATCGACTTGCGGCAATTCTACGGTACTGAAATCAGTTTGATAAAAAACAGTGCGCAAATCGCCGTCATAGCGTATTCTGGCTTTCGTAATGAATTCAGGCATCTGATCAATGCCGATGTAATCAAAGTTTGAGTAATGCAAATCCAGGAAGGCCTTTAAATCACCATAACCACAACCGATATCCAATATGCTCACACCATTCAGGTCACCGACTTTAGCTAATACTTCATAACGCGCCAGTTGGCTGGTTACACTACGCCATCCTAATGATTCAACACTACCGTATCGGCATTCTGCAATGCGGTGACGATGGTAGTGCATTACCGTTGCCTTCTCAATCAGATCCATTCAGGTTGTCTCTACTATTCGTATCATAGATGTTAATCATAGAATTAGCAGCTAATCTGATCCTTCCTGAGAGATCTGTATTCTGGGCCGTGAAGGTTTTTTCATATGTTTCCTCCGCCTCTGATAAACAATAATACTGATCGCAACACCACTAAAAAGAACAATGATTAACGGCAAATTTCCTTCCGAAATTGGCTCCAGCACAGGGTCGAAGGTTAACAACAGCAATGCAGCAATCAAAGTGGGTATGACTATAACAAACAGGTAAAGGATATAAAGATTCTTGATCCTGCTATGGATGCGGCAGGAATAAAAATAGAGACACGTAAATAACAGGCATAAAACGGTGAGCATGCCCATTACAATTCGAAAATAAGCGCGATTCTCACAAACGAACTGATTAATGAATGAATCCGGCTGACCCTGCCAAGTCGTATCCTGAAAATATCTTATGAGGCAACCGGTCACAGATCTCATTTCCTCGCATCGAGGCGGCATTTCTTCTGTAATTGCCGGCTCATTTACTACCAGGGGCCAGAATCCGATTCCACCAAAATCGCGTTTAATATACACCACGTCGTCTTCAAGCTGTTTCCAGTTTCTGCCATCAAACTCTATCACTGGAATAATGTTCTTCAATAATAAATCACGCTCAATCCCATGCAATTCACCATTTTCCACATCCCTCCTCAGTTTCTTTTTGGAATCGGTTGTGGGTTCTTCGATGAGTACCAGAATCCTGGATTTCAAATCATCACGCGAATAATTCATATCCAATGTCTGAGCGCTGTTGGAGAATCCTGTGTTATCAATCCTTTCAAGCAAATTGGAATAACGATAGATGCCGGTTCCTATTGCAGATTGCAGCACCATAATATTTGTAAAATAATCATCCCCTCTAGCATTGAGCTTGTTTTGCAAGCCTTCAAAAAACCGGTTGAATATTTCAATAGATTCCGAATCATCGGGATAACCATTAAAATAAAGCGTTACGCCATCTCCACGAGTCGGCGGAGGTAAAGCGCCCAGGGTCATGTTTTGCTTGATGTTCGAGAAACTATTGGTTATCTGACTGGTTAACAAACTGACAATATTTTCTGTCAACGTTTCAAAAACAGCTACCCGCGATGGATAGGTCAGTTTTCTCCACTGATCCCAGTAGGATTTGTCATTATGAATCACCCAGTCCACTTTACTGTTATGTTTGCGGGCTATTTGAATAAACCCGTTTTGGAGATCCTTATCCGAATCATTCGCCGACAAAATTGTCGGGGCATTATGCGCATTGTTAGTTTGTTTGATGATCCCTTTTTCATCAAACGAAAGCCCATAATAAGCAACTCGGGACAATACGCTAAAATTGATTGCTTGCACTTCCCCATTAGCCAGCCAGAACGGATAAAACCCATATACAGTTCCTGACAGATTATCGAGTACACAGCCGCATCCATCACCGTTCCATTGTATGGATTTCTTGGCACTGTACGCGGGTGTCTTCTTATAGAGCAACGCTATGGAAGGTTGTATCACATACTCGTAAAGACCCGCCACAAACTGGTCAATCTGTTCCAGATCCTTAACATTGCAAGCATCTTTCTGGCGTAAGCGTAGTGAATCAATCTGATTTAATTGATGCGAGAAATCTCTCATGCCCTGATATGGACCGGTACGCAAATCTTCAATTAACTTTTTAAAATCCTCATCACTGATTTTTAAACGGGATAAATATTTATTCTCATTACTTCTATCCTGGCAGGCGCCGATACCAGCGTAAATTTTGGATTTTATGGCCTTATCAAACAGATCCTTATCGGGATAGCTCACTCCACTGATTGTTTTATCTAACAATGTTGTGATAACACTATTGAGAGAAGTAAACAGCGGATCGCCCATGAGAATATCCAGAAAGCTTTGACTAATCATTGGGTCTGCATATCGATAATATTGCTGGATTACCGGCAGCAATTTATCAATCAACTCAGGATAGTCCTTAAGTGCTTCAGTCACCGCGTCTTTAAGCACAGATACATTTTCAAATTGTTTATTGACCAATTTTGACAATTGCTCATAGATCTGTTCCTTACCTTGCAATATTTTTAAATCTTCTGCCGTCAACTGGTAATAATGGGTGATTAATTCATGACTACCGGTTCGTACAGGGGCTGACGATGGATCAACAACCCGCAAATAAAGATCCACAAGTTCTAGTAACGCCTGATCAGAACCATTTCGTCGCACCGTGTAGTAGTAGCTTTTTTGCAATTCAGGTTGTTTATCGTTCCAATGGGCAAAATCGGTACTGATTAATACTTTCGCCTCTTCTGGAAACATAGGAGTGAAAGATGCAATCTGCTCCAGGCGGACTTTTACTTCATTAATGTAGTTACCTATCGGCTCTATCTTGAAATCAAAGATAAAACGTTGTAACCAGAAGAGCGTGACCGGACCCATAAGGCCATCGGTTAATGGATGTTGCTTTAGCGCAACGTCTCTATTCCAGTCTTGATCATCTCGATAAATAGTGGAAAGATTCTGCTGTATCCGATTAACAGTGGGCTTGTCTAATTGTTTGAATTTATCTTGATTAATCAGGCGGTCATAATACGCATCCATTGCGGATGCAACAGTGATGCAGCTATTACATAGAATGAATACTATCGAAAAAAAGAAAAGTTTTTTCATAACCTGCTCACAATGTCCGCCCTTCTTTTAACAGTTCTTTTATGACACCCTTAATAAGGTCATCTTGAAAGATTTCATTGCGTTTCATACGTACCGCCTGAATGGCGCCATATCGTACGGCATTGGTAATAGCGCCGCCTGAAAGCTCATAATTTTCTGCCAGCTTTACTAAATCGACATCTTTGGATAGCAACTTGTTATTAACAAACATCCCTTGCCACAACTTCAACCGTTGATCTGCATCGGGCATCGCAAAGTGTACAGCGGTTTGGAAACGCCGTGCAAAAGCTTCATCAATATTAGCTTTCAAATTTGTTGCCAGAATAACTACGCCCGGATAGTCTTCGACACGTTGTAATAAATAGGATACTTCCTGATTGGCATAACGATCATTCGAACTGCTTGTTTGTGTTCTTTTACCGAATAATGCATCGGCTTCGTCAAAAAAAAGAATCCAGTTCTTATTCACTGCCTGATCAAACACATTGGCAAGATTCTTTTCTGTCTCACCGATATACTTGGATACAACCATCGACAAATCAATACGATAAACATCAATTCCAACGGTTGATCCAATTAATGTCGCAGTCAGCGTTTTTCCTGTCCCTGGTGGTCCATAAAATAAGGCGCGATACCCAGGTTTAATGTTTCTACCCAGATTCCACTGTTGTAAGATCTTTTGCGAGTGCTGTAACCAGGTGTTGATATTTTCAATTTCATCCATCACTTCTGGATTAAGGACTAGATCATTCCAGTTTAATGTTGTCGTAATTAATTTGGCTGGGAAATTAATACCATAATCAGGCTTATCACAAGCCCCTGTGGTTAATCGATTGAGATATTCCGCTGTCATCATCAACATGGCGCTTAAAAAAGGTTCACCGCTCGCATTATGTTCAATCTTGATAATTTGCAGTCTGGACAAATAATGATCAGTCTGAAACAGGCGAATCACCTCAAAACGCTTTGCGAGATTTTCCCCTGCCAAAATAAAAACAGCCGTTTCACAAGTGGGCAAAAACCCGCTATGGCCTTTTCCCTTCCACCCGCCGAATTCGGTAAATCCGCGTGCAGTATCCTGATTATTGAGAAGAAAAGTATCAAGCACATGAGGTTGAATGTGCGGCAGCAGCGCCAATATGATCACTATGCGTTCATCAAAACCCATATCGTGATCCCGCACAAGCCGCGCATATTCCGATTGTTCGGAAAAAATATCCGGTGGAGATATTCTATGAATATCTTCAATGGCGGTTTCTCTCCGGAAATAAATATCACAGCGTGCCGCCAGCACCTCCTTGAACCAGGCTATTTCCTTTCCCAGAGTCGCTGCGTTAGCATTAGCTTCCGTCATAAGCTGTAATCATCCCAATATGAAAACAAGATGCATAAAGAGTTAACGCCAAGTCACATGTATAGCCCGATCCATCCAGGTATGTTTGATGACAGAGAAACTCCAGGGCAATCCATCCAGTAACATATCAAAGGTTCCGGGTTCAATCGTTAAATACCACATACCGTCATCTTTCAAATGCAATTTTCCTTTGCGTTGCAAAAATGTCTCTCTCAAACCATTGATCGAAGTATTGCCAATTGTTTTCCAGTTTTGGATCATGCCACGTATCAGATCTTCAATTGTTTTCTGCTCATGCTCACTGATGTCAATCTCCCTACAGATGGGAATGCCGGTTGATAAGCCGCATAAAATCTTGTTCAGTATCAGCTGGTATTCAGGCGACTGTGTTTGTTCATTCACCATATACTGTAGCAAATGAACCGCCCGTTCAGCTGCCCGGCGATCAACAAATGCACCATCTTCAACCAGTTTCAGCATAGTGAAAAGGCGCGGTAGATAAGGCGCAGCCAATACCTGTCCTGCATTATTGATATAAATCTCTTCGGATACATTCGTGGATTGCATCTGATCCAACAGCCCATCAAGATCAATAAAAGATAATTCTTCCATTTTTTCTGCCAGCCTGGCTGAACCCACATCGTCTCTTGCTATCCGGTCCAATTCCGGCGCGCTTGCAATGAGTGTGTGCAATAGCGTGTGGATTGTGCCATAGGTTGCACTTTGATCCAGCGCTTCATACCAGGCTTGTAGTGTCTTTGGCAAGTCCGCTTCAGCGGATACTCCCTGCGCCAGCGCACGGATATACGTTGCAGGGTCAAGGGTACGGTCAGCTTGCGCCAGCAGGTGAATCAGGCTGGCTTCCCATAGCCGTTGTTCCCAGTGTGCCCGCGTGCCGCGCCGCAGGGTGTCAGGCTGCCGCCGGTAGAGCTTTTCCGCTTGCGCCAGCAGTTGTTCAATGAGCGCCGCCGCTTGCGGCGCCAGCAGGAAGGTGATGTCCAGCAGTATGCGTTGCGCCAGCTTGCCCGTCAGCCGGGCGTGCATTTCTTCTGACCGGAGAATGCGGTGCAGTTGGTGCTTGAGTTCCGCAATCTGCATTCCTTCCGGTAAGTCCGTGGCCGGGTCGCCCGCTGCTATCAGTTTCGCTTTGCGCAGCGCGGCCAGTATCCGTAAATAAATGGCTTCATGCTCTGTTTGGGGCCGGCTTGTGGGTGAGGCTGCCGGTCCGGCGGGGCGCTGAGTGTCCGTCGATTCCGCTGCTCCTGACAGCCCTGTTATCCCCGCCACCCTTTCTTCCCTTGCTCCCGCTTCGTTCCCAATCCCATTTTCCGCAACTGTGCGATGGGCGGCTTGGGCCGCTATCGCTTCCAAGTCAATTTCCCGGTCTTGCAGCAGGTCTTCCAGTAATCGCCGGTAGTAGGTTTGCGGGCCGCTTACCCGGCCGGCCTGGGTTTCTATCGCTTGCAGGAAGGTTGCCCGGTTGGCATCGGTTATGGAGGATGCGGTCTTGAGCAGCATTTCCACCAAAGCGCGCAGCTCGGCTGTATTCAGTTGTGCCGCTCTTAAATCATAGCGCTCTTTGCGCAGGTCTTGAACAATGCGTTGCAGTTGTGCCGGGTGCCGGGTTGCCAGTTCTTCCAGAAGAGCGCGCAGGTCTTGCTGTTCAGGGGCCGGTTGATTTGCGGTGAGCCGCCGGTGTAGCTTTTGATAGGTTGTGTTTGCTTCTGCCGGAACTTCCGGCGCGCTTGCAATGAGTGTGTGCAATAGCGTGTGGGTTGTGCCATAGGTTGCACTTTGATCCAGCGCTTCATACCAGGCTTGTAGTGTCTTTGGCAAGTCCGCTTCAGCGGATACTCCCTGCGCCAGCGCACGGATATACGTTGCAGGGTCAAGGGTACGGTCAGCTTGCGCCAGCAGGTGAATCAGGCTGGCTTCCCATAGCCGTTGTTCCCAGTGTGCCCGCGTGCCGCGCCGCAGGGTGTCAGGCTGCCGCCGGTAGAGCTTTTCCGCTTGCGCCAGCAGTTGTTCAATGAGCGCCGCCGCTTGCGGCGCCAGCAGGAAGGTGATGTCCAGCAGTATGCGTTGCGCCAGCTTGCCCGTCAGCCGGGCGTGCATTTCTTCTGACCGGAGAATGCGGTGCAGTTGGTGCTTGAGTTCCGCAATCTGCATTCCTTCCGGTAAGTCCGTGGCCGGGTCGCCCGCTGCTATCAGTTTCGCTTTGCGCAGCGCGGCCAGTATCCGTAAATAAATGGCTTCATGCTCTGTTTGGGGCCGGCTTGTGGGTGAGGCTGCCGGTCCGGCGGGGCGCTGAGTGTCCGTCGATTCCGCTGCTCCTGACAGCCCTGTTATCCCCGCCACCCTTTCTTCCCTTGCTCCCGCTTCGTTCCCAATCCCATTTTCCGCAACTGTGCGATGGGCGGCTTGAGTTAACACTTCTCCTGAAGTTTTATTCAGATTGGATACATGAGGAATAAGTGCCTGTAATGTCGCAGATAACGCCCGTCCAATTCTCTTCTCTTTCATATACCGTTCAGCAGCTTGCAACATCCTCTTCGCCAGAAGACCCGGATCTTGTGCATTCATCCATGCTATTTTCTTAATAAGCCTGCCTGGAAGCATGGCCTGATTATCTGCGGATTGGGCATCTTCAAGTAGTATTTCAAATATCTGTACCCATACTGGGTCCATCAATTCCGTTTGCGTGCCTGGAATAATACGGGGTTCTATCATTGCATCGGGATATACCACTAAAAAATCCAATATCAGATCCGCATGCGTTGGCGTAATCTTGGTTAATAAATTTTCCAGATGGTGTTGTGGAAACTGAGAGACCAAACGTTTGATTAATGTAATCCGGTCAAGTACAGACGATCGTCTGAGGATGGTAACGAATACCTCTCCAGCTTCTTGCAATACTTGCCGGAGCATTTTCTCATGCACCTGTGAGTCAGCGGTATCAATATACCAAGGCATACTTCCTGTCAGCAGAAAATTATGCAGCTTCTCCAGATCCAGTTGAATTTTACTGAACCGCCTTGTTGGCAGTACCTCTGCCGGGTTTAATTCAGAATAGGGATAATTTTTCCGGGCAGTGCGTAGCTTGTTACTCAGCTTCTCTTGTAAACGTTGTATGAGTCCGGCATAAAAATCATCGTTTGAAATGTTGCCCAGATCAATTTCTATTTGATCTAAACGCCATATGGTTCCTGCTTCATCAAATTCATTCAGAATCACATCAATGGCAGGTAGTAATTCTGTTGCCAACCAAGTGTTAATTCCAGATTCATGCTCATTGGCGATATCCATCGAATCAAATGAACAGTCAAAGATAAGCTCATCGATCAGATGTACTGTTGACATGCCGTCAAATCCAACATTCACATTCGGTTTCTTTCTTATTTTTTAAAAGAAAAGAAACAATCCTTTCCGATGCTTTATTTAATTGCCTAAGATTGTTTTCATTATTGTTCAGATTGATCTGTTGCATGCAATATAGCCATATTTTATAGCGCTGTTCAAAATCCTGCATATAAACAAAATCAAGCCAATAAAACTCCGGAAGAATATGTGCCGGGAGGTTCTGAAGCACTGTTTCCTGCGCGAATTTCCTAAATGCTTTATTTGAGAATCTTGCTGTCCATGATGGAAAAATCACACTGATACGGAAGTTAAAAAATGAACCGCTGTCTGAAACATTACTGAACGAATCCTCTCCTCTGGGACGTAATAGCAGATGTTCAACTATGTGAAAATTCTCACAGGCCATGTTCAATTGTGTAATGGCGCTACAAAACTCGTGCGCATATAACACCGCTTCGTCTGAATTACCCTTGCTTCCCAGTGGCCACAATCGTGCAGCCTGTTCCGATTTTAAGCACACAACTGTTTCTTTATCGGAACTGACCAGTCTATAGTTTTTTAATTCAATGCCCTCTTTAAAAATGGAATAACCTAATGGTGGAAGCTTTGAAGGGATAGCGACCTCCACATGTTTTTCTTCATCGAATACTAACGGAATCGCCCTATCCTCCATCTCTACCGGTAAAAAAGCGATCCCTTCTGCAAGAATCCGATCAGGTATAAGACGACTGTTCCTTTTGATCAATACATCAGTCATTGATAGAACACTATTGGAATACATCAAACCCAGCAAAATACTAATACGCTTATGAGCCCCCGAAATGTTTTCTTCTTTCCCCTCCTTGTATACATCCAAAGTTGGCTTTAAATAGTTAAAACCCTTTGCTCTATCACGAGTAATTTCCCGGATACATTTCAGATAATTAATTTTATTCTTGATAATCCAGCCACCTGGATTCATACGTCGATAACAATCGAACTGAAGTAATGATTGTTGCGGATATTGTTCACCATACATCGCTAATAATGTGTCCAACACCCGATTTCTACGATCAATAAAATCATCATAACGGGCGAGAATTTCAGAAAGCAAAACCTGACTATGCTGCTTTCCTTGTACATAAAGCGATTCAATATCAGGAATATTTTGATTATTCAGGAATTGTGAAAAATACGACTGCCTAAGCTCGGCATCCGAAGAAAATAACCTTGGAATTTCTTGCAGGTTTTTTAAATAATCTGCCATCAATTGCTCATAGGGAAACAAGTAAGCTTTTAATTGCTTGGCTTTTGCTTTAGTTTTAGGAGGCTTTGAACGAGGAATACCATAACGGTTAATCCCGTAGATAGCCGGAAACTGATTCTGGATTGAAGAATAATCTCCAAATGCTCGCCGCCGCCCCTTGGGTAATTGAACAAATTGCGCGAATGATTGGATATTATTCCTGAACGCATGATATTCAAATATTAATTTCCTAAGCTCCAGCCGGGTCTCTTCTAGTAGAGTTTCGTCTTTTTTATTTTCAGATGAGTCAAAGCCTGTTATTTTGCTGCCATGATCCTTACGACTTACATTCTGTGGAAATACCAGTCGTAAAATTTGCATCGGCTTACCTGATTTAGGAAAACGTAAATCAGGAAAAACATGTTTGGATGAGTCATAAGAAATACTCGTGTACTTCTTATTTTCCTGATCTATCAAATACAGATCATGTACTTGGATAACGCCCTCTATTTGGTTGATCAATGTGATCAAATCGACAACACTCAAAACTTCCTGCGGTGTTTCAAAACATTGATCACTGATAAAACCATGCCTTGTTAACGGGCCAGAAAAAACCTGTTCGTAATCGCCCGACTGTTTAAAAATAGGTTCATAACGATCAATTTGTATGCCGGAAGAAATATATTGTGCGCATTTAAGAAAGATCTCAGCATAAATTTTTGCCATACTATAGGCAGGTTTTATTTCAACTTCTCCAACCAGGAAATAAGGCATCGTATTGATGATCTCAATGCGATGAATATCTTCACAAAGATTACGCTGTTGTGCAAAAACCGATAGGATTCTTTGCTTGATGGCGGTTTCATCCAGCCTTCCATCTACTTGGAAGGAAGTTTCAATCGGCGAGAACAGGCCATCCCCGATTCCAGACAACACCTTGTCCAGCTTCGACAAAGCATTTTCAAACCGGGATAAAGGAATAACAAGCCTTGTCGATAAGCTACTCCCCATAGAAATAAAATCATCAGGATTGGATTCTAGTTCCGATAAGATATTCTTTAATACATGGGTAAGTTTTGAATAGCTAAATACAGCTTCCAGTTTAGGCAGAACTTCATTGAGTCTTGAACTCAAATCGGAGTCAAGGGGTGAGTCAACAATGACAGACCAGATATAATTAATCCGGCTCCAGATACTATCCACGTAAGACAAATTGGCATCTAATTGATGAAGAACGCTACTTATCTGATCACTAAGTTGCTCGCTTTCCTGTAAAGATAAACTACTACTTTCTGCGAAATCATGCCCTCTTCTCAAGGCTTCATGCCGAGTATCCAGACTATCCCCCAGTTGATCAAGGAGAGTACGTACATTATCTGAAACAGCTCTTAACTGCTCCAGTTTGCCTGATAGTTCGATCAGGTTGTCATTTTGTTCTGGCTTTCCGGCTTGACTTTGCACCCACTCATCATCGACCTTCACAAATACGGTATACAGGCCGCTCATTACTGAGCTCTTGTCTATAGCGCAGGACTCAAGCCAGATATAATCAATCTCAGAAATTGCATCATAGAGAATTTTTTGATAATCAATCTCTGTTACAGGAGAACTGGGCAGGATTTCTTCGGGAGAAAATAAAGCTTGTTTCTCATAGTCGATAACATTCATTTCACCTGCCAGATAGTCTTGAATCTCAAACCCTGTCCGATAGGAAAGATCCGTCAATCCATAACAAAGCTGTTCCAGAGTGGTTACTCCGGGATCGTGCAGATTGTAATCTGTCCAGATTTCTCCACACAAATCCTGAACTTTACCAATGGCTTCTTTTCTTAATGTTTCAAAATCAAGTCCATCAGGATCTACTCTGATCCGTTTTATTTGCTCAGATGTCGGCATACTCTGTCGAAGCAATATTTGGATGCTGACTGTTCAGTTGAGTTTGAATTTGCCTGTTCAAAGCAGCCAGTAGTTTATGCACACGATGATAAGGCATATCCCCTAATGCCTTAATAGAGAGTGAAAGTTCTGATTCAGTAAAAGTGAATTTTTTCCGTTTCTTCTGCTCTGCACCGGGTACAAACAAATCATTGGCTTGTTGATTTAATTTACCAATTAACTCAAAAACTGATTTGAATGGACATTCAGCAAGTGCCTCCAGTAGCAGATTACCTTCGTCAAGATTTAAGTGAATAGTTAAAATGCGAACAGACATCTTGTTTATTGTTTATCCTGTCTTTTTCTTAAAACTTTTGGAAACACAGATTCTGGTTCTTTTTCACTTTCATACATCGCCGGATCATGCCATAGCCTGGTAATATGATACTTGACCCATATTTGCTCTCCATAGGAAGATTCAACGCGAAGCTGAAGTGTGTACTCAAAGTTCTCAACATTAGCACCTTTTTCCCAACGCAACTCCAGGCGATTACATTTTGCACCGTAATGCGCTTGATGATAAGTGATATGGCTTTTAGCATTATAGGCATTCAGCGCAAAAGCATGCATTAATGCAAACTTACCATCCGCATCTTTACCCCCGACTCCTGCCACCACCTCAAAAGCCTGACAACCTGTCAGTGTTTCGGTAATATTGTGCCAATTACCGTCCGCAGGCACCGCCAATTCTCCACGGCGCCCCACTCTTCCATATGAAGCAATCGTTCCGGCTACATCAAGCTCAAACTGAGGATTATCCGTATTGATACCTACGCCCATTTTAGGTACAGAATCTGATCCGGCACTCGCTCTGTTGATTCTTCCTAATGTCAAAACATGAGCATTGCTTTTATTGCCAAAACTCAGATTTGTAGTAGCTTTATCAATACCAACAAACCATATGGAACTGAGCGTTGCCATATTCTGGTAAAAACTTAGCAGCTTTCCATCACCCAGCTGAAAAATTTTAAGTCCATCCTCTACCGTTTTTTCAAACCCATCATCGATCAGATTCAGCGTCGAATCAATTAAGTCGGCAAACGCAACTTCGGATGGCATCCTGCCATTCTTGAACTTGGTTTCTAATGTTTTTCTATCTTTTCGCGCCATTTTTCATCAGAAATTATAAAAGTACTGCCAATCTCAAGCTCCCCAATCCCGGTTACCTTTGGCTCAATCAAATCATAATTATCATCAACTTCTATAAAATGCTGCTTGATAGGCACCACTATACTCCATGGATACTTGGGAGCAATATCCCTAAACTCTGAATCAGCACTTTGTTTATCCGCACTATCAAATAAATTAAAGCGACCTTCTCCAATCGGTGCAATACGTAATATTGAAAAATTGGTGACACGATCAACATAGTCCAGATTCTGAATATAGGATTCAATATCATGTTTGCTGATAATCCATCCAAAATGACGGGTATAACCAATCGTTTCGTTCCAGGGTGATAGAAAATCCGATATCGCTTGATTCAAGCGATTTAGATACATACCAGCAGACAATGAATTTTTTAGCTTGACCGTGCACCTCACTTGTATCACCTCATAAACTGGATTATTGACGTGAATGGTGACAGATGGAGGCGTAAGCCTACTAATAAAATCCTTCACTTCATTAACCAAATGACCGCTCAGAAGAGGCCTCTGCGTATTCACCTCGTCCTGAGCAAGATAGGGCAATGCCACAATGAGAATATGGCCAGGACGGAAACGTTGCTCTGTTACAAAATCCGGGGTCATGTTGGGGAAACACTTTACCTTATATATTTGCGGGAATTGTTCAAGTATTAATAATTCATAATCTGCGGATAGCAGTGCCCGTTTCTTATGTTTCAGTCTTTCACTCGTGCGAGCTCGCAGATGATTACGATCCTCCGTTAAACTGCCGCCAAAAGACTGTTGAACTTGCCGGATACTGCCTATTCCTGAAATTGATTTCCGGGTACGTGATATTGTTCCAGCAGATAAGCTGATTAAATTGCTTGGCGCCTGATTTTTATCCGAATATCTGCGTGCGCTCACCGCTTGTGTATACACCGAATAGAGGCTGCAAAATTTCTCAAGATCATCATCAGCTGATACTCTTAGCCAGGATAGTCCATCAGGTAGAATGGTATTTTCCTGGGTAATACCCATCGGAATATTCAAAGTTATTATTCCTGATTTCATAAACCCTTGAGAAGAGTCAGATATAATTTCCTTCTTATTGAGTGGCACCCATTGGTTGTTAGAAAGATAGAACCACTGTAATTCTTCCAGATGAGCCTTCTCAACCGGTAATGAGTTTTCACGTAAATAAAAATATAACGTAATCACTCCACCATTAATCAATCCATTGAGTCCAATGAATAAATTGCCAGAATACGGATATTGTGGCAATAAGAAATTAGATTGATCAATTCCAAAAATCGAATCCTCCCAGCCAAGTGGATGAAGATGAATCAATTTTTCCTGCATTGAAGAGATACAATTTATTTCTTCATTACCCATTACAATATTTGAAGATGCCTTATAGTTCACTGCGATTGATGTAATCACAGGTGTATAGGGAGGATTAGGTACTTTCTTAAGGAATCTGGCATGCTTTTGTTTGGCATTAAAGGTCAGTACTTCAGCTAAAATGGCAGGATAATCCCGGTGACCAAAAGCTTGTATTGGTGCTACTAACGTAAATTTAAAGAATCCCTTATTAGCAGAGGGCGTGTAACTTAATTCTGCTGCAAGGCTGCGATAATCTAGAGGATCCCAATAAGATATGACTGAGCCGCAAGATAATTTACTGTGATCGCTCAATTCATTTCCAGCATCAAGATCTGGTTTTATTTGAAAAAGAGGGCTTAAAACCGCTGCTTTAGTATTTTCTGGCACCCATTTTCCATCAGTCAGAACTGCCGTACTTATCTGGAAATCATTATTATCGCATTCCTCATATCCCTGGTAATAGGTTTTAAATCCGCCAATACCCGCTGGCAAACCACCCCACCGGATCTCTACATTAAAATCCGACAGTTGTTTGGCGGCTGCCTCCGTGCAACCGACAACCAAATAAGAACCAACTTCTGGAATGGGACCAAAAGGTGTAAAAGGGGCAAGTGGCGACAATTGTCCAATATTATTATGCAGTTGAATAGTTCTACACCCCTCCACTGCCACATCAATCCTGATCCAGGCCACTTCAAGCTTACTCAGAATTCCATAAGGATACAAATAGCTTCTGGGATTCAGTGTAAACCTTGCCACCGGCAGTTGTGTCTCATAGCCATCGCCGTGAATATTCCGGTTATATGGAATAATGGGTGGAAAATTTTCTGGCAGAAAGAAAGTGATTGCCAAACTGTTTTCTTCCTGTTGCTGATCAATACCTGAATAGGAGGGCAGATACTCTGGTATTTCCAACCAACCGTCTTCAGTTGACAAGCTGATTATAAAAATATCTCTAAAAACTTTAAAAAAAGCTTGCTGTTCCTGAATGTGCGCTATTATTGCATCACCATTCCCGAATGGTTGCATGGCTACAGCAATTTTTTTGATCCATTGCTCCAGGGTAATTTTTTTATCATCGAGCAATACATCGGCATATTTCATTCTGATACACACAGTCCGCCGCCCTTCCTGCAATAACAACGCCTTGCTGGCCAGTGCAAAGCCAATGCGCGCATGCTTCACCAAAACAGTTTCTTCGCCTTTTTTGGGTGATCCAAATAATGGATAAGCTTGAATATTATCTTGACCAATAACATCTGTATCCGTCAGAACAGGCACATTATTCAGCCAGCAACCTGTAGCAAACTGCCTCTCCAGTGCATCCGATTGATCATTCAATACAACAGATTCCCATAGGTTATTCTCGGGAGAATTCAGTGAATCACGTTTAAAGAATAACGTATGTACAGAACTCACTGTTGCATCATTAATCAGAACATCTTCGGTCGCTGTATAGACAATATCCTGCTTGTTCTCATCCTGACCTGCCAGAAATTCTGTTCCCTTCGGAATCAGTACCTTGCGATCCTTTTTGTTGAGAGCGATCACCAGATAAACATGATCAGGCGTAAAACCGCGTACCTGCACTTTCAACACTTGATCATAATAAAAATCTACATAATTCAGTGTGAATCGATTCATCTTATTTTGCAGTTTCTGGAATAACTGCAAGAAAGCAAGTAACAACCCAACTGCCGGATCATGATTCTTGCTGACTAAAGAAGCTGACAATAGCTTTGCCGCACTGGCCTGCACCATTTCGATGGCTTTTATAAATGCGTAGGAACTTGATCGAATAGGAGTTTTATCGAATACAGTAATCGTTGAGCTTGTGTGTTTGAATTTAATTGCTTCTTCTGTAGTAAATGCCAGTGTCATCAAGTCGCGTGAAAAAATCTCCTCGGGCAACCGATGCGATAGAAATTTATCAAAGTATTGCCTGAGTACATCGATATCTTTCTTGAGCCCGATAAGCACACTTTCCAGAACTTTACGTAACTCAGTTCCTGCCTGATTATGTGTTTTACCCAGTGACTGAAGCCAATGATCCAGCATACAGATCGCGGTATAAGCCGAGACCATAGGCTGACTGATTTCTTTGGGAGAAACCGCGCCTATTGCTTCAATCAATTCATTGTTGACAGATGTTGGATATGTTTCATACCCGGCGCAAGATATCAACTTATTCAGATCTGTCGCTAGAATTGTTGCCATGACAACCGTTTCATCAACTGAAAAGAATTGTTCCCAGGTACCGTCTTCTTGATTATCCAGGTTATAAAATTTCATCACTCGCGCATAATCAGCCACCAACGCCAACAGTGTATGAAAGTGCATATCAGCTACATTGAAATAATCCTTCTCAAGTGGCGGCAATAATCTTTTTGCCTGACTTCTGCCGTCACTAATATGCAGATGATAGTTTGTTGGCAAGTTAGTCTGATATTTCATTTACTTACCAAGAGAACCTTATAACTTAACATTGGTGCCTTCAGTAAAATAAAATGGATAAACGATATTGTGACGATTATTGGTTGCTCGCACGATATACGTAATATTGATTTTTACCAGGCCATTTAATATATCTTCACTATTATCTGAATCCACTCTAATACTTTCGACCAAAATTCTCGGTTCAAAAAAAAGTATAGCGCGTTTAATCAGATCAACAATGACAGTGACCGCAGTTTCGTTAATCTCCTCAAACACTTGAGATTTCAAACCACAACCATAAGTTGGCTGCATAATCCTTTCCCCAGGATTTGTAGACAGAAGAATATACAAACTTTCATGAATGTCTTCTTCCGCCGAAACTTTCTTTACTGATCCATACTTATTGAATTCAGGTGGAAAGCTCCATCCGGTGCCGAGAAAGGATTTATCAATACTCATTATTTAATCATTCCCAGCTTAGCCACCAATCATCACTGTCGGAAAACCAACAACAATACTACCGCCATGCGCCGTTGTATCACCGATTCTGGCAGCCGGCCTGTTACTGATCATCACAGTCGATGAACCTTTAACGATACTATCCGGCGGCCCAACACAAACACACATATCACCCACCACAGCAGCCGGCAGATTGCCAATCAGAACATTGGGCACACAAGGCCCACTAATAGGCCCGCCCACGTGGGGAATTGGAGGTACTCCGGGTGTTTGCATCGGACAGGTATGCATGTCTGTAATTCTCGCTGCGGGTGGCACACTAAACTCCTGTTAACAATTTGTTGAAGTTTTAAATACTCAAAGCTTAATTAATCATTACAATACCGCCTTTAACCGTGGTCTGGCCACTCGCTGACAGCTCTGCAGTAGCATTACCTTTAGCACTGAAGCCAATATTTGCCTGATGACTGATATTGAGACCTTGATTCTTTATATCCGCCTTTGCGGTCAACTCAATATTTCCGATCGCATCGATGGTTACTTTGCCTTTTGCACTGATCTTGATATCTTTAGGACTATCTATAACAATCCCGCTGGAATTAAGCTCAATTTTGTTTGAGTTTTGATCTTGTAATAAAATGGATTTCTGATCATCACTGATGATTATTTTGTTATTACCTGGCGTAATTAATGTAATTATTTTCTTTTCATCATCAAATTCCAGTTTAAGCTTACTTCGGGTAACCACCGCTTTAATGAAATTATCTGCGGTCAATTCATACGGAGGTTTTCTATTACTGCTATATAAACTGCCCAGAATAACCGGGTATGATGGATCATTGTTAAAATAACCCAATACAACTTCATCGCCAATTTCAGGGATAAAGAAAGCGCCTATCCCATTAGAACCATAAAAACTGGCCAG
>ERZ1292640.1073-Hain-H43-02um-R1-1073-length-22580-cov-9_pt1 | contig 22580 bp, 19 predicted proteins | sample MGYA00564404_ERZ1292640 | MGnify/ENA primary metagenome ERZ1292640 (study PRJEB36523, sample SAMEA6512636) | groundwater metagenome | collected 2019-01-08 | study: AquaDiva: Metagenomics assemblies of 32 groundwater samples
GAAGTGTCCAAGGACATCGTGACGGCCATGGTTTTGTGGTGCGCGACGACGGTGAACCGGACATTTATTTGCCCCCCAACGAGATGCGCGCCGTGCTGCACAAGGACCGCGTCAAGGCGCGCATCGTGCGCTCCGACCGCAAGGGCCGGCCCGAGGGCCGTGTGCTGGAAATCATCGAGCGGCCGGTGCACCCCATCATCGGACGGCTGCTGCAGGAAAGCGGCGTCTGGCTGGTGGCGCCGGAGGACAAGCGCTACGGCCAGGATGTGCTGATTCCCAAGGGGGCCACCGGCCAGGCCAAGCCCGGCCAGGTGGTGGTGGTGGAACTGGTGGAGCCGCCGGCGCTGTTCGGCCAGCCGGTGGGCCGCATCAAGGAAGTGCTGGGCGAGATCGACGACCCCGGCATGGAAATCGAGATTGCCGTGCGCAAGTACAGCGTGCCGCATGAGTTTACAGATGCCTGTATTGCCCAGGCGCGCAGCCTGCCCGACACGGTGCGGCCGCAGGACAAGCGGCACCGTGTCGACCTGACCGATGTGCCGCTGGTGACCATCGACGGCGAGGACGCGCGCGACTTCGACGACGCCGTCTATTGCGAGCCGGCGACCCAGGGCCGCGGCAAGAACGCGGCGCGCGGCTGGCGTCTGCTGGTGGCGATTGCCGATGTCAGCCACTATGTCGAGACCGGCTCGCCGATCGATGTCGATGCCTACGAGCGCGCCACCAGCGTCTACTTTCCGCGCCGTGTTATCCCGATGCTGCCGGAGAAGCTGTCCAACGGCCTGTGCTCGCTCAACCCCGAGGTCGAGCGCCTGTGCATGGTGTGCGACATGTTCATCAGCAGCGAAGGCGAGATCTCGGCCTACCAGTTTTACCCGGCGGTGATGTTCAGCCATGCGCGCCTGACCTACACAGAGGTGGCGGCCATCCTGTCCAACACCCATGGCCCGGAGGCGCAGCGGCGTAAGGCGCTGGTGGGCGACCTGCTGAACCTCGACGACGTCTACCGTGCTTTGCTGGCGGCACGCGCCAAGCGTGGTGCGGTGGATTTCGAAACCACCGAGACCCAGATCATCTGCGACGAAAGCGGTCGTATCGAGAAGATCGTGCCGCGCGTGCGCAACGAGGCGCACCGCCTGATCGAGGAGGCCATGCTGGCGGCCAATGTCTGCAGCGCCGACTTCATCGGCCAGAGCAAGCATGCCGGCCTGTTCCGCGTGCACGAAGGGCCGACGCCGGAGAAGAACGAACTGCTGCGCAACTACCTCAAGGCCACTGGCGTGGGCATGACCATCAGCGAGAATCCCTCGCCGGCGGAGTTCCAGGCCATTGCCGTCGCCACCAAGGAGCGCCCGGACGCGCAGCAGATCCACACCATGCTGCTGCGCTCGATGCAGCAGGCGATCTACACGCCGCACAACAGCGGCCACTTCGGCCTGGCTTTCGAGTCCTACACCCACTTCACCAGCCCGATCCGGCGCTACCCCGACCTGCTGGTGCACCGCGTGATCAAGGCCATCCTGGGCAAGACGCGCTACCACCTGCCGGCCCTGCCGACGCCGGGCGAGGCGCATGCCAAGCTCTCGAAGCGGATCGAGAAGAGCGAAGCCGCCAAGATGAAAATCTCGGGCGAAAAGCCGAAGAAGGTCAGCGCCGAACTGATGGCCTGGCAGGCGGCCGGCCTGCACTGCAGCGCCAACGAGCGCCGGGCCGACGAGGCCAGCCGCGATGTGGAAGCCTGGCTCAAGTGCAAGTACATGCGCGAGCACCTGGGCGAGGAGTTCAGCGGTGTGGTGACCGCGGCCACCAGCTTCGGCATCTTCGTCACGCTCGACGCCATGTACGTCGAGGGACTGGTGCACATCACCGAACTGGGCGGCGAGTACTTCCGCTTCGACGAGGCTCGCCAGGAGCTGCGCGGCGAGCGCACCGGCATCCGCTATGCCATCGGCACGCGGGTACGGGTGCAGGTCAGCCGCGTCGACCTGGACGGCCGGCGCATCGACTTCCGCCTGGTGCGCGAGGGTGAGGAGTTCATGGCACGCGCCATGAAGGACAAGGGCCTGGCACACGAAGGCCGAGGTGCCGAGAGTGTGCCGGCTTCCAAGGCCTCGGCCAAGCGCGCAGCGAAGAAAGCGTCCGATGCGCAAAAGCGCGCGCTGCCGTCGCCGATCCAGGCACTCAAGGCGGCCGTGAAGAAGACGGTCGCCAAGAGCAAGGGCCGCAAGACGCGGCGCAAATAAACCTGGTCTGGAGACGAAGAAGCATGACAGGCAATCACAAAGTGGCCATCGTCACCGGCGCCGGCACGGGCATCGGCAAGGCGGCGGCGCTGGCCTTGCTGGCTGACGGCTATTGCGTCGCACTGGCCGGGCGCCGGCGCGAGCCGCTGCAGGCGGTGGCAGACGCTTCGGGTGCTGGGGCGCGGGCGCTGGTGTTGCCCACAGATGTATCGCAACCGGAGTCGGTGCGTGCGCTGTTCGACGCCACGGTGCAGGCCTGGGGCCGGGTCGACGTGCTGTTCAACAATGCCGGCGTCAATGCGCCGGGCATTCCACTGGAGGACTTGACGGTCGAGCAGTGGACGAACGTGGTGGGCATCAACCTCACCGGCATGTTCCTGTGCATCCAGCAGGCCTTTCGCGTGATGAAGGCACAGACGCCGCGCGGTGGGCGCATCATCAACAATGGTTCGATTTCGGCGTATGCACCGCGGCCCAACTCGATTGCCTACACCGCGACCAAGCATGGCGTCATAGGCCTGACCAAGACCGCCTCCCTCGATGGTCGCCCATACGACATCGCGGTCGGCCAGATCGACATCGGCAACGCGGCCACCGAGATGGCCGAGCGCATGGCCAAGGGGGTGCCGCAGGCCAATGGCGAGATCGCGGTGGAGCCGCTGATGGATGTGGGGATCGTCGGCCAGTCGGTGCTCTACATGGCGAATCTGCCGCTGGAGGCCAATGTGCTGTTCCACACGGTGATGGCGACCAGGATGCCCTTCGTCGGGCGCGGCTAGTTAACAGCCGGCTTGCGCCAGCGCGCCGGCCGTCAGAGCCTGGTCGTGCGGCCAGGTATCGGCGGCACGACCGTGCAACCAGACCGCTTCGCAGGCCGCCTGGAAGGCCGGCTGGCCGTTGGCCAGGCGAGCGCCAATCATGCCGGCCAAGACATCGCCGGTGCCGGCGGTCGCCAAGAGCGCGTTGCCGGTCGGGTTGATCACCGGTGTGATACCTGGTGCGGCGATCACCGTGCCCGAACCCTTCAACACCACGGTGCAACCGAAAGCTTGCGCGAGCTGCTGCGCAGTGGCCAGCCGTTCGTGCTGCACCTCTGCCGTGGTCGAGCCAAGCAGGCGTGCGGCTTCCAGGGGGTGGGGCGTCAGCACCGTCTGGCGCTGACGTGCGGCGCGCGCGCGCAGCAGGGTGGCCAACTGGCTGTCGCTGGCGATCGCATTGAGGGCGTCGGCATCCAGCACCAGGCGCGGCGCCGTCGACAGCAGACGCGGCAACTGCGCGGCGATGGCACTGCCACCGCCGCAACCGCTGACCACGGTCAACTGTGCCGGATCGAGCGACTCCGGCGAGCGGAACATCAGTTCGGGCTGCAGCGGATCGACGCCCATGCTGCCCCCATCGAGCAGGCCGACAAAAACTCTGCCGGCACCGTGGTGCAACGCCGCTGAAGCCGCCAGCAACGCGGCACCGGTCATGCTGGGCGCTCCACCGATGATGGCCAGATCGCCATAGCTGCCCTTGTGCGAGGCGTGCGGCCGCAAGATCGGCGCAGGCGTTCCGCTCAGCCTGGCCTGCGGCGGAGCATCCAAGGGATCTGCGCCCAGCGACTCGTACCAGACCTGGCCCGCCTGGTCGCGCCCGTGGGCCGTGTAAAGGCCGGGTTTGAGCGTGAGCAGGCTCAGTGTGTGGCTGGCGCGCACGCACAGACCGATGGTGGCGCCGGTATCGGCATTCAGGCCCGAGGGCAGGTCCACCGCCAGCACCGGCACGCTCAGGGCATTGATCTGCCCGATCCAGTCGGCCAGCCGACCTTCGGCCGGGCGTGTGGCGCCGATGCCGAGCAGGGCATCGATGCAGCAGTCGCATTCGGCGGGTGGTGCATCGAGGAAGCGTACGCCGGCGGCCTGGGCGCGCGCGTGGGACGCGCGGGCGTCGGCCGGTGCATCCTGCGGCGTGCCGAGCCAGCTCACCAACGCTGTCTTGCCCCATTGCTGCAAGTGCATGGCGGCCTCCAGCCCGTCACCGCCGTTGTTGCCCGGGCCGCAGGCAAGCCAGAACGTCTGTGCATGTGGCGCCAGTGCCAGTGCCAGTCGTGCCGTGGCCAGACCGGCGCGCTGCATCAGGGTGTGGGGCGGCAGCCCGGCTGCCAGGGAGGCTTCCAGTTGGCGCGAGGCGGTGACCTGGTACAGCGGATGGGGGCGGCGGGTGTCGATCTTGTCCATGGAGCGGCCTGCCGGCTCAGAATTCGTAGCTGTCGCCCTCGCGCGCGAGGCGGATGTCCAGCCGGTCGCCCGGTGGGGCGGGGTTGTCGGCCAGCGCCTGGGCGAAGGCCGCTTCAAGCGCGTCGTCGCTGCGCGTGGGCTCGTGGTGGGTGCAGTAGAGCACGCGTGCGCCAGCCTGGCGCGCGGCCTGGATATTGCCCTCGAAGGTGCCGTGCCCCCAGCCCTTCTTGGCGGGGTATTCCTCCGAGGTGTAGGAGGTGTCGGCAATCAGCACGTCGACACCGCGGATCGCCTCCAGGATGGTCGCTTGCTTCGCATCGACAAAGGCCTGGTACTCGGCGTATTCGGCGTCGCCCGCTTCGTAGATGTTGTAAGGGGGTTCGTGGTCGCCGGTGAAGAACACCGATTTGCCGTTGCTCTCGATGCGGTAGCCAAAGTTGATGACCGGATGATTCAGCAGGTAGGGCGTGACGGTGGCGCTGCCGACCTGGATGCTCTGCTCGGGAGCCAGCGTCACGTACTCGATGCGGGCCTTCATCTCGGCTTCGCGCACCGGAAAGTAGCTGTACTGCAGTTGCACCGACATGACCTGCTCGACGCCCTTGCCGGAGACCGGGTCGAAAGCGCCGTGCAGGCGCAGCAGGTTGCCGGGCAGGAAGTTGGGAATGAAGAAGGGCAGGCCCTGGATGTGGTCCCAGTGCGAGTGCGTGATGAACACATTGGCCTGCACCGGCAGTTCGGTCAGCAGGGTTTGTGACAGCGGGAAGATGCCGGTGCCGGCGTCGAGGATGATCAGCTCGTTGTTGTCGGTGCGGATCTCGATGCAGGTGGTGTTGCCACCATAGCGCACGGTGTGCGGGCCGGGAGAAGCGATGGAGCCGCGCACGCCCCAGAACTTGACTTTCATGCTTACCCTTCGAGTCGGGAAAAGAGTTGAGCCTCTTCGAACAGGGCGCTCAGATCGCCCAGTCGGGCGATGACGGCATCCAGATTGCCGCCCAGGCGCCGCGCCATGGCGGGTGCGAGCTCCTCGATGCAGGTATTGCCGCCAAAGCCGAACTGCAGCTTCTTGCTGATCTGGTTGGCGGCAAAGACGCAGGTGATCATGTCGTTGTCTTTCAACGACGTGCCGTGCTGGTTGCGGATGGCCTCCACCAGCGGTGCGGGAAAGCGCCATTTCTCCACCAGCATGGCACCCACCAGGGCGTGGTCGGCGCCGATGCTGTGCCGCAGTGCCTCGTGCAGCGAACTGCCGTCGCGCTGGCTGGTCTCCAGGGCCTGGCGGAATTCGTCGGGCATGAACTGGGCGAGCACCACCTTGCCGAAATCGTGCAGCAGGCCGGCGATGAAGCAGTCCATCGGATCGGCCCCCTCCAGCCCGCCAGCCAGTTGCCTGGCGATGCCGGCGGTGGCCAGTGAATGCAGCAGGTACTGCTGCGCATCGAAGCCGGCGGCATTGTGCTTGGGCAGCATGCCGATGGCGGCGATGCCCAGCGCCAGGTTCTTGATGGTGTTGAAGCCCATGAAAACCACGGCGTGGTTGACCGAGGTGACCTGCTTGGGCAGGCTGTAGTGGACCGAGTTGACGACCTTGAGGATCTTGACGGTGAGTACCGGGTCCTTGTCGATCACCTGCACCAGATCCTTGGGCGTGCAGTCAACGTTCCGGGTCAGTTCCAGGATCTTCTGCACGCTCTTGGGAAACGCCGGCATGTCGTCCACGGCGGCAGCCAGGCGTAGGGATAGTTCGGGGCTCATGAGCAAGGGGTGTACCGGTGGTTGAACCGAATGTACATGAATCATCCCCCGTCTCATGTGCCGCTCAGAGGCTGGAAGGCTCCGTTCAGAGCTTGAGCCGGTGCCGGTCGAGGCCTTCGAGGTCGACCGCCGGCGTGTGCCCGCCAATCAGATCGGCCAGGGCTCGGGCGGAGCCGCAACTCAGCGACCAGCCGCTGGCGCCATGTCCCAGGTTCAGCCACAGACCCGGGATGCCGCTGGCGCCCAGCAACGGCGGACCATCGGGCAGCATGGGGCGCGCGCCTTTCCAGACTTGCACGCCGCTGCTGATCTGTGCCGCGCCGGGGAACCAGTCGTGCAGCACCTTGTAGAGCGTCTGGACGGTACCCGCACGCTGATGGTCGGGGGCGCCGCCGATCTCGGCCGTGCCGGCCACGCGCACGCGGTTGCCCAGGCGTGAAATGTTGACCTTGTAGCGCTCGTCCATGATGGCGCTGCGCGGGGCATTGATTGGCTCACGGATGGCAGCGCTGATCGAATAGCCATGCACCGCGGCCAGAGGAATCTTCAGGCCCAGCGGGCGCAGCAGACGGGCCGAGTCGACGCCGGCGCACAGCACGGCAGCGTCGAAGTGCTGCGGTGCGGGGCCGCCAGCCAGGTGCAGGTCGACGCCGGAGGCCGGCTCGCCAGAGGCCGGGTCAATGGATTCCACCGTGGTGCTGAAGGCATAGTTCACACCCAGGCGTTGCGACTCGTTCTTGAGCAGCAGAGCGAACTGGCGGCAGTTGCCGACCTCGTCCTGCGGCAGGTGGATGGCACTGTGAATGGGCGTGTCCGGATTGAGCGCCGGCTCGATCTTGCGCGCCTCTTCCTGGCTGATTTCCTTGAACGGCACTTCCGCTTCACGCAGCACCTGCAGGCTGGCCTGCATCAGGGCCTGATCCTTGGCCGACCGCAGCAGCACCAGATGGCCGCTGCTGCGGTCGAATTCGAGCTGCAGATCGGTGCTGATCTGGTGCAGGCGCTCGCGGCTGAAGGTGGCCAGACGCTGCATACGCTGGCGGTTGGCCGCATAAGTGTCAGGCTGGCAGGCGCGCCAGCTCTTCCACATCCAGCCCAGCTCGCTGCGCGACAGCGGCCAGCGGATGCGCACCGGGGCGTGGCTGCTGAGCAAGTGGCTGATGATCTTGAACGGCATGCCCGGTGCGGCCCAGGGCGTGGTGTAGGCCGGCGCCACCAGGCCGGCATTGGCAAAGCTGCCTTCCTCGGCCGCAGCCAGGCGTCGTTCGAAAACGGTGACTTCGTGTCCGTCCTGCGCAAGCTCGTAGGCGGTGGTGACGCCGATGATGCCGGCACCGATGACTGCAATTTTCATGAATTTCTGTTGTTTTTGATACTTGCTCCCGCCATGTGGTTACGGGTAGCTATTGTTTTTGTAGCAAATTCTCGATTTGCAGGGCCAGATTGAGCACCGCATCATCGCGCATCGCGCCGTGCCAGACCATCAGGCCGACCGGCAGTTCGTCGGCAGTATGGCAGGGCAGCGAGATGGCGCAGCCATCCAGCATGTTAACCACGCTCGGGTTGCGCAGCAGCAGACCGTTGATGCGGAAGAAGGCTTCGTCGCGTTCCGTGCCAGACGCGACTTCGGCGATGGGCGGCGCCACGATCGGCACGGTGGGCGACAGCACGGCGTCGAAGCCTTGTAGGGCCAATTCCATGCGTGCGATCCAGCCGTGCCGTGCCTGCCGCAGCTCGATGTAGTCGGCCGCGCTCATGGTGGCGCCGCGCGCGATGCGTGTCGCGACGCGCGGGTCGTAGCGGCTGGCTTGCTCCTTGAGCAGGTGCCGGTGCCAGGCGTAGCTTTCAGCGGCAGCAAAGCCGCCGCTGGCCTGGATGCCGGCCAGCTCGCCCAGTTCGGGTAGCGCGATGTCCTCAATGTGCGCCCCGGCGGCACGCAGAGCCTGCAACGTGCGTTCGAAGGCACGGGTCACCGTGGCGTCCATGTTGCCGGTCATGAGGGTCGGCGTGACGGCCAGCCGGTAGCCGGATAGCGGCGCGCTGCTGCGTGTGACGCGCCGCATCGCCAGGATCTCGTGCGCCAGGATGGCATCGCGCACCGAGCGCGTGATGGCGCAGGCGGTGTCCAGCGTGCCGGACAGGGGAATGGTGCCGTCCAGCGGCACCCGTCGCGCTGTGCTCTTGAAGCCGACGAGGCCCTGCAGGGCGGCCGGAATGCGGATTGAGCCGCCGGTGTCCGAGCCGAGGCCGATGAAGGCGGCTCCGGTCGCCACCGACACGGCCGCGCCGCTGGACGAGCCGCCGGGAATGCGCGGCACGTCGGTGGCGACGGCATTGGCCGGGGTGCCGTAGTGCGGGTTGACGCCAACACCGGAGAAGGCGAACTCGGTCATGTTGGTGCGGCCGATCAGGGCCGCACCCGCGGCGCGCAGCCGGGCCACGGCCACGGCATCCTGGTGCGCCGGCGGTGCATCGGTCAGCACCACCGAGCCGGCGCGGCTGGTCTGGCCGGCCACGTCGAACAGGTCCTTGACCGACACCGCCAGCCCGGCCAGCGGCTGGTGGGCGGGGCCGGCTGCCGCAGCCGCGGCGCGCGCCTGATCGAAATGGGTCTCGGTGAAGGCGTTCTGGCAGCGCGGTGACTGCGCCACGGCAATGGCCTGCTCGATTTCGGCGCTTGCGCTGGTCTGGCCGGTCAGCAGGCGCTGCCGGGCGGTGTGGAGGTCTGCAAGCATGTGATGAGGAGGGTGCCTGTGCTATACTCTTTGGGTTTTGCTGATGGGCCATTCCGGTCCGCTGGCGAACAAATCGCAAACCGGTCCATCCAGGTGTTGCATCGGGCGCTTTTTAAGCGCCTGCTGCAAAGAGGGCCGGATTTTAGACCCAACCTTTGGAGTTAACTATGTCCGCAACCATGCGCGAAATGCTGGAAGCCGGTGTCCATTTCGGTCACCAGACCCGCTTCTGGAATCCCAAGATGGCCCCGTTTATCTTCGGCCATCGCAACAAGATTCACATCGTCAACCTGGAAAAGTCGCTGCCGATGTTCCAGGACGCTTCCAAGTTCGTGAAGCAACTGGCTGCCAAGCGCGGCACCATTCTGATGGTCGGTACCAAGCGCCAGGCGCGCGAAATCGTCGCCGCTGAAGCCCAGCGCGCCGGCGTGCCCTATGTCGACCAGCGCTGGCTCGGCGGCATGCTGACCAACTTCAAGACGGTCAAGACCTCGATCAAGCGCCTGAAGGACATGAAGGCCCAGCAGGAAGCTGGCCTGGACAGCATGAGCAAGAAGGAACAGCTCATGTTCGCCCGCGAACTGGAAAAGCTGGAAAAAGACATCGGCGGCATCCAGGACATGAACACCCTGCCGGACGCCATCTTCGTGATCGACGTCGGTTTCCACAAGATTGCCATCGCCGAAGCCAAGAAGCTGGGCATTCCGCTGATCGGCGTGGTGGACACCAACCACTCGCCCGAGGGCATCGACTACGTGATCCCGGGCAATGACGACTCGTCCAAGGCTGTGACGCTGTACGCCCGCGGCATCGCCGACGCCATCCTCGAAGGCCGTGCCAACGCCGTGGAAGACGTGGTCAAGGCCGTGTCTGCCGAGAGCGGCGACGAGTTTGTCGAAGTGAGCGAGGCTTCTGCCTGAGTCGTTCACGACCCGAAGAAAGGGGCGCATGCCCCTTTTTTTTAGCCCCTGTTTGAATTGAACTGAACTGCATACGGAGAAACAAGATGGCTGCAATTACCGCAAGCATGGTCGCTGAACTGCGCGCGAAGACCGATGCCCCGATGATGGAATGCAAGAAGGCGCTGACCGAAGCCGATGGCGACATGGCCAAGGCTGAAGAAGTGCTGCGCGTCAAGCTCGGCACCAAGGCCGGCAAGGCTGCTTCGCGCGTCACCGCCGAAGGCGTGGTCGCCAGCTTCATCGATGGCACCACCGGTTCCCTGATCGAAGTGAACTGCGAAACCGACTTCGTGACCAAGAACGACAGCTTCCTGGCCCTGGCCAAGGCCGCTGCCGAGCTGATCGCCAAGCACAACCCGGCCGATGTGGCCGCCCTGGGCGCCCTGGCCTACGCACAAGACGGCTTCGGCCCCACCCTGGAAGATGTGCGCAAGGGCCTGATCGGCAAGATCGGCGAGAACATGAGCTTCCGCCGCTTCAAGCGCTTCGCCTCCGGCGCCAAGCTGGCGGCCTACCTGCACGGCACCCGCATCGGTGTCGTGGTCGAGTTCGACGGTGACGAGAGCGCCGCCAAGGACGTGGCCATGCACGTGGCCGCCATGAAGCCGGTGGCCCTGACCAGCGCTGACGTGCCGGCCGAGCTGATCGAGAAGGAGCGTTCTGTCGCCACCGCCAAGGCCGCCGAATCCGGCAAGCCGGCCGACATCGCTGCCAAGATGATCGAAGGCTCGGTGCAGAAGTACCTGAAAGAGGTCTCGCTGTTCAATCAGTCCTTCGTGAAGAACGACAAGCAGACCGTCGAGCAGATGCTCAAGGCTGCCGGCACCACCGTCAAGGGCTTCACGCTCTTCGTGGTGGGCGAGGGCATCGAGAAGAAGGTGGACGACTTCGCCGCCGAAGTGGCTGCCCAGGTGGCGGCTGCCCAGCAGGCCGGTTAAGCCCCAATCCTGTAAATTCCGTACTGTCCACCTAGTCTGATCCCTACCGTTGCAAGGAGAGTCCCCCATGACCCAAGCCCAACCGGCCCACAAGCGCATTCTGCTGAAGCTGTCCGGTGAGGCCCTGATGGGGGACGATGCCTTCGGCATCAACCATGCCACGATTCAGCGCATGGTGGAGGAGGTGGCGGAAGTCACCCGCCTCGGGGTGGAAGTGGCCGTCGTCATCGGCGGCGGCAACATCTTCCGCGGCGTGGCCGGCGGTTCGGTCGGCATGGACCGGGCCACCGCCGACTACATGGGCATGCTGGCCACCGTGATGAACGCGCTGGCGCTGGCCGACACCATGAACAAGGCGGGCCTGACGGCCCGCGTCATGTCGGCCATCGCCATCGAGCAGGTGGTCGAGCCCTATGTGCGGCCCAAGGCCTTGCAGTACCTGGAAGAGGGCAAGGTGGTGATTTTCGCCGCCGGCACCGGCAACCCTTTCTTCACCACCGACACGGCGGCGGCCCTGCGCGGCGCCGAGATCGGCGCCGAAGTGGTTCTCAAGGCCACCAAGGTGGACGGCGTCTACACCGCCGACCCGAAGAAAGATCCGACGGCAACACGCTACAGCAAGCTGACTTTCGATGAAGCCATGGTGAAGAACCTGGGCATCATGGATGCCACGGCCTTTGCGCTGTGCCGCGACCAGAAGTTGCCTATCAAGGTGTTTTCCATCTTCAAGCACGGCGCGCTGAAGCGCGTGGTGATGGGTGAGGACGAGGGTACGCTGGTCTATGCCTGAGCGGGGCTGAAGACGCAGCACAGGAGAGAACAATGACGATCGCAGACATCAAGAAGACCATGGAAACCAAGATGGACCAGTCCATCGAGGCGCTCAAAAGCAATCTGTCCAAGGTTCGTACCGGCCGCGCCAGCCCGGCGTTGCTCGACTCGGTCCACGTGGAGTACTACGGCTCCATGATGCCGCTCAGCCAGGTGGCCAATGTGTCCCTGCTCGATGCCCGCACCATCAGCGTGCAGCCTTGGGAAAAGGGCATGGGCGCCAAGATCGAGAAAGCCATTCGCGAGAGTGATCTCGGCCTGAACCCGGCCTCCATGGGCGACCTGATCCGCGTGCCGATGCCGCCCATGAGTGAAGAGCGTCGCAAGGAGATGACCAAGCTGGTGCGCAATGAAGGTGAGAACTCGAAGATCGCCGTGCGCAACCTGCGTCGTGACGCGAATGAGGCCGTGAAGAAGCTGGTCAAGGACAAGCTGGCATCCGAAGATGACCAGAAGCGTTCCGAGGCCGATATCCAGAAATTGACCGACAAGCATGTCGCCACCATCGACCAACTGGTGGCCGCCAAGGAACAGGAAGTGATGGCCGTTTAAGGCGGTCGTCCTCTTGCCTTCTCACATGACATCGCCCAGCGGGATGCCGCACCACATTGCCATCGTCATGGATGGCAACGGCCGCTGGGCGGCCAAGCGCTTCATGCCGCGTCTGGCCGGGCACCGGCAGGGCATGGAGAGCCTGCGACGTTGCATCCGTGCCTGCGTGGACCGCGGCGTGGCGGTGCTGACCGTTTTTGCTTTCTCTTCCGAAAACTGGAATCGTCCGGCGGATGAGGTCTCCGGCCTGATGGAGTTACTGGCCACGGCACTGGCCAAGGAAGTGCCGAAACTCCAACAGGATGGCGTGCAGGTGCATTTCGTGGGGGAGCGTGCCGGCCTGTCCGACAAGGTGCGTGCTGGTCTGGCACAGGCCGAGGCGGCCACTGCGTCGAATAAGCGACTCATCCTCAACGTTTGCTTCAACTACGGTGGGCGCTGGGACATCGCGCAGGCGGCCGCCAGGCTGGCGGCTCAGGGCAAGCCGATCACCGAGGGTGAACTGCAGGCGGCGATGGCGCTGGCGCATGTCCCTGATCCCGACCTCATCATCCGCACCGGCGGCGAGCAGCGCCTGAGCAATTTCCTGCTCTGGCAGGCGGCTTACGCCGAACTCTTTTTCAGCGACAAACTCTGGCCCGAATTCGACGAAGCCGAACTCGACCGTGCCATCGCCGAATTCGGCCGGCGCGAACGGCGCTTCGGCCAAACCTCGGCCCAGGTCGTCGGCAGCGACCAGAAAGCCGCCTGAAGGGCCCCCCATGCTCAAGCAGCGCGTCATCACCGCCCTCGTCCTGCTGCTGATCCTGCTGCCGGCGCTGTTCTATCCCACGCCGGAGCCATTTGCCCTGCTGGCCCTGATGCTGATCGCCGCTGCAGCCTGGGAGTGGGGGCGCCTGAACAGCTGCAGCCAGACCGTGTCGCTGCTGGGCGCGCTGACCTGCGTGCTGCTGTGCGGACTGACGTGGCGCCTGGGCTTTCTGAATCGTTCCGTGCCGATGGTCTGGTCGGTGGCGGGCGGTTTGTGGGTGCTGCTCGGCGGCTGGCTGCTGCGCAAGGGTGTGCCGGTCTGGTCTTCGGTACCTGCCGGCTTGCGCTGGTCTGTCGGACTGGGGGCGCTGTGGGCCACCTGGCTGGCGGTGGCGCAGGCGCGCGTCATCGGTATCAATTTCCTGCTGTCGGTTCTGGTGCTGGTCTGGATGGCCGACATCGCCGCCTACTTTGCCGGCAAGGCTTTCGGTGGGCGCTTCAGTCGCGGCAAACTGGCGCCCTCCATCAGCCCGGGCAAGAGCTGGGAAGGCGTCTGGGGCGGCATGGCCGGTGTCGTGCTGCTGGCGCTGGCCTGGCGCTGGGCCGACCAAGCTTGGCAGCTTTCTGTGCCGAGCCTTTACAGCCGGCTGGGCTCGCATGGTGTCTGGTTTCTGCTGTTGGCGGTGGTCTTCCTGGCGACCATGAGTGTGGTCGGCGATCTGGTGGAGTCACTGATCAAGCGCAGCGCCGGCGTCAAGGACAGCAGCGGCCTGCTGCCCGGTCATGGCGGGGTGCTGGATCGCGTCGATGCCCTGCTGCCGACGCTGCCACTGGCCATGATGCTGATCTCTTTGCCGACGACATGAAACAACGCCTGGCGATTCTGGGTTCGACCGGCTCCATCGGCACCAATACGCTGGACGTGGTGGCGCGCCACCCGGAACGTTTCGAAGTCTTTGCGCTGACCGCCGCCACGCAGGTGGCGTTGATGCTGCAGCAGTGCCTGCAGTTCAAGCCGTGTTTTGCCGTCATGGCCAGCGCGCCCCATGGTGAACAGCTGGCGGCGCAGCTGGCAGCGCATGGTTCGACCACGCACGTGCTGCACGGCGAAGCGGCGATTGCCGACGTGGCGGCGCATGAGGAGGTCGACGCCGTGATGGCGGCCATCGTGGGGGCGGCCGGCCTGGCCCCCTGCCTGGCAGCTGCACGTGCCGGCAAGCGCCTGCTGCTGGCCAACAAGGAAGCCCTGGTGGTCGGCGGCGAGGTTTTCATGCGCGCGGTGCGCGATGGGGGCGCTACGCTGCTGCCGATCGACAGCGAGCATTCGGCCATCTTCCAGTCGCTGCCGGAGGACCCGTCCACCTGGGCGCGTCGCGTCGACAAGATCATCCTGACCGCGTCCGGCGGACCGTTTCGTACGCGCGATCCGCAGACTTTGCGCGACGTGACGCCGGAGCAGGCTTGCGCCCATCCGAACTGGGTGATGGGGCGCAAGATTTCGGTCGATTCGGCCACCATGATGAACAAGGCGCTGGAGGTCATCGAGGCGCGCTACCTGTTTGGTCTGGCGCCGGCGCAGCTGGAGGTGGTGATCCACCCGCAAAGCGTGATCCATTCCATGGTGCAGTACCAGGATCACTCTGTGGTGGCGCAACTGGGTACGCCCGACATGCGGGTGCCGATCGCCTATGGCCTGTCCTGGCCCGAACGCATGAGTTCGGGCGCCGAGGCGCTCGATTTCCGCACTCTGGCCGAGATGAGTTTCGAGTCGCTGGAGACACGCGGCCACCCCGAGCGTTTTCCCGGCATCCGGCTGGCCTGGGAGGCGCTGAACGGGCCGGTCGGTACCACGGCCGTGCTCAATGCGGCCAATGAAGTGGCGGTAGCGGCCTTCCTGGCGCGGCGCATCCGTTTCGACCAGATCCATGCCGTCAATATCGAGACGCTGTCGGCGGTGACGGCGCCGCCGCCGCAGTTGCTGGCCGATTTGCTGGCACTCGATGCCGAGTCGCGCGCTGTGGCGGATCGGGCCGTGGCCCGGTTCGGCGCTTAGAGCGGATGCATGGCATGCTGACCCTCGTCGCTTTTGTTCTTGCGCTTGGCCTGCTGATTGCCGTTCACGAGTACGGCCACTACCGCATGGCGGTAGCCTGTGGTGTCAAAGTGCTGCGCTTTTCCATTGGTTTCGGGCGTACCTTGCTGCGCTGGCAGCCGCGCGGTTCGGCCACCGAGTTTGTTGTTTGCGCCTTTCCGCTGGGCGGCTACGTCCGCATGCTCGACGAGCGCGAAGCGCCGGTCGCGGCTCAGGAGCGGCATCTGGCCTTCAATACGCAGCCTTTGCGGGCGCGGGCGCTGATTGTGGCGGCCGGGCCGGTGGCCAATCTGCTGCTGGCGGTCCTGCTGTACGCACTGGTCAACTGGAGCGGCGTGCAACTGCCGGCCGCGGTCCTGGGCAGCCCGGTCATCGGCTCGGTGGCTGAACGTGCCGGCGTTCAGGCGGGAGATCGCGTGACGCGTGCCGCTTTCGATGCGGATGAGTTGCAGGCGGTGGATTCTTTTGAAGATGTGCGCTGGTGGCTAACGCGTGGTGCGCTGGAGCGCCATGATGTCCGGCTGGCCTTGGTCAGCGGGACGGGGAGGGAGCGGGAGCTTGTGCTGCCGCTGGCCCAGATGGGGGCGCAGGAGGCCGACGCCGGCCTGTTCCGCCGCATCGGCATCGTGGCGCCGTTTGGCCGCGCAGTGATCGGCGAGGTCATGGCGGGCGGGGCCGCTGAGCGGGACGGCCTGCGCCAAGGCGACACGGTGTTGCGCTTGGGTGCCCAGGCGGTCCAGGATGGTGCGCAATTGCGCGACCTGATCCGTGCCTCGGTGCAGGACGGGGAGGCCATGGCCGCTTCCTGGCGTGTCTTGCGCGACGGGCAGGAGCTGGAATTGCTGGTTCGACCCGAGGTACGGCAGGAGGGCGATCTGCAGGTTGGCCGGATTGGCGCTTTTGTCGGGGCGGCGCCGGAATTTGTCACTGTGCGCCATGGCCCGCTGGACGGCCTGTGGCAAGGCGTGGTGCGGACCTGGGAAGTGTCGGCGCTGACCCTGCGCATGATGGGGCGGATGCTGATCGGCGAGGCCTCGCTGAAAAATCTGAGTGGCCCCCTGACCATTGCGGACTACGCCGGTCGCTCGGCCAGCCTGGGACTGACCCAGTACCTGACCTTCCTGGCCCTCATCAGCGTCAGTCTGGGCGTGCTGAATCTTCTGCCTCTGCCGGTTCTCGATGGCGGGCACCTGATGTATTATCTTTGGGAGGGGTTGACGGGCAAAAATATCTCTGACGTGTGGCTGGACCGGCTGCAGCGAGGGGGTGTTGCGATCCTGGCCATCATGATGACGATCGCGCTGTTCAACGACCTGGCCCGCTTATGGGGCTGACTGCCCCGCTGCAAGCAGCTGAGACCGGACTATTTCAAGATAACAAAATGCAAATCAAGCGCTTTTGCCTGCGTACGAGCTCCGCTCTGGCAGCCCTGTTCTTCGTGATCCATGCCGCGTGGGCGGTTGAACCATTCAAGGTGCGCGATATTCGCATCGAGGGGTTGCAGCGGATCGAGCCCGGGACGGTGTTTGCCTCAATGCCGGTGCGGGTGGGCGACACCTACAGCGATGAAAAAGGCGCGGCCGCGATCCGCTCCCTGTTCGGCCTGGGTTTGTTCAAAGACGTCCGCTTGGAAGTCAGCGGTGATGTGCTGGTGGTGATCATCGAGGAGCGTCCCACCGTGGCGGATGTCGAATTTGTCGGCACCAAGGAGTTTGACAAGGACGTGCTGAAGAAGGCGATGCGCGATGTCGGTCTGACCGACGGCAGGCCGTTCGACAAGGCGCTGCTTGACCGTGCCGAGCAGGAACTCAAGCGCCAGTACATCAACCGCAGCCTGTATGCCGCCGAAGTGGTGACCACAGTCACGCCGATCGAACGCAACCGGGTGAACCTGACTTTTTCGGTGATCGAGGGCGAACCGGCCAAGATCAGCGAGATCCGGATCGTCGGTAACAAGGCTTTTTCCGAGTCGACCTTGCGCGACCAGTTTGATCTCAACACGGGCAGCTGGATGAGTTGGTACACCAAGTCCGACCGCTACTCGCGCACCAAGCTCAATGCCGACATTGAGACCCTGCGCTCCTATTACCTGACGCGTGGCTATCTGGAGTTTCGCGTTGATGCTACCCAAGTGGCGATTTCGCCCAACAAGCAGGACATTTCCATCACCATCAACGTGAGCGAAGGTGAGCGCTTCGTGGTCTCAGGTGTCAAGCTGGAGGGCAATTACCTGGGGCGTGAGGAGGAGTTCAAGGCGCTGGTGTCGATCCGCCCGGGGCAGGCCTATAACGCGGATCAAGTGGCAGAGACTACCAAGGCATTTACGGATTATTTTGGCAAGTTCGGCTTTGCCTTTGCACGCGTGCAGTCGCGTCCGGACATTGATCGCAGCAATAACCAGGTGATGCTGGTACTGCAGGCCGACCCCTCACGCCGCGCCTATGTGCGGCGCATCAATGTGGCGGGTAATAACCGCACTCGTGATGAAGTGCTGCGACGCGAACTGCGCCAGTTCGAGGCATCATGGTACGACAGCGAGAGAATCAAGGTGTCGCGGAACAGGGTCGATCGATTGGGGTATTTCACCAACGTGAGCCTGGAGTCAAGTGAGGTGCCCGGGTCTACCGATCAGGTTGATTTGACACTCAAGGTAGATGAAAAGCCGACCGGCAGCCTGACGCTTGGCGCAGGCTTTTCCAGCAATGACGGTTTGGGGCTGATGTTCGGCATCAATCAGCAAAATGCTTTCGGTTCCGGCAATTCGCTGGGCATGCAGATCAACACCAGCCGGATCAACCGTATCCTTGTGTTCAGCACCACCGATCCTTATTTCACCAAGGATGGCGTCTCGCGCACCATTGATCTCTATCACCGCGTAGCCAGGCCGTACCTTGATGAAAGCTCCTATGCGCTGGAGACCACGGGTACCAGTCTGCGCTTTGGGGTCCCTTTGACTGAGCGTGACACGATCTACTTGGGGGTGGGGGTGGAGCGGACCACGATTGTGCAGGGGACTTACCTGCCCACGAGATATCAGGAGTATGCGAACAAGTTCGGCTATGCCAGTACCGGCATTCCGTTGACCGCAGGTTGGGCGCGTGATGATCGCGACAGTGCGCTGGTGCCGACCAGCGGTAATTACCAGCGAGCAACGGCCGAATGGAGTGCCGGGGGCGAGGTGCGCTACATTCGCGGCACCTATCAGTATCAACAGTTCATTCCGCTGACGAAGCAGTATACCTTTGCATTCAACGGCGACTTGGCGCTTGGGCAAGGCATAGATGGCAAGGACTATCCCTTGTTCAAGAATTTTTATGGTGGTGGCCTCGGCTCAGTGCGTGGTTTTGAGGCCGGAAGTTTGGGGCCGCGTGACGCCACTACCGGTTTGGTATTGGGCGGTGCCAAGAAAGTTAATCTGAATTTCGAATTCCAGGCCCCATTCCCAGGGGCTGGCAATGACCGTACCTTGCGTCTGTACGGTTTTGTCGATACGGGGAATGTTTATGGCGCTGACGAAACTATCCAAGTTGACCAGTTCAGGTCGTCAGCCGGTATCGGCATCAGCTGGATTTCACCGATGGGACCATTGCGCCTGGCGTTTGCGACGCCCCTGCGCAAGTTCGATAACGATAGAATCCAGAACCTACAATTTCAGATTGGAACCACTTTCTAATGAAACATTTTTCTCGTCAGGTCGGCTTCGGCCTGCTGCTGGGGTTTTTGGCCATGGTCGTTCCTGCCCAGGCGCAGGAATTCCGTCTGGGTTATGTGAACTTGGACCGGATCATCCGCGAGGCAGTGCCAGCCAAGACGGCCCAAGCCAAGCTGGAGCAGGAATTCTCGCGACGTGAGAAGGAGTTGCAGGAGCTGGGTGCCAGCATCAAGAGCGCAGCCGAGAAGCTGGAGCGTGAAGCACCGACCTTGTCGGAAACTCAGCGTGCCTCCCGCCAGAAGCAGCTGGTCGAGCAGGACCGCGATTTCCAGCGCAAGCGCCGCGAATTCCAGGAAGACCTCAATGCCCGCCGTAATGAAGAGTTGCAGCAGGTGTTCGAGCGCGCGAATCGCGTGGTCAAGCAGCTGGCCGATGCCGAGAAATACGACCTGATCCTGCAGGAAGCGGTTTATGTCAATCCCAAGCACGACATCACCGACAAGGTGATCAAGGCCCTGAACGCGGCCAGGTAAGCTATTGCGGGCACATCGCGTGTGGCATTGCGACTAGGCGCCATTGTTGATGCACTTGGGGGGGGCCTGCATGGGGACCCCGAGCTGCAGATCGCGGACCTGGCGCCGCTGGAGTCGGCAACGCCGCAGAGCTTAAGTTTTCTCAGTCATCCCAAGTACCAACAGCAGCTCGCGGCATCAAACGCTGCCTGCGTGATCGTCAGCCCCCAGATGCAGGCCCAGGCGCTGGCGCGTGGCAGCTGCATCGTGGTGGAGCAGCCTTATCTGTATTTCGCCAAGGTCACTCAACTCTGGCGGCGCGAACATCGGCAAGGCACCGGGCCGGGTATCCATCCCAGCGCCATCATCGATACCGCCGCCCAAGTCGACCCGCAGGCGCGCATCGGCCCGCTGTGCGTGGTCGAGCGTGGTGCACGGATTGGTGCGCACACCGTCCTCGCTTCCCGCGTGACGGTGGGTGAGGACTGCGTGGTGGGCGAGCGTTGCATTCTGCATCCGGGGGTGGTCATTGGTGCCGATGGTTTTGGCTTTGCGCCCAACGGCGTTGCATGGGAAAAGATCGAACAGCTCGGTGCCGTGCGTATCGGCAACGATGTCGAGATTGGTGCCAACACCTGCATTGACCGCGGGGCGCTGCAGGACACGGTGATCGAGGATGGCGTCAAGCTCGACAACCTGATCCAGATCGGACACAACGTGCGCGTCGGGCGCAACACGGCCATGGCCGGTTGTGTCGGCGTGGCCGGCAGCGCCACGATTGGCGAAGGCTGCACCATTGGCGGCGGGGCGGTGGTGCTGGGGCACCTGACCTTGGCTGATGGCGTGCATGTCTCGGCCGCTTCGGTGGTCACGCGCTCCATTCTCAAGCCGGGTCACTACACCGGCATGTTCCCCATCGACGACAATGCGTCCTGGGAAAAAAATGCCGCCACCCTCAAGCAGCTGCACGCTTTGCGCGAGCGTGTCCGGGTGCTGGAGCAACAGATCAAAGAAACGAAAACATCATGATGGATATTCACCAGATTCTCAAAAAACTGCCGCACCGTTATCCCTTCCTGCTGGTGGATCGCGTGCTGGAAGTCGAGAAGGGCAAGCGCATCAAGGCGCTCAAGAACGTCACGATCAACGAGCAGTTTTTCAATGGCCACTTTCCGCACCGCCCGGTGATGCCAGGTGTGCTGATGCTCGAAGCCCTAGCGCAGGCGGCGGCGCTGCTGTCCTTCGAGACGCTGGACAGCGTGCCCGACGACAACACCGTGTACTACTTCGCCGGCATCGACGGCGCACGCTTCAAGCGCCCGGTGGAGCCCGGCGATCAGTTGATCCTGGAAGTCGAGCTCGAGCGCATGAAGGCCGGCATCTTCAAGTTCAAGGCCAAGGCCCTGGTGGGCGAGGAACTGGCGGTGGAGGCGGATCTCATGTGCACCATGCGGAAAATTGCCTGAGCGGGGCGGCTGCGTGACACTCATCCATTCCACGGCCATTGTCGATACGCAGGCCGAGCTCGACAGTTCGGTCAGCGTTGGCCCCTACAGCATCATCGGACCGCACGTGAAGATCGGTGCGGGCACCGCGGTGGCCAGCCACGTGGTGATCGAGGGCCACACGACCATCGGGCGAGACAACCGGATCTTCCAGTTCACTTCGCTGGGGGCGATCAACCAGGACAAGAAATACCAGGGCGAGCCTTGTGAGCTGGTGATCGGCGACCGCAACACCATCCGCGAATACAGCACCTACCACATCGGCACCGTGCAAGGCGGCGGCATCACCCGTCTGGGCGATGACAACTGGATGATGGCCTATACCCACCTCGCGCACGATTGCCAGGTGGGCAACCACACCATTTTCGCCAACAACGCGCAGATCGCCGGCCACGTGGAGGTGGGTGACTGGGTGATCCTGGGTGCCTACACCTGCGTGCACCAGTTCGTGCGCATCGGTGCCCATGGCATGACGGCCATGGGCTCGGTGCTGCTGGCCGACCAGCCGCCCTTCGTGATGAGCGAGGGGCATCCGGCGCGCGCGCGCTCCATGAACTTCGAGGGGCTGCGCCGGCGCGGTTTTTCGGCCGACCGCATTGCCGCGGTGAAGGCCATGCACAAGGCGCTGTACCGCGACGGCCTGACGCTGGAGCAGGCGCAGGTGCAGATGGCGGCGCTCACTGCAAGGCATCCTGAGGCCGCGCCCGACGTGGCCATGATGCAGGCCTTCCTGTCGCAAACCACGCCGCAGCGCGGCATCGTCCGCTAAGGCCATGGTGGCATCGCCTTCCTCAGCGGCTGCTTCCGTGGCTGCTGTGCCTGCCGTGGCTGCACCCCTGAGCGCCGCCGGGCCGTCCCAAGGCGCGAACGCCCCCTCAGGGGGCAGCGAACCACACGAAGTGGGGAGCGTGGGGGAGCCTAAAGTCGCCATGGTCGCGGGCGAGGCTTCCGGTGATCTGCTGGCGGGCCTCTTGCTCGATGGCTTGCAGGCACGCTGGCCGGCTCTGCAGGCCGCCGGCATCGGTGGCGTCCAGATGGCCCGGCGTGGCTTCGAGGCCTGGTGGCCGAGCGATAAGCTCGCAGTACGCGGCTATGTCGAGGTGCTGCGCCACTACCGCGAGATCGTCGGCATTCGCGAGCAGTTGAAGCAACGTTTGCTGCAGCAGCGACCGGACATCTTCATCGGCGTCGATGCGCCGGACTTCAACCTGGATCTGGAGTGTGACCTCAAGGCGGCCGGCATCCGGACCGCGCATTTCGTCTGCCCCTCGGTCTGGGCCTGGCGCCCTGAGCGCATCGAGAAGATCCGCCGCAGCGTCGACCATGTGCTGTGCATTTTCCCTTTCGAGGTCGAGCTGCTGGCGCAGCATGGCATCGCCGCCACCTACGTCGGGCACCCCTTGGCCAATGTGATTCCGCTCGAGCCGGATCGTGCGGCCGCGCGTGCGGCGCTCGGCTTGCAGACGGATGACACGGTGGTGGCCATCTTGCCGGGCAGCCGGAAATCCGAAATCGAGTACTTGACTTCCAGGTTTTTCAAGGCTGCAGCCCTCATGAAACAGGCGCAACCAGCTATCAAATTCGTCGTGCCGGCCATGCCTGGCCTGCAAGCACGGATTGTGCAGGCCGCGCAGGCGGCCGGCATGGCGGAGCAGCTGCAGATCGTGACCGGCCAGTCGCACACCGTGCTGGCAGCCTGCGATGTGACGCTGATTGCCAGCGGCACGGCAACCCTGGAGGCGGCACTGTTCAAGCGCCCGATGGTGATCGCCTACAACATGAACTGGCTGTCCTGGCAGATCATGCGCCGCAAGCAGCTGCAGCCCTGGGT
>ERZ1292640.940-Hain-H43-02um-R1-940-length-24083-cov-9_pt1 | contig 22562 bp, 20 predicted proteins | sample MGYA00564404_ERZ1292640 | MGnify/ENA primary metagenome ERZ1292640 (study PRJEB36523, sample SAMEA6512636) | groundwater metagenome | collected 2019-01-08 | study: AquaDiva: Metagenomics assemblies of 32 groundwater samples
GCCGACGCGCAGACCACCCGGCGCATGGTCTGCTGAATCAACGTTTCATCTCCCATAATCCGCAGCAACTGTTTGGGAAACAACTGTCGGCTGAGCGGCCAAAACCTGGTGCCGCTGCCGCCGGCCATAATCACGGGATACAGATGGTTATGCAGTTCGAGGTTCGCTGTTGATTGTTTGAGAGAAGCCATAAACTGATTTCTTCGCTACGCGCGTTTTCTAGGGCTTGGAGCTTGGGCTGCCAGAATCATCTCAATGATTTCCCTGACCGCCCCCTCCCCGCCCTTCTTCTGGCAGATATAGTCGACCACCGCAGCGACCTGTGGCATCCCGTCAGCCGGGGTGGCAGAAAACCCCACTTCCTTCAGCGTTTCAAAGTCGTTGACGTCGTCCCCGATATAGGCAACCTGGCTGAGGGTGAGCCCATGACGTGCCGCCATTTCACGGACGAGCGACAACTTGTCCAACACCCCTTGATGCAGTTCAGGAATGGCAAGCTTCTCCGCACGCCGCGCCACCAACTTGGTCCGTTCCTGCGTCACGATGGCGGTGATGATGCCAGCCTTCTGCAACAGTTTGAGCCCCATGCCATCGCGCGTATTGAACTTCTTCCACTCATCGCCGGACTCGGCATAGTACATCCCAGCATCCGTCAAGACGCCGTCGACATCAGTGGCAAACAAACGAATTCGCTTAAGAGCTTGCTCTAGCGATACTCGCCTCGCACCTCGCTTGCCTGTGTTACATCGTAAATTTCCCATAACCGGTGTACCCAAATGATTCAGTGAACGTTCAATACCTCCACTTGCACGAACGCACTCACCGAGTGCGTACCCTCTCCAGAAACTGCAGGTCCACCCCCAGCAACAACTCCATTTCAAATGGACGGATCAACTAAGAATCAAACACCCTGTGATTGCGGCAACCGAGAATCTTCCATAGGGGAACGTGCAACCTCAAAATTCAAAAACCATGCGTTGCTCACCAGTAGCAATCACGCCATTGACCGACTCGCCCCACGGAAGCAGCATCCACCTGGCATCGACATACTTCCACACATAGCCCCAGCCGCACCACACTTCAAGATTACCAGACCAAGTTTTTGGACATGTAGGCGTCACGATAATTTCGTCATCCGTCTAAACGCTATTCTCAGAAACGCTAGAGTGGTCACAGCGAGCGACACTACCAGAATGTCGGTGAACAAAGCGCCTGCATCGCCTTCCAGAACGATGCTACCAAGAGAGTGCCCAACGGCCGCAAAGGTGACACTCAACGGGACGATAGAAAGCATCGTGGTCAGGAAATAATGTCTGAATTTGATAGAGGTTAATCCAAATAAATAGCTTGCAGGGCCAAAGGGGAAAATAGGATTAATGCGTACAAACACGACCATTTTCCAGCCCTTCTTGAGAACCTCACCTCTCAACCAGCTCCAAATCCGATTACTAAACCAGGCATTCAAATAATCAGCCGCAAGGTACCGCGCGGCGAGGAAGGCACCTACTGCACCGGCAGTCGCCCCTAAAACGGTCAGTAGACCTCCCCAATATGGTCCCCAGATCAGCCCTGCACCGAGGTTTAGCGGCAGTGTGGGTATAAAACACATGACTGACAACACATAGATAGCAAGAAACACGATCGGCGCCAAAAAGGGATGCGCCCGGAGAAGCGACATAATGTTTTCCGGAGTCACATAACCATGATGCTGAAGCATATACACCGCTACAGTGCCCATTGCCAGCGCAATACCAAGCGTGAACCGCCAATACTTAATCTCCAGTCCGAACACTTCAGGCCATGACCGAACAATATCGGCCAGGGATTTGCGCTGTTCAAGAGTTGAGTCTGTCATTGTGCTATTCGATGCATCGAAACCGATCGTCGCGTTGATTATTTCAGTCAGATGGAGTTCTACGCGTAGGCGGAATTAGCGCAGGCTGGTGTCAACCAAATCGGCAGCAGCAACCCATTCTATTCGATTAACGTTGGGACACTACTGACTTAGTATTTAAATTCGACACCAACCCGATTGCATTTGGAGCAGATTGGAATAGGTTTACGGCCCTGCTCACGATGAGTTTTCCGCATCTGCACAACGCGAGAACCATTCCAAACGCCGAGCACATCCGTCTCATGCTCCTTGAATGAACCATAACCGTCAGCATTCCCGTAAACCACATAGTCGCAACAGGGCAACAAGTCCCCATTCCAATTTACAGTTAGAACCTTCCATAGCCAATCACATGGAATATTCTGCGCAGACGGAAACTGGACAGGCTGTGCATCCTCCCGCCCTTCCATACCGAGAGGATTCCCTGGCCGCACACTAAATAAAAATCCCAAATCGTCCGCAAACGCCTTGAATTGATCAACTTGGTGGGCATTGTGCTTATAGAGAATATAGTCAATGAGTACCAAAAGACGTGCGTTGCGCTTCCTGATCGATTTCAACAGCAACTGCAAGTTTTGTTTTATCTCCTCCACATCTCCAACTCGATGTTGGATTCTGTGAACTTCAGTAGTAAAACCGGACACATGCACTTTCAAAAAATCCAAATCATGATCGAGAATCTTGTCAATGTTTTCCTGGTTAAGCAGCACTCCATTGCTTGAAATCATAGTTGCCACGTTGCACTCCCTGGCAACTCTTAAGACTTCACCCAACCGTTGGTAAATAAAGGGTTCACCATTCACATAAGGCACAGCCATCAACAGCGTATCCTTGGTTTGCCGCAAGATGGACTCGACTATCTCAAACTTCATCGTCCCCTTAGGAATAATCTGACCTGCATTTCCGGGGTTAAGATCAGGAATCTCCCCTTTTTCCGACCGGCAAAATACACAATTCTCATTGCAGTGATTAGAAAGTTCGAAATTAATCACAACCGGGGTTCGGCCGGACCGATCCAATTTAAAACGATACGCCGCATAGCATCTCGCCGTATTGAAAATTTTTCTTATGGTCAACTTACCTTTCCGCAGCATCAAAAAAAGCAAGCGGACCTTCAGAAATGAATATTTCGTGAGCATAGGGATACCGTCCCTCGTACCAGCTTAAGGTTGACTAAAACCCTATTTGCTTCTTGATAATATATTTTGGCCTGCTCCGAACTTGATCGTAGATCCTGCCGACATAGATTCCAAGTAGGCCGATCGTGCCCAAAATGACCCCGGAAAGAAACAGGATGGCCGACATGATAGCAGTCCACCCAGGCAAGTTCATGCCTGCAATTTTCATAACAATGATATAGCAAAGCAGAATAAATGAGACCATCGAGACTGTGAGGCCAAAGAACAACGCAAAATACAGAGGCACCGTGGAGAACGACGTAATGCCTCGCAAAAACTCTTTGTATGGATTCAGACTCGTGAACAATCCAAATTTCGACTGGCCGGCGGATCTAGCATCTCTTTCGTATTTGACAACAGCTTGATTAAAACCGACCCACACCGAGAGGCCTCGCAGGTAAGGATCCATCTCACCTAGTTGCAGGACCTCCTCGACGACCCGCCTACTGAGAAGCTTAAAATCACCCGCGTTTTCAAGAAGAGAAATATCCGAGAAAGCGTTGATGGCCTTGTACGCCATCTTCGTGATCCACATTTTCGCGGCGCTTTCTCCATGCCTGTGAGTCCGCACGGTATGCACAATGTCTGCACCATTTTTCCATTCGCGCACCATTTGGGGAATGATTTCGGGAGGATCCTGCAAGTCAGAATCCATGTAAATGGCGGCGTCTCCTCTGCTGGCAGCAAGACCGGCAATCACGCAAGGAGAGACCCCAAAACGTCTCGACATATTAATAATCTTGATTCGGCTATTTTCCGCTCGAAGATTTTGCAGAACATCTAGAGAGCGATCCGTAGAATCATCATTCACAAATATGAGTTCGTAATCCCCGATTGTCTCCACAACGGCCACAACACGGTGCACAAGCTCAGGAAGAACCTCCTCCTCATTTCTGAATGAAAACACTATCGAAATGACAGGCGTATCCATACTCCTCCTCAATTCACAGCGCGCAAAAATATTTGAGTGGTGTCGCGCGCCAAGTGCACCGGGCAAATGATGCCACAATGACACAGTCAGGTTGAGACGCTTCCTCGGTTAGATGATGAGCCAATGGGGGGGGGGGCGCAACTCACGCCAGTCACAGCCCTTCACTCTATTAAGACCGTAGAAATTGAGCTTAGATAGTCCGAAGACAAATCTTCCTCCAAAACGAAAGGATGATCGACTCGCCTTAATGTTCCATCAAAGTAATTCCACAACAACAGTTCATTTTGGTTCTCAAGACCCGAATAAACATGGCCGCTTAATCGGCCAACTTGCGTAACCTGACCGCCATCATAAACTGTTCTGGTGGCGCTGAAAGTACCAAACTTATGAGTTATATATTCGACCTTCACCTCATTCAGAACCGAATAGTGGGCACGAAGTGCCGGGCCGAGCGCCCAAGACTCTTCAAAGACCAGAACGGAATTCACTCGGTTAGGCACGATTGCCAGCAAGGTTTTCTCACGACCTTCCCGTGCAATCACTTCGGCGGGAAAAGCATGGATCACTTTCTGTTGAAGCGACCAACTGTCTGCCCAATCTTTGGTCTGCCGGATGAAGATAGGAGCAAAAAACAATATTACTATTACCAAAGCTAGACGAGCCCTCCTGGGAAATCTCTGCGCCAGAACAAACACAATGAAAATGAAAAGTGCGGAAATTGCGATAGTGGTCTTCGAAGCTATTCCGAACGGACGGATCGAGTAACCAACGGACATATACATTAGCAAGTTCACTAGTGCGCAAAAGCCTAGCAGCAATAAGGCCGCATGGTGTGGCTCGATACTACGATTTCGCATCTTCCTCACATTCCGAATCAATAGAGCCACGAAGAAGGCTCCAATCAAGAGAGGGATCAGTGCTTCGATCCAATACATCGGATTCCGTAGGACTCCAAGGACTCTTGTGAGAATGAAATCGGGATTAAAGCTCTTTCGTGTTCCATTCTGAATCAAGCGGTTATAAAGAATAAAGGACAACTGCAGGAGAGAAAAGACCACGAGATGATGAACGAGCCTCGTGCGTTTCAAGGAAAACCTATGCTGATAGATCCAGGACAATCCAAGAAAAAGAATAAACTGAAAGTAGTAGGCCTCAAGAGTCAGACAACTGATCGAATAAAAAATAAACGAAGCTAGAAACCGTTCCTGGAAATACGCAATAAACGCCAGCAGAAACGCCACCACGCACAAGCCTGTAACCATGTGGGCAGGCCAAGCAGTAAATCCAAACGAAAACGGGTTAATGATCCACAGACATGCGATTAGGGCAATAATCTTGCGATCCAGCCTTGCCGTCTGCAGTGCGTTCAGCGTTTGCAGCGCCTTAAAAAACAGGAGGCTCTCGGCAAGGACGACAGTAGCGCCATAGAGCTGCCACAGGAATGGATTCACCTTAAACGCACCCAGAAGAACATAGCTGAATACACCAGCGAGAATGCGGTTTGAATAAAGATTAGTGTAATAATCCAGCCACTCAGAAGCTGGATGAAATTTTAGGGGCTCAAACAATACAGTATAGTCATCACTATAAAAGCCAAAATACAATGGGCGCCATATGTAGCAAAGGCTCCAAAACAAGACGATCAAACTATATGGATGGGAAAATACCATCCTGAATCGCAACCAATTGCGTTCTGCCATTAAATAACTCTCGACATCTTGGGACTAAACAGATTTAGCGGAAACACTGCACCCATCGATCTAGAACTAGCAGAAAGCATAACCATATTTTTCCCACCGGAATCACAACCGACCAAGAAATCAGAATTTGCGGAGTGCGCCCGGTCGTCAATAGTGGCAGTCATAAGCAGCCTCATGGCTACCGGCTGCTGAGAGTCGTACTGTTGGGCCACCGCTGGTAAGAGATTCGCAAGCCTCGATTGCCGCCGCTAGCGGTTGCAGAAGATCCGAGGTACACAGTGACCTCCCTCCGAGCCTGCGCTGAGCTTCAGAGCTTCAATCGTGCACCAGTTCTTCCTTGGCGCCCCTCAGCTCTCGCAGTAGCTGTTGGTAGTCTCGCGAGGAATTTGGCGCCAGATCACGTTGTGAATGCGCCCCAGAGTTAAGCACTTGGCGCCAAGAGTCTGGACAAGCGCACACTCACCCCTGATCCGTGGTTATCAGGTCGCCCATCCGGCAGAGTGCCCGTTTCAATGCGCAGCGATCTTCTTTCTCCGTAGTTACTGTTCCCGAACCCCGCTGACAAACCGTTGCAGGGCATCCTGCCAAGAGGGCATGCTGAATCCAAAACCATGGAGGCGCTCCTGAGCAAGGACAGAATAGGCGGGTCGCCTCGCAAGACGTCCCATCTGTTCAGTCGTAATGGGACGAACAGGAGTGGAGAGACCCATGAGGCTGACGATGGCCTCTGCGAATTCATGCCAGGTGCAATCGCCGCGATTCGTCACGTGACAAATCCCTCGCAGGTCACTCGTGATGAGATCTTTCAAAGCCAAGGCCAGATCGTCCGCATTGGTTGGGCAGCCTCGCTGATCTCCCACCACCTCAAGGAACGGTTTCTCACTTGCCAGCTTCATCATCGTCTTCACGAAATTGCTCCCGGCATGTCCATAAAGCCAGGCTGTTCGAACCACCAACGTGTTGGGACAGCCCTTCAATGCGGCGAGCTCCCCTTCGCGCTTGGATTGCCCATACGCATTGATAGGATGGGGCTGGTCCTCTTCACGATAGGGAGTCGTCTGAATTCCATCGAAGACATAGTCCGTGGATACATAGATTAATCTCGCCTTGAGCGTGGCAGCGGCACTGGCCACCAAAGCGGTCCCCTGAGCATTCACCGCCATCGCGCGATCCGGCTCTCGCTCAGCCCCATCGACATTGGTGTAAGCCCCGACATGGAGGATGACCGAGGGACGGGCAGCCACGATCTGGGATTCGCAGTCAGCATGCGTGAGGTCAAACTCCGGCAGGTCTTTGAGAATCAGATCTTCTCCGGCGAGGGCCTGCTGGAGCGCCTGACCCAGTTGTCCCTGCGCGCCGGTGATTAATATACGCATAGCTTAGTAATGGGGGTAGCGGGGTATGGGAGTAACGGGACAGGATAAGAGATGAGGCAGAGGGATAATGGAGGTACAGGAACAAGCGGGACAGAGGGGTAATCTGGCAATGGAGTTAGGGCAAGAATATTAGAAAGGATGCAGCACTCATCCCCTCGATCTGCTCGCTGAACTGGCATTCCACGTACCATAACTACCCCATTGCTCCTCTATCCCTCTACCCCTGCCACTTTTACCCCTTCTTGCAGCCGCTTCCCATACTGCTGTTCATAGTACTGGCGAAACTCGCCTGACTTGATCGAACGCCACCAGTCCTCATGCTCCTGATACCATTGGATGGTCGCTTTCAGTCCCTCTTCGAACGGCACGGCTGGGCTCCACCCCAATTGGCACAACTTACTACAATCCACCGCGTAGCGGCGATCATGCCCCGGTCGATCCTGCACCAATCGAATGAGGTCACGGGGTTTACCAAGCTGGCCGACAATCTGTTCAGCCACGGTGATATTTTCCCGTTCATTGCCTCCGCCGACATTGTAGATCTGCCCCGGCTCACCGCGAAGAAATACATGCTCGATCGCCGCACAATGGTCCTGCACTGCCAGCCAATCGCGGCGCTGACGTCCATCTCCATAAAGTGGAAGGGACTGGTCGTCGATCGCATTGGTGATAAAGAGGGGAACGAATTTCTCCGGGTACTGATTCGGCCCATAGGTATTGCTGCCACGAGTCACCATCACGGGAAACCGATAAGTCGTCCAGTAGCTGAGGGCCAAGAGGTCTCCACCAGCTTTGCTGGCAGAATAGGGACTGCGAGGGGCCAGGCAATCGTTCTCGGTCGACATCCCGGTCTCGACACTGCCGTACACTTCGTCTGTGCTGACTTGGAGAAATCGCTGCAGGCCGGCGCGACGAGCTTCCTCAAGCAACACGCCAGTCCCTACCACATCGGTCCTGGCAAAGGCCCCCGGATCGAGAATCGACCGATCCACGTGGGTCTCCGCCGCGGCATTGATCACCCCTTCAATCCGGTGCTCACGGAGAAGCCGTTCGACCAAGGACTGATCGCCAATGTCCCCATGCACAAAGGTATGACGGGCATGGGCCTCGATCGCCTTGAGATTTGCGAGGTTGCCGGAATATTTCAGCGCATCCAGATTCACCACCTCATGGCCGCCTTGCACAACCAGGCGACGGACGAGATGGGAGCCGATGAAGCCGGCTCCGCCGGTTACGAGGATTCTCACAGGGAATCCTCGGGGGTAACGGGGCAATGGGGTAGAGGGGCAGGGCAAGAGACGGGGTAGAGGGATACCGGGGGTAAAGGGATACGCGGGATAAAGGGATAACTATCGCCGTGCAGCATGCCCATGCTTGGATTCCCGTTATTTATCACTGGTTCCTTTGGCTCTGAGGGATCGTATGAATGAATTCAACATTCGGCTAATGCTTTCGGCTTTTGCTTCAAGCTGGTCATAATCTGATAACTCTAGATAGCGAAGGTCCCTTGCCAGCAAGCTATGGTATCGAGTCTCCTCAAGGCTGGCTCTTGCTGTGACCAGAAATTGAATATATTCTTTTCTTGAGTGCCGCGCATTTCCTTCGACGATATTTGCGGGCACAGAAGAAGCGGCTCTGCACAGCTGACTGGTTAGTCGAAACTTCTCATGGTCCGGGAAAGAACTCGTGAGCCTGTAGACGTCCAAAACCATTTCATGCGACAGTTTCCAGACCTCAAGCTCCCTCCAATGCATCCTATTCCTATCCCTTTACCCCTCTATCCCTTTTATCCCATTACCCCTTCTTCTACCCCCTCTATCCCCATACCCCATTATCCCGCTACCCCCTCTACGCCCCCATCTTATTCGCACCGGTTTTCGCCACCAGCAAATTGGCCTGATGGAGGGATTCGATCGTCCCGGCGTCAGTCCACCAGCCCTCCAAAATATCCCAGGTCAATGTTCCTTCCGCGATGTAGGCATTATTGACGTCGGTAATTTCAAGTTCGCCACGGCCGGACGGCTTGAGGGTCTTGATGATATCGAATACGTGCGCATCATAAAAATACATGCCCGTGACCGCATAGGAAGATCGGGGATTCGCCGGCTTCTCCTCGATCTTCACAACCCGATTCCCTTCAAGGATCGGCACCCCGAACCGTTGCGGGTCCTTCACGTCCTTCAATAGAATTTTTGCCCCCTGCTGCTGCTTCCGAAACGCGTCGGCGGCGCGGGCGATGTTGCCTTCGATAATATTGTCACCCAAGATCACACAGATCGATTCACCATCCGCAAAATGCTCGGCCAATCTGAGAGCATCGGCAATCCCGCCTTCACCCTCTTGGTAGGTATAGTTCAGCCGCTTCAGACCGAAGTCTTTCCCGTTACCCAGCAATCTCAGGAAATCTCCCGCGCTGTTGCCGCCCGTGACCAGCATGATTTCATCGATCCCGGCATTGGCCAACGCCTGAATGGGATAGTAAATCATGGGCCGATCGTAGACCGGCAGCAAATGTTTATTGGTGACTTTGGTGAGCGGAAGCAACCTGCTCCCTAATCCGCCAGCCAGAACGACGCCTCTCATCCTCTACACACTCCTCCCACACCGGGCTTCCGAACCCTGCCTTGTGACTGCTGAAGATTGTACCAGGGCCACACCCGGGCGGACAGGGAAAATAATTCGGGAAACAAGGCACGCAACAGGCCCAGGGCCCCGACAATTAATGGATGTGCTCAATGCTGCAGGACGATGCCGGAGTATAGGTCGGGACCGCCTCCTTGAGCCGGCGAAGCAGCTCATCGTCATCACCCTGGCTCACCGCAGCTTCAAGCTGAACGATCGCCCGATCGAGGCGATCCGATTGCATCGCCGGGGGACTGATGGCGCGCCGGATCTTTGCATGTTGCGTGGGCTCAACCCGTTCCGTCTCTTCAAAAAGTTCTTCGTACAATTTTTCGCCTGGACGTAAGCCGCTGTACACAATCTGAATATCCTGATCAGGCACAAGACCGGACAAGACAATCATATTCCTAGCCAGATCGGCCACTTTAACCTGCTCTCCCATATCCAGCACGAACACCTCGCCGCCCCGTCCCAACAGGCTGGCCTGCAGCACCAATTGCACCGCTTCCGGAATCGTCATGAAGAACCGTTTGATCTCGGGGTGAGTCACCGTAACCGGGCCTCCCCTTCGAATCTGGTCCGCAAATAATGGAACGACACTCCCGTTACTGCCCAGCACGTTTCCAAACCGAACCACCGTAAACTTCGTCTGGCCTCGACGACTCAGGCTCTGCAACAGGTCTTCAGCTACCCGTTTCGTGGCACCCATGACACTTGTCGGATTCACCGCCTTGTCGGTGGAAATGAGCACGAAACGATTGACCCCGCAAGCCAATGCCGCCTCGGCCACAACTTTTGTCCCAAAGATGTTATTGCGAACGGCCTCCTTAGGATTGAGCTCCATCAACGGCACATGCTTATGCGCCGCAGCATGAAAGACAAGCTCAGGGTCCGTCTGCTTCAATACCTCAATCACCCGGTCCTGTACTGTGACATCTCCCACCGCCGGAACGATCCTGACTTTCGGAAATTGCATCCGCAGCTCAAGATCTAACGCATAGAGTCCATTCTCATACCGCTCAAAGAGAATCAACGAAGCCGGTTGGTAGCGAGCGATCTGCCGGCAGAGCTCAGACCCGATCGAGCCCCCGGCGCCGGTCACAAGCACTCGTTTCCCTTCGAGCAACGGATGCAACTCCTGCCGATCCATCTGAATCGGTTCACGTTGCAGGAGATCCTCCAGACTCATCGGCCTGACCTGTCTCAGCGCCTCAGGATTTGCCAGCAGTTGTTTCATGCTCGGCAAGATCTTGATGGGAACCTTGCACCCCTCCGAGGCTGCGAGGATTCGTTGCTTTAGTCCGGTCGAAGCAGAGGGAATCGCCACAATAATCTCATGCGCGACCAGCTCGTGCGCCAGAGCGGGAATATCCCCAATCGCCCCCACGACCGGCACCCCGTGAATTTTCATCTTCCGCTTGACCGGATCGTCGTCCACCAATCCAACAGGTCTGTAGTGCCCCCCTCCGTCGCTCAACATATCCCTGACCAGCAACTCACCGGCATGGCCAGCTCCAACCACCAACACCCTTCGAGCCGTAGGACTTACTACCTGAAGCCATTCGCGGAACCAGCGAACGGCCAACCGAATACCAGCAAGGAAAAGCCCGCTAAACACACCTGTAAGAATAATAACCGAACGGGGATAGGAGACCCACCCGAGGAGACCATGTACCACACCGTAAAACACCGCAGAACTGGCGACGGAGGCCCAGAGGATACGGCCCAAATCATGAAGGCCGACATAACGCCAAAGCCCACGCTGAATACCAAATGCGGCAAGACCGACACCATAGATGACCAATACGATAGGCAGGCCCCTGAGGAACAGCCTTGCCTGGTCGGGGGGAATGTCCCCTTCGAATCGAAGCGCAAAGGCCGTCACATTCGCCGCAGCAATCAGTCCGAGTTGTATGCAGACCACAAAAGCTGACCTATGCTGAAGCACTAACTGCCCATAGTGATGGACGACACGATGAAACAGTGAAATCACAACTTTTTGCATATGCTTATTCTCAGCCTAATCGCGGGGACTAGCAGTTACGCTTCCACCGACACGCCAGATCTTCTGGCGCAGGAATCCTTCGCTCGCCCATCACAGGAAGGGTAGCTCAAGACGGCCAGCGCTAGAAGCACCCAGAAAAATATGGCCAACGACCCAACCAGCATTTGATCGAACTGCAACCGTAGCATCAACCCTGTAACACTGCCAACGGTCCCCAGGAGCATGGCTTTAGGCATCCACGCATGAGCACGGCGGTACTCCTCAGCAGTCTTCAGCATAACCCGCGCGATGAACCACCCGAAGAGCAGTAGCCCTGGAAGCCCGACATGGAGAGCGAGATAAAGAAAAATATTATGTGTCCCTGCACGCGAGACGCCATACTGACCAATGACAACTTCTTGACCCTGGCCATACAATGAAAGATAGCTGAGGTTTCCATATCCGATCCCAACCAACCAGTGTTTGGCAATCTCGGAGAAGGTAAACCCCCAAATTTCAAACCGATGAAACACAGATGAAAACCCTCTATTAGCAGGAAGCGCGTTCACAATGTCTGCACTCACTCCCGCGACAGGTATTGCCCCCTCGTTGGAAACCAGCAGGACCGCGGCAATCACACATACCGTCACAAGCGCGGCGACAATCTTGGCGGAGACCGAACGGATGAACCAGGCAATCACCCACAGCTCTCCAACCAGGGCGACCAACCCTGCACGCGACTGAGTCGCAAGCAGGCAGACCATCATCATTCCTACCGCAATTACACCGGCACTTTTCACTTCTGGAGGCCCCTCCCCTAATGCCAAAACCAACGCAAAAGGAATGACCATGACGAGAAATGTGGTCAGCCACACTTCAGCAGAAAAAAACGAAACCACGGCTTGAGGATTGTGAAGGTTAAACTGTGAGAGTCCATAGGCCGTGACAACGATAGCGACAATCCCGATCAGCCCCAAGAGTACCTGCCGATAGCGTAGCTCGTTGAAGAAGTAGATGACCGAATAGAAAACCACCATATGCTGAAGCAACTTGCCATATTCCTTCAGACTATAGGACGGAACCACCGCAAAGGGGATCGTGAGTCCAACCCAGACGACAAAAGCCAAGAGGAGCATGTCGTATGGTGTCCGAGAATAGAAAAAGCGCCGATTGGTGACACACCACCCAACCAGCAACCCAAGGAGAAGAATAAACCCGTTTCGCTCAACAATGAGCAGCGATTTGAAGGGAAGCACTGCGATATACACCGCCAATACCACGCGGATAATGGTATCAAAATAGGCCACCCGCTCGGATGACGGCATGGCGCTGAAGGAAGTCGGTGTCATCGCAATCCTCTCAAGAACCGACTGGCTGCATCCGTTGCTCCCTGTCCCTCACTGCGAGGACAAGGAAAACAAACAGCATCACCCACCCACAGAGGATAGCGACCCGCCATTCCTCCGCTGCATGCTGATACAGCATTGCGACGCCTCCGCAGAAAGCCATGAGGGCATATTCGGCTAACACAGTCTTGCGATGCCCCCAGCCGCTGAGCACCAGCCGCTGATAGTAGTGCGTCCGATGGGCGACCCAGACCTTCTCTCCTTGCCAGACCCGACGGATCAGCGTAACAGTCGCATCCAGAATGAATGGTGAAAACAAGATAAACGGCACCCACACGTCGAACACTCCATCCCGACAACCTAAAACGATCAAGGCGCCGCACAAAAATCCACTCACAACGCTCCCCACATCTCCCATGAAAATCTTGGCTGGGGGGAAATTATACGCAAGAAACCCCGCTGAGGCCGCGGACAAGAGAAGGGCCGAGACCAAAATAAATTCGTGTCCCGCCTTCCAGGCAAAGTACGCCATGAACCCACATCCGAGAGTAGTCATCCCTCCAGCAAATCCGTCCATTCCATCCATAAAGTTGTAGAGATTGGTGAACCATACCAAAAACAGAATGGTGATCGTGGACCCCATCCATCCCAGTTCGATTGCTCCAAAGAATGGGAGCTGAATAACCGGAAAGAGGAGGCCCGCTCCGAGGGCGAGGATGCCAGATACGGCAACCTGACACCCAAGTCGAAGCCATACCGGCACTCCTCCACGGTCATCCATGAAAGACACCAAACCTAACAGCATCGTCAGGCCAAGAATCCAGCTTTCCAGATGACCCCACCCCGGCCCCGATAGGCCCTCTCTCATAACCAGAAGTCCAAGAACTCGGGCAGCGATCAAACCAAGAAAAAGGCTCCCGATAATCGCCAGACCTCCCGTCCGCGGAATCGGCACATCATGAAGAGAACGCTCATTGGGGTGGTCCAATAAACACAAGAAAGAGTCAAGGCGAGTCAAGCGCCAGGTTAGCCAGCAAGACAAAGCCCCAACGCCAAAGACAAGCCCCGTAAGCATCATCGTAGACTTGCCCGATAGAAGCGGATCATCTCCGGCACAGCGTCATTGAACCTATACGGAGGGCAATACCCTAGATCTCGCGTGATGGCCGCTGCGCTATACCATGCGGATCCGATCAGTTTCTCTAGCGTTGATGAACTGACCGGAACCGATCGCCCCGTTGCAGTCTGCATAATATCCCCACAGGCTGCCCCCATCTTCAGCATCCAGAGGGGCACCCGCCGCGTCGGGATAGTCTTCCCAAGCCCCGTCCGCAGCAAATCATAGATCGCAGAAATCTCGTACGGCTTCTCGTCCGTCACCACATACGCTGGCTGCCTGATTCTTGGCTGTTGGAGCGCCAACATCGTCGCATGCACAAAATTGCCGACATGGAGCATACTTCGGGCGTTATTCACGCGAGGCAGAGGGGGAAAGCGACCCTGATCGATTGCAGCGATCATCCGAAAGAGATTGCCCTTCTGAGTGGGCCCATAGACCATCGGCAAACGAAGCGACACGGCGATGAATCCTGTTTTTTTCGCATAGTCCATGACTAACTGTTCAGCGGCCCATTTCGACTGCCCATAGGGAGTTTCTGGAAACGGCGGCTGGGACTCATCCACACAGCCTACCGTCGTCTCGCCGAACACCTTCACCGTGCTTGCAAACACCACACGGGATGCCCCACCCGCAACAGCCCCTTCTAAGACATTCCGTGTTCCCTCGACATTAATGCCGTGGAAATCCAGGGCAGCCGACTGCTTCTCGTCCAGGACATGAGCTTTGCCGGCCAAATGCACCACGCCAGCACAACCAGCTGTTACAGCTCGCATGGCTCGGGCATCGCGCAAGTCACCCACCGCGACTTCGACATCTGCCGGGAACGATACTGTAAGGGATCGCTCCCGCACGAGAGCACGAACAACATATCCCGCGCCATGGAGTTCTTTGACCAGATGCTCTCCAAGAAATCCAGCAGCTCCTGTGACGAGTACGCGTGTCATACATTTCGGAGGGAGGATCGGCCCTCCCAGCTCTGACCTAACAATTCTCGGTAGAAATCTAGCATTTGGCCGGCAACCCTGGGTACGGAATATTCCCGGACCACTATTTCGCGTGCCGCAACACCCATTGCGGCACATTGGGTGGGATGGTCAAGCAAGAACCCAATGGCCTCCGCAAGCGCGGCTGGGTTTTTTACTGGAACTAACAACCCGTTGACGTGATGACGAACGACCTCACGGCACCCTGGCACATCCGCTGCCACGATCGGTTTCCCGCATGCTGCTGCCTCCAGCAAAACCTTGGGAAGCCCTTCCCGATAGGACGGCAACGTGACCACTGTCGCCGAAGCCAACACTACGGGCATATCGTCTCGATGTTCCCACCATTCGATAACGCCCTCATGCCCCCACTGCTGCAATTGATGTCGCTCGATTGCCGCAGGGTTATCCTCATCGCATCGCCCGACAAGCACGAAGCGGGCCTGCACTGCCCGCTCCTTCAGCCGACGGGCGGCCTGAACAAATTCGCCCACGCCTTTGTCCCATAACATGCGCGACGCCAGCATAACGACCGGCACTCCCTCTGTCGCTTCGCGTGGGCAAAATCGTTCGACGTCGACACCCGATCCGGGAATGATCCGTGAGCGGCTGGAGACGACGATCCCCTCTTGGACCAACCGATCGCGATCTTCGCTGTTTTGGAATAATGCGAGCGAACGATGATTGAGGGAAAGCGCGGTCTTGAGTCCCAATCGAACACCAAGCTGAAGGCAGACTGACTGGTCAGATCGATCGGTAAACGTATAACCGAGACCGGCAAACGCATTGATAACGGCGGGAACACGCGCGATCCATGCGGCAAAGGAGCCGTACAGAATCGGCTTGAGGGCCACATGGTGGACGATGTCCGGCCGCTCGCGCCGATAAAGCCAAACCAGCTGCATCATCGCCCGCAGCTCGCTGAAAGGGTTTCGGCTGCGACGGAGCAAAGTGAGGGGCAACAGCCGGAAACCTTCCTCCCGAATCTGTTCTCCGTGGCCGGTGACTCGAGTTGCGATTATGACCTCGAACCCCGCATCCCGTGCAGCCCGCGCGAGATCGAGTCGATGGGACCAGAAATACCAATCTTCGGTGATCAGAAAAAGAAGACGAGGACGAGTGCTCATTCACGTTCAACCCAGGCCTGGAACATCAGCACATTCCACAATGGATATTGCCAGTTCCGCTTGCCGGAAAGATGCTCCGCCCACTTTTCCCGGATCGGGGCAGGGTGCAAATAGCCTTCACGGCGGAGTCGCTGCTCATCGAGCAGCTCCTCGGCCCACTCACGCAACGGCCCGCGCAGCCAGGAGTCCAATGGCACACCAAACCCCATCTTGGGCCGCTCGATCAACTGCCTGGGCACATACCGGTCGAGGACGCGCCGCAGGAGCCATTTTCCCTCGCCCTCTTGACGGATCTTGAACGAAAGCGGAAGCCGCCAGGCAAACTCCACAACTCGATGATCAAGCAACGGCACGCGCGCTTCCAGACCCACAGCCATGCTAGCCCGATCGACTTTCGTGAGAATATCGTCCGGGAGATACGTGATCAGATCGAGATACATCATGCGCATGGTGAAATCCTGAAGAGTCGCCCAATTAGCTCGGTCTGTGACAGGAGTCAACGGCTCCACCCCCTGCACCACAATCTCGGCAGGATCTTTCCAGAGCGAGATCATGCCCAGATACATGGTGTCCGGGTCCGGCAGCGCCAGCAGAGCCGCGAGCTTGTGCAACTTGTCACCGGGCTTGGCCACCACGGGAAGAAACCGTCCAAACCGTTCAAAGAAATTCGCCCAGGCTGCCGGCGACAAGGACGTGATCCCACCGGCCAAACCACGCCGTATTGACGGAGGCACCAGGTCCAGGTATCTCCACAATCGCCTTCCCCAGAAATACCGGTTATACCCCGCAAACAATTCGTCGCCGCCATCGCCGGATAAGGCCACCGTCACATGCCTGCGCGCCAGCTCAGAGACTAAAAATGTCGGGATTTGAGATGAGTCGGCAAACGGCTCATCATACATAGCCGGCAACCGTGGAATAACCGCTCGCGCCTGCTCAGGAGACACATACAGTTCCGTATGATCCGTCCCTACATGTTCTGCCACTTTTCTAGCATGAATCGCTTCATTGTATTCCGCCTCATGAAACCCGACCGTAAATGTCCGAATCGGACGATTGCTCTGCGCCTGCATGAGCGCCACGACCAGCGATGAATCGATCCCGCCGGACAGAAACGCACCCAAGGGGACATCCGCGATCATCCGTAACCCCACGGCGTTGCGCAGGAGCCCATCGAGTTGCTCGACCGCCTCCGCTTCTGATCCTTTGAATGGGGAGGCACAGCCTGCCTCAACACGTTCCTTCGCGGACCAATAACGAACCGGCCTCCATGCCGCATGACGGGCATCCGGGTCAGGCGAAAATCCCTCAGCTGCTTCGAGCTCCCTTTCCCCCACGGTCAACACACAACCAGCCGACAACTTGTAAACATGCTTATAGATCGACAGTGGCGCTGGCACATACCCTACTCTCATAAATGAGGCTAGAGCCCCGCGGTCAATCTCTGCGTGGAAGCCCTTGTGCGCTCGGAGCGCCTTCAGCTCTGAACCAAACAAAAACGTCTTTCCGGCCCATCCGAAATACAGCGGTTTGATTCCGATCCTGTCGCGAACAAGCGTCAGAACTCGTCTTTCCCGGTCCCAAAGGGCGAAGGCAAACATCCCCACAAATCGCCGCACTGCGCTCTCAATGCCCCACTCCTCGAAGGCGGCGAGCATGACCTCTGTATCCGAATGCCCACGAAACTTCGCGCCGGCGATCTCCAGCTCAGACCGCAGCTCAGCAAAATTATAGACCTCGCCATTGTATGAGAGAACGTAGCGCCCGCTTGAGGACAGCATTGGTTGATGGCCCTCAGGCGACAAATCCAAGATAGAGAGCCGCGCATGACCGAGGCCGACCCCGACTCGTTCATCGCACCAGACGCCGGAGTCGTCAGGGCCTCGATAACGAATCGCTCCGATCATCTCGGACACGAGACGATTCGGCTCTGACTCGCGATAGTTCAAGACTCCGACAACGCCACACATTACGTGAACACCAGAATCGCTGATCTCCTATTATCAGGCCCGTGAAGAGGGAGATTCGCCGGCAAGCGTGCCCTCTGAAGTCGCACGACTCCACACCCGCTGCCAGTGCATGCGCACCTCGTCGTTCGCAGCCCGAAATGATTGTCGCGACCGCTGGCTCATGCTTCCCGTGACAGCCAGAAGGACGTCGCGGCCCAGCGCCAGACTGTGAATCAGGACTCCTCGCACCGCTGTCAGCGCTGACGGAACGTCACTGACCTGCTCCACCAACTGATGGCAATAATTCAAGCGTCCTCGGCCTGATTTCCCGGCAGAAATTCCCTCCATCCGATATCCCAGCAGAATGTCTGGGAGGGCGGCAAAGCAACTGGCACGATAGCTTCGTAGCAGCAGATCCTGATCCTGTCCCTTGGTCAGCTTGTCCCTATAGCGGTGACGAGCAAACCATGATCGCTTGCCCATCCAGGTTGGATGGGCAAGGGGAAAACCCCACCAAGGTCGTCGACAGATATCCTCGTGTGCACTCGCAGTAGGATATACGCCGAGCACCTGGCCATCTTCCTTGAACAGGACGGCCCCATGTCCGAGCAGATCGATGTCTGGGTGCGCCTCAAGGTACCGCACCTGCCGTTCAAGCCGCTCGGGATAGGCCACGTCATCCGCATCCATCCTGGCGATATACTTTCCCCTGGCAAGCTCAATGCACTGATTCAAGCGTGTCGCCAGCCCCTGCTGCCCGCCTGCTCCATGCACCACGTGAATTCGAGCGTCGCTGAGTCGACTCAGGATCAGGCCTGTCTGATCCGTGGACCCATCATCGACGACGATCAATTCCCAATCTGAAAATGTCTGCCATAGGATGGATCGGAGAGCTGACTCCAGGGTAGAGGCCGCATTGTGGACCGACATCGCCACTGTGACTAGAGGATCGGCCATGATCAACTTTCCCGGTAAAACATCCGCCCAGGCCAGCCAGCAGCAGCATAGGTGTGCGCACCGAAGAGGCGCCAGGACAGCTCAAACACTATTCTGCGTGCGGCACGAGCCCCTCGCTGCTTGCCCCAGAACAAAGACGCACAGACGACAATCAGGGCTCTGAGCAGCTTCAAGAACGGACCGAACCTGTGCCGACGGGCTATTGTTTCAAACTCGGGCCAGTCGATGGCTCGATGAGGCCGCTGAGCGACTTGCTGAGTCAACGCTCCCAGCAGTTCATCGAATCGTCGATCGTAGGTATGGTCCTGGCTGACTCGTTCAAATCCACGACGAGCGATGGTATCCCGACGATCGGAATCAGCCAACAGCGACTTGACGGTACCGACCAATTCGGCGCGGCCTTCGAAGGTAAGAACCTCCTCGCCAAGGCGAAAGTATTTCTCTAGATTTGGTGCCTGCTCGGTCAACAGACATCCTCCATATCCGGGGACTTCAAAAACCCGCGCTTTGATCTGACGATCTTGCGTGCCTCCCGTGCCTTTTCGAGACCCCTCGCTGAAATTCAGACTGACCTGAGAGGCCCGGACAATCTCCGAAATCCGTTGGGCCTCCACCGGCCCAGCAGGCCACCCGTGACCGAAACAGGCCACATCAATTCCTTCGCGACGCAACACCTCGACCATCGCGGGACGATTCCCATAGGCGGCGCCGACGAAACTCACGGGATACAGGCAGGCAGCAGCGGGGAGCGGCGGAGTCAATGTCTCTACATTCGCCGCCCATTGAGAGAGATAGGGTTTGCCGATGCCATCACGCTGATACCACCCCACCGCGCGAGGATAGGTCGTCACGGTAAGATCCCATTCTGCTCCGATCAGCCGTGAGAACATCGGATACTTCCACGAATCATCGGTCGACCAATTGACCAGAAGAGGGCCGCTCTTCCGGATCAGGCGCATCGTCTCGATCCAGACTTCGTACTGCATCAGCACACAGAACACGATATCTGGAGACGTCTCTTCCACCTGCTTCAAGAGGGCGCGGTTCAACCCGGCAAAATCGGCATAGGGCTCACGGGAAAACGACTCAAAAAAACTGACACGATGCCCTAGCCTCCGTAATGCGGGAAGAAAATTCACGTATTCATAGCCCTCACCTCGGGCGGGATCGCCATAGGCATGCTCGCCAAAGACGCAAAGGATGTTCATCGCGCGGGAGCCGTCGCGGGACGCCGAGCGGTCACATGGTACCCCACCGTAAACCGTCGTTCACGATCGAACCGGTCCAGGAATTTGCAAAGAATTGGGACCGCGAGGCCTAGCAAGGGAAGAAGCGCCATCCATACCGGAAACCAAAACAGTCGTATCGCGAACGGAAGATCCATCTTGAAGGGATTCGTGGTCAGGACAAATCTCAGCGCTTCCTGTCCGAAAAACCGCAATGATCCCTCATTGGGTTCAATGCTGATATCGGTAAACCCCGCTGCCCCCAAAAACCGCTCATACCACCAGGGCGTGTATCCACCATAGTAATGGTAGGGCTCCTGATGAATGCCTGATCCAAGTGGTGCCGTCAGGATGAGCGTCCCACCTGGCTCAAGAATTCTCGCCAGCTCCTTCACGACGGCAATCGGTTCTGGATGGTGCTCCAGCACTTCCGTGCAGAGAACCGCGCCAAAACTCCCATCAGGAACCGGAATTACCGCGAGGTCTGATACATAGTCGAGCAGGCCGTATGCCCCGTGTCGCAATTGATCGCCCCGCAATGGAGCCAGATCCTGGGTTCGGTACTCGCAGTGCGCAAACAGATCTCGATAGGGACAGGATCCTGCGCCGACATCAAGCACTTTGGTTCCGGCTGGCAGCTGCGCGGCCTGCTCCGCAATCCATCGATCTCGCCTGACAAGGTTGAATGAAAACAGCTCGCTCTGAGCCAGGCGGCTCCTGAGGCCGTTACCCACGCGCCCTCACAAACTCAAACAGACCGCAGCCATACTCAAGACTGTCTGCAACATCAAGAGGAACACCTTCGTTAAACTGTCCAGAATCATCGACGAGAGAAAACGATTGGAGCTGCAGCTCCTGGAAGAATGATCTGACCGTGCCGGGTGAAAATACCCGGTGCGCATTGAAACAGACCCGCTCCCGTCCGACCGGCACTGAGAGGAACAGCCTCCCGCCTGGCTGCAACACGCGCTGCAGTTCCGCCGCAGCGAGTTGGCTCCCGTCCGGACTTATTGGGTCACCGTATCGACCAAGGCCTACATGCTCCATGACATGCAGACAGGATAACGACGCAATACTGGCGTCACGAAAGGGCAGCCGCACGATGTCTCCGGCAAGAGAATTCAAATTCGACAGACGCACGCGGAGGGGGCGATAGTCGACGAAGACCGTTTTCACGCTCGCACTCAGCACATTGATCATCATCGCGCTGGACCCGACATCGACATGCAGCGGGGGCGTGAGATCCCGCAGCCGGCGCGCAAGCCATGCCGCCTGAAAGAAATAGTGAGGATCGAAAGGGGTCGCTTTCACACGATCAGTCAAACAGGGATACGAATCGCCGAAAGAGATCTTCTGACCTGGCGCCGCATCCTGATAGGCAAGCCAGTCGGCGAAGTAGCGAGGTAACGCCCTCACATTCGCAACAATATGCGGGCCGAGAAACGCCCCACCCCACCGAGCCATAACACTTTTACGAAAAAGCCGTTTCAACATACCACTGCCGCAATGCGCCCACACTCAATCAACCAGAACCTCCAGACAAGAGTGGCGCCCACCACTCACTCGGTCAGACATTCCCGTAGCGGGTGTTCTTGATCATGGTGTACCCCTTGATAAGATCGCTGATGCCCATATCGAGTGAATGTATCGGCTGAAAACCCGTCGCTTCGATCTTGGCGTTGGACACGATGTAATTGCGCTGGTCCGGATCCTTCCCTACCGGCGCATCAAGGAAGACAAAATCCTGGACCTGCTTTTGGATGCGCTCGCACAGCTCCTTCTTCGACACGTTGGCATCGGACAGGCCAACGTTATAGATCTGGCCTTTCATCTTGTCGAAATTCGCGATGGCATGCTGAAAGACGCGCGAAACATCGCGCACGTGCACATAATTACGCTTGAACGAGCTTTCGAACAGGACGACGAACCGATCGTAGACGGCGCGGTAGGTAAAATCGTTCACGAGCAAATCGATCCGCATGCGCGGCGACATTCCGAACACTGTGGCGAGCCGGAAGCTGATGGCGTTCTCGCGCTGCATGAGCTCCTTCTCGATCTCCACTTTCTCCTTCGCATAGAGCGAAATCGGGTTCAGGGGAGACTCTTCCGTACAAAAGTTATTCTTATCGCCGGTCCCGTAAGCGCTATTGGTGGTTGGCATCAGCACCA
>ERZ1292640.1075-Hain-H43-02um-R1-1075-length-22548-cov-12_pt1 | contig 22548 bp, 27 predicted proteins | sample MGYA00564404_ERZ1292640 | MGnify/ENA primary metagenome ERZ1292640 (study PRJEB36523, sample SAMEA6512636) | groundwater metagenome | collected 2019-01-08 | study: AquaDiva: Metagenomics assemblies of 32 groundwater samples
ATGGTTTCTAGACTCCTCTGATTACCCCCAACATATGCCATAATGAATAAATTTGGGTATTATGGGGTTTTTAAAGCTTTCGGTGAAGAAATTGAATTTTTCCAATCAAACCAAAACACTTACATGCTCGTGCTTTTCTATCCTTATCACGTTCTGCACGAAGCTCTCAATCTTTGATTCATGGGAAACAATTATCACTTGATTCATATTTAATTGTTCAAGAACGTCCCTCACTTTGTCAAGCTGTTCCGTGCTGAATCCGTCAGTCGGCTCGTCAAGAATTATGATGTCTTTAGTTTTTATTCCGACAATTATGTCATTGATAACTTTATTAAGAGCAAGCCTGTAAGAAAGCGCAACCGAAGTTTTTTCTCCGCCGCTCAGATTTTCAACATATGTTTCATAGCCATTCTGCTCGATAACCGGAGTAAATTCCTCATCAACTCTTACATTTATGGTTTCATCTTCCATCAAAATATCAAACCATTTCTTAAACAGCTCATTAAACTGCGAATGAATGTTCACCATCACGTGCTTTTCCATTGTCGACATCAAATTCACAAAAAACTCGTCTATCCAGTTTATCAATTGGGCAAGGTAAGCAAGCTTTTCTTTTGCTTTCTGCTTTTCGGAAATTTCTTTTTCAATAGCTGCTATAAATCTTTTCATAGATTCTTTTGCGCTTTCGCACTTGCCCTTTTCTATTTCAAGAAATCTTTCCTGCGGAAGCAGCCCGTCAATTTCTTTCCTGACTGCATTGTATTTTTCTTCTGTCTGCGAATATTTTTCTATTTTAGCGCCAAGCTCGATTTTTCTTGCATTTAGCATTCCAATTTCTTTCTTTATTTTTTCTTTTAATCCGGATTTTTCATGCTTTGAATTTTCTTTTTCCTTCAGATTCTCAAATTTTATTTTTGTAATATTGAGATGGTTCTGCTCTTTTACAAGATAGTCAATCTCTTTTTTTAGCTCAATTTTTATTTTCTCAAGCTTTGACTCCTCATCTTTTATTTTTTTGATTTCATCCAGGTAATGGCTGCATTTTTCATTTTCTCTTGAATTTATTTCATGCTTATGCTCTTCGTCAACTTTTTGCTCGCATACCGGGCATAAATCAAGGGACTGTATTTTGCGCATTGTTTCATTGCAATGCTCCATCCTTACCTCCAATTCCCTGGCCTGCCTTGCCATATTTCTGTAATCCAAATCTGTCTGGCTTATTTCTTTTTCCTTCTCGTCAATTTTTTTTGAGATTGATTTCAGGTCTTCCAATCCTTTTCCTTCCAGTTCTTTTTTTAAATCTTCGGTTTGATTTTCAAGTTTTTTTATTTCCTCGTTCAGCCTGTTGTTCTGCTCAATCCTGATTTTGAGATTGGATTCTGTGACGCTTAATCCTTTTCTTGCAGAAGTAAGTTCTCTTATATCGCTCTCTAAGTATTCAATAGATTTTTTCTTTTCAGAAATTATTTTCTTGAGCTCCCCTATTTTCGGATTTAAGTCGGTTATTCTGCTGTCCAATTCAATTATTTCTTTTTTTCTTTCTTCCAAATCTTTTTTCTTGTAATCCAAATCAATTACAAATCCTTCAAGATGCCTTTTCTTTTCCCTCAGTGCGCTGATGATGATTTTTGAATTTTCTTTTATTCTCTTGTACTTGTCAATGTTAAAAACTTTCCTTAAAGTGTCCAAACGCGCTTCTTTGCTCTCGTAAAGAATCTGCCTCATCTCTTCCTGCGGCGTATAGACCGTGTACCTGTAAACCAGGTCCTTGCTTTTCTTTAGCAGGTCTTTTGGATAGCCGAGCAAATCAAGTGAAATGGCCCTTAGTTCCTCAGATGTCGCGTCTTTTTTAACTCCGTTGATTATTACATACCCTGCTTCCTGTTTTATGTCGTCGTTGCTTCTTTTCAAAGTTCTCTTTATGATAACCTCTTTGTTTTCAATCTGCAGGTGCAGTTCAACGCTTCCTTCTTTTTTTCCGTGCCTCAGCAAAGTGTAAGCCGGCAGCTCGCCTTTCTTTGCGCCAAACAATGCAAATTCAATTGCAAGAAGAATGCTGGACTTTCCGCTTCCAATATCGCCGGCAAGCAGAACAGAGCCTAAAGGAAAATTAACAGTCTGAACTTCATAGCTTCTTATGTTATTCAATCTGATTGATTTCAGGAACATATTTCGAAGTAATGTTTCTAGTTATTTAAAAGTTTGTTGAAGAAAAGTTCAAATGATTAAATATAGTTACTACTAAGAAGGTACCATAATTACAAAACATTTAAATAGTAACATATACTACTTAATTAGTTATGATAAGACGAAATAGTGTACTAATTCCAGATGGAACGATATTTACTCCGCAGGATATATACGGAAGACTGGGGGCCATAGCCCTAACAGCGGCTAATCGTCCACGCATTCTAGGTGTAGCTATAAAGCAGGAAGGAAATTTAGTTGCAGTAATAAATACTTCAGGATACGCTGTTTTCAAGGAAGAAGATATAAACAGAAGTCATGATTGTAGACAATTAGGTTTGTACTATCAAAGTGCTTAGATGAGTTTCTTGAGATTATTCACTCAACTTCTTTTTCAAACTTTCAATTACATGAACCGGCGTCGGGTCTATTTTATTCTGCAGTGCCAAATAATAAGAAGCAAAATCTGCGTAATACAATGCCGAGAATAATCTTGAAAGAAGTGAGCTTCCTTTTGTGAAAATCTCAACAACATCAACTTTCTGGGAAATAATCTCTTTCGTTATGTCCATTCTCTTCTTTATTCTGTCATTGTCAAAATTATCCCTTAAAAATATTGAAATGAATTTTTCCCTGCTCATTGTCTGATAGCCGACTATTTCATTATGGTTTAATTCTGAAAAATTATGTGTAAACGCAGCAACTTTGCTGTTCTCGTTGAATTGTGTTTTCCACCTGTAAGCGACCGCGCTAAATTGCTCAGAAGCATAAATCAATGGAGTTCTGTTTCCAATCTGCTTTGCAAGCTTTTCCCCGAAAGATTTGAAATCGTTTGTATTTGACAAAATATCCAGCATTTCCTTGACGTCGCCTGAATTCTCCTTTGCAATGCCTGAATTGACTAAAACTCCAAGAACGGGAAAGAAAATATATCCTAAAGCCGCTCTCGGTTGCAGTCCGGAAGGAATCTTTATTACTTTTTTAGCTAATTCGGCTAATTTTCCGCCGCTTGTGACTGCAACAATCTTTGCTTTTCTTTTAGTTGCGTCCTCAAAAGCTGACAATGTTTCTTCCGTGTTGCCGGAATATGAAACAACAAAAACTAAAGTGTTTTCATCGACAAAATTCGGCAGTTTGTAATCCCTAACTGTAATAATTGGAATTTTCAAATCGTGAAGATATAATTTTAATAAATCCCCACCGACAGCAGAGCCGCCCATGCCTGCTACAATAATTTTATCAACTTTTCCAGAAACAGTAATTCCTTTCGGCAAAGATAAAGCAGTCCTGCACTGATGAGGAAAATCTTCAATAACTTTTAGCATATTTGAATTGTCGATTGGCATAGTGCAAAGAATTATTCTGAAATATTAAAATGTTTGGTTTAATTTCAGAAATTTTTTCCAATACATTTTTAAATGCTCAAATTTTCCAAATCATTGAGAAATGTAGGCACAGCTTGCCTGAATCTCGTTTCAAAATTAAATAACGGAAGCTTAAAATGGGAATGTACAAATATATTAGGGATGCCTGGAAAAAGCCGAAAGAAGGGCTTGGGCATTTATGGCAGCAGAGACTTATTCTATGGCGAAAAGAGCCCGTGACTGTTAGAATTGAAAGGCCTACAAGGCTGGACAGAGCACGTTCTTTGGGATACAAAGCAAAGCCCGGTTATGTTATAGTAAGGCAAAGAGTGAATAGAGGAGGAAGATTAAAGCCTCAGATAAGGCATCCCAGAAGGCCAAAAGCGATGAGCCGAAGGATTGATCTGACAATGAATTATCAGCAGGTTGCTGAAAATCGTGCAGCGGATAAATTTACTAATTGTGAAGTTCTTAACAGCTATTGGGTAGGGCAGGATGGACTGCATTTTTGGTATGAAGTGATTTTAGTTGACAGATATAACCCATCAATAATATCAGACCCGCGCATAAGCTGGATAATGAATCAAAAAGGGCGTTCAGAGAGAGGCCTGACAAGCGCCGGCAGAAAAGGAAGAGGATTAATGCACAAAGGAAAAGGCGCAGAGAAAGTAAGGCCAAGCCTAAGAGCGCATGACAGGCAGGGAAACTAAATTATTTTTTCTTTTTTATATTTTATTTGCAGATTAGTTTCAAATTTATTTTTTGGTTTATGCTGCAATAAAAAACAAAAATTTATATACATCTTCTACTAAAAAGTAGTTATGATAGATTTAGAATGCCGCTCGTGTGGCTACAAGTTCAAAAACAGCAAGATGGTTGCGAGATGCCCCTACTGCTCTAAAGAGGGCGCTGTTGGATTAATGAAATCAGCACAGGACTTGCTCGATGAGACTTTAGGTGAAACTCAGATAATGGACGAAGAAAGAGAAAAAAGAAATGTTTAGTGTTCTTTAATCGTATTTTCTTTGTTGTCCTCTTTTTTGCCTTTTATTTTTCTATAAACGTTTACAATAGGCTTTCTCCCGTACCTTGCAAGGAGAATTAAGAGTATAGAAACTAATACCGAAGGAGCCAGCCAGGGAACTTTTGTTATTGCTCCATCGCTGCCTATCAGATGGGTGCTGATTGAAGAAATGCCTGCTGCAATTTTTTTGTAGACTGGTCTGTTGTCGTGAATCAAAGCGCTGTCTGCCAAAATTCTTTGTATTGTGATGTTTCCGTCAGTAAAACTGTTTAAATCCTGTGTGGTTTGATTGATTGCCTGCTTAATCGCTTCAACGTCTTTCTTAAGCGGGACAAAAATATTGTAAACCCCTTCAGGCACTTCTTTCGACAGGTCAATTGACAAAACTTTTCCAGGCTCTATGCTGATTTTTTTTGTCACAAGATATTTTTTCAGTTCATTTTGGAGCACAAAAGTCAATTCATCAATAAACGGGACATTTCCTATGTTTTCAAGAAATACGCTTTCATTTTCATATTTTATCTGCACGTCCCGAATTGTTCCTATTGTTATTGAACCCTGCGAGACAAGATTTTTGTAAGTTGCCATCAGCTTGTAAACTCCGGGCTGCGCATACTGGCTAAATTCATATTCTAATTTTTCATTGCTGTTCGCAAGCTTTTTGAAAACTTTGTCATTCTTGGGGGAAACCATTTCAAGCTCAAGCGAGTCATTTATCAAGTCGTCTGCCTGGTCATAAATTGAGGATATAACTGTAGTTTTTGAGCCTGGCGCCAAAATATCGGAACTAATTTCAATCTTAATATAGCTTGGGACTGCAGTTATTTCAAGCTCGATTGAATTGCTGCCCGCATTTCCCTTTGAATCATAAGAATCAATTTCTATAGAGTGAAGCCCTGATGTTATGTTCTTGGGAACCACAATATTAAAATTAAGCCTGCCGTCAGCAGCATCAACAGGATAAATGTTACTATCCAGCGTTATTTTTGTAGGAGCCTTAAGGACATTGTTGCCGTAAGCTTCGTTAACAACAGCCACGACTTGAATTGTGTCCCCCGGCAGCGCCGTTATCTTTGCATTGACTGGAAGCACCGTGAGCAGGTTTGTGACTCCAAAATAATTTGAGTCCTGCTCTTCGACAATTGTGTCTTCGGTTGTTGTCAAAGTTCCGGTTACTGTACAGTTGCCGAGCATTGAAGAGGTTACTGGAAGTTCCTCAACACTAACTGCAGTTCGTGAATTTGATTCAAGAGTTATTGGCTTGGTGATGTATTGGAGCTTGTAGTTTGAGCATGCAAGGGTAAGTTTGAATAATCCTTCAAAATTGCTGCTCTCCAATACGGAAGCAGATACCTTAATATTGTTCCTAAGATTATAGATATCCTGGTCTGTTTGTATTGAGATATCTGCCAAAGAAACCGGAATTAATAAAAGAAACATCAAGAATAACAGATGAAATTTTTTCATAGGCTAATTCTCGGATAACTGGTTTATATAATTTACTATTTAAAAAGCTCATTTAATTTTAATTTGATTTATAATTTTTAGAATGTTAAATTTTAGTCGTCAATTGGTGATTACAAATCAGAAATTGCAAAGAAAAGTTTAAATAAGATTGCTGAAAATCAAGCATTGGTGATTTTCATGGATGTTAACAGGAGAGAATTCATTAATTCATCTGCAAGAGCATTAGGCGGGCTTGCAGGTTTACTTGCAGGGGGAAGTGCATTGAAGGCTTTCTCACCTTTGGAGCAGGCAGCTCTTCCCAGTAGGCAATTAATTGGAACCTTCAACGACGGTTCTGTTGATTTAGGAGTTGTTGATATATACTCTAACGGGATGTTCTTAACTCAAAATGTAAGACTGACAGATGAATACAGCGCAGAAGTACTTTATTTTGTGAGGGATGGAAAAACAAAAGAGAGTGAATGGGGTGTGCGATGCGACCTGTACAAAAAAGGCACTCCAGCGGCAGTTAAAAGCATATTAGTAGAAGGCTCTGCAGAAAGTGGAAAATTAGTAATTTCAAATAGAACTAAGCCAGACCAGAAAAATATTGAAACTACATTTATTGAAGGGGCTTATGAACAAAGTGGCATGGGAAGATTAGAAAAATTTGACCAAGCAAGCGCCAAAGGCTATCTGGATTATTTCAGATACCAGCTCAGGCATTTTAGGAACGATGCATTAAATCCAATGCCTCAAGGGTACAATCCATTAGCAAAATAAACGAAGACTAATAACTCACAACCTAAGCGTCTTGTCTATCTCGTTTGCAACGTCTTTCAAGTCATCAAGCGCTCTTTTCAAATCTTTTTCAAGTTCTTCTATTAATGCCTTAAGATTATCAACTCTAAGAGTATAATTATTTCCTTCATGCAGGACAAGCCCGGATTCCATCAATCTATTTATATGATGTATTATTGTGCCCCTTGACAGGTCAAGTTTTGCTGCGAGCTCGTCACTTGTCAGAGTCCGGTTTCCCTTTGCGCACTTCAATAATTCTATAAATACCCTAAAACAGCTTTTGTCTTTATCCCTTAAATTGAATAGCCCTAAAGAAGTACCTAGCCATTGAAGCTCCTGATTTACATTAGTCTCAGAGGGTCTTCTTATGTTTACTATGGTTATTCTCTGCCTTATAAATACCATAAAGTACCCTTTAATGACCTTATATTTAAACTTTTGCCGAAAACTTTATATATATGTTGATATTACCTACTTCTCGTTGACTTAAAGTCAACAGAACTAAGATTCAAAATGGAAGCAAAAAAAGATACTAAAGCAGAAGAGCAGAAAAAAGAGCCTGCAAAGCATGAGAAAAATAACAAAATTGAAAATCTCAGGAAAGAGCTGGAACAAAAAGATAAAACAATCGAAGAACTGACAGACACTTTGAAAAGGCTGCAGGCAGAGTTTGAAAATTACAGAAAAAGAATTGACAAAGAAAAAACAGAATTTGGGAAATACGCTCACGCCGGCATTATTGCAAAAGTTTTGCCGGTAATTGACAGCTTTGAACTGGCTTTAAAGCATACAAGCGAGCCGCAGAAGTTCATTGATGGCATGAAAATGATTTTCGCACAGATTTACTCGGTACTTGAGTCAGAGGGATTAAAGCCGATAAATGTTAATGGGGAAAAATTTGACCCTTACAAGCACGAGGTTTTGATGAAAGAAGAATCCGACAAACCAGAAGGAACAATCTTGGAAGAATTCCAAAAAGGGTATATGCTAAATGATAAAGTTTTGAGATTCAGCAAAGTAAAAATCTCAGCGGAGAATAAAAAATAAATTCAAATTAAAAAATTAAAAGAATAAAAACAAAATTCACAATAATAAAAAATTAAAAAATCAATTTAAATCGGAGGAATCAAAATGGCAAAAGAAAAAATTATAGGAATTGATTTAGGAACAAGCAATTCAGCAGCTTCTGTTTTGCAGGGAGGAAAGTCAACAATAATTCCAAGCGCAGAAGGAACAACAGCTTACGGAAAGGCATTTCCAAGCGTAGTCGCATTTACAAAAGACGGCCAGATTTTAGTCGGAGAGCCGGCAAGAAGGCAGGCTGTTTCAAATCCTGAACATACAATAATGGCTGCCAAGAGAAAGATGGGCACCAATTACAAGTACAATGTTAACGGCAAAGAATACACTCCGCAGCAAATTTCAGCATTCATTCTTCAGAAAATAAAAAAAGATGCAGAAGAATTTCTTGGCGATAAAGTCAACAAGGCAGTCATCACAGTTCCTGCATATTTTGACGATAACCAGAGGCAGGCAACAAAAGACGCAGGAGAAATTGCAGGATTAGAAGTTGTAAGAATAGTAAATGAGCCGACTGCTGCCTCAATGGCTTACGGTGTTGATAAGCAAGATAAAGAGCTGAAAATTCTGGTTTTTGATTTAGGCGGAGGAACTCTGGACGTCACAATAATGGAATTTGGCGGCGGAGTTTTCCAGGTATTGTCAACTTCCGGCGACACTCAGCTCGGCGGAACAGACATGGACCAAACTCTTGTTGATTATTTGGCTTCTGAATTCAAAAAGACTGAAGGAATTGACCTGAAAAACGACAAGACCGCTATACAGAGATTAAGGGAGGCTGCAGAAAAAGCAAAGATTGAGCTGTCAACAGTTTTTGAGACTGACATAAATCTGCCGTTCATAACAGCAACAAGCGACGGGCCAAAACATTTGACCTTGAAGCTGACAAGAGCAAAGCTGGAGAGTTTGATTGACCCGATAATAAGGAGATGCAAGCATCCATTGGAGCAGGCAATCAAAGATTGCAAATTGTCTGCAAGCAAAATTGACAAGATTATCCTAGTCGGCGGCCCAACGAGAATGCCGATTGTAAGAAAATTTGTTGAAGATTACGTTGGCAAGCCTGCTGAAAGAGGCGTCGATCCAATGGAGTGTGTTGCAATGGGTGCAGCGGTTCAGGCAGGCGTTCTTGCAGGGGAAGTCAAAGATATTTTGCTCCTTGACGTAACTCCATTAAGCCTGGGAATTGAAACTCTGGGAGGAGTATTCACAAAATTAATTGAAAGAAACACAACAGTCCCTACAAAAAAACAGCAGGTTTTCAGCACAGCAGCCGACAATCAGACAGCTGTTACAATCAGAGTCGGGCAGGGTGAAAGGTCAATGTTCAGCGATAATAAAGTGCTTGGCCAGTTTGACTTAGTCGGAATACCTCCGGCGCCAAGGGGAATCCCGCAGATTGAAGTCACTTTTGACATTGATGCGAACGGAATCCTGCATGTAAATGCAAAAGACCTCGGCACAGGAAAAGAGCAGAGCATTAAGATAACTGCCGCCCAGAAATTGAGCGACGAAGAAATCGAGAAGATGAAAAAGCAGGCTGAAGAATTTGCCGAGGTTGACAGGAAAAAGAAAGAAGAGATTGAAACAATTAACCAGGCAGATACGCTGGTTTACACAACAGAAAGGCTATTCAAAGAGCTGGAAGGGAAAGTGCCTTCAAAAGAGATTGAAGAAATCAAGGGCAAAATTCTTGAACTAAAAGAATTGTTAAAGCCGGCAGAAAAAGATATTCCATCAATCAAGAAGAAGATGGAAGAGATAAACGAAATGGTGCAGAAGATGTCAACAGAGCTGTACCAGAAGGCAGGGCAGCAGTACCAGCAAGCCCATCCTCAAAATGGAAATAGTGGAGAAGCAGGCAATGCCGGAAATTCCCATCCAAAAGATGACAATGTAGTTGATGCCGATTACGAAGTCAAGGACGAAGAGAAAAAGAAGAAATAAAATTAATTTTTTATTTTAATTTTTGGCATATGAAAATCCCCACAAAAGAGGAATGCTTAAGACTATTGAAAGCTAATAACATCCCTGATAATATTATCGCCCATACAAAAAAAGTCTGCGATTTTTCTATGAAAGTTTATGAGGTGTTATATAACAGAAGCATAAAGGTAAACAAAAATTTAGTTGCGGCAGCAGCCTTATTACATGATATAAAAAAGCTAGAGCTGGAAGAGCATGAGATTAAAGGAGCTAAATATATTCAATCCCTAGGTTATCCGGAAGTTGCTGTCTTAATAAAAAAACATGGATTAAGACATTCCAATGAAAAAGAATTCAAGCCCATAACTTGGGAAGAAAAAATTATATTTTATTCTGACAAAAGAGTAAAAAATGACAAGATAGTCAGTGTCGACGAAAGGTTTGAATATATAAAGCAAACATATTTCAGACCCACCAAAGATTTAAATAAAAGTAGTGGGTCTGAAATCTTGCAAACCGCAACCGGTTTGCAATATAAAAGAGAGGATGTTGAAAAAGAGATAAAATTAACTAAAGATATTGAGAAAGAATTATTGGGAAATAAAATGTTATGATAACTAAAACTACCCCATTAAAGGAGGTATTAGAGTTAGCGGCTCCCTGCCAGTGCAATTCATGCAATCACGGATGCAAATTCGGAAGCGGCGCTTTGGCAGGAGACGATGCAAAGAATATTTCAAAATTTTTAAAAATTTCAGAAGAAGAACTAAAAAATAATTTTTTGGAGGAAAAAGAATTATTTAACAAAAAAATTTTGAAGCCGAAGCTGATAAAAGAAAAAAACAAGATTCATGGAAAATGTGTTTTTTACGACGAGCAGAAAGGATGCAAAATCCATGAAGTAAAGCCCCTAGAATGCAAAACCTCAATCCAGTGCAGGGATTACGGGGAAGACTTAAGCGTCTGGTTCATGGTCAATCATATTGTTGATGCAAATGATGCAGAAAGCCTAAGGCAGTATGCGCAATACATAAAAAGCGGAGGCAAAGTCATTCCTGGAGCCGAAGTAGGAAACTTAGTCCCGGATAAAAATAAATTAAAAAAAATACTTAGTTATGAAATTTTAAAATAAAAATGGCAAAAGAAAAAGACTATTACAAGATTTTAGGCGTGGAAAAAGGCGCGACAAAGGAAGAGATAAAAACAGCTTACAAGAAGCTGGCAAAGCAGCATCATCCTGATTTAAATAAATCTCCGAACGCATCAGAAAAATTCAAGGAAATAAATGAAGCTGCAGCTGTTTTGGGAGACGACCAGAAAAGAGCGCAGTATGACCAGTACGGCTCTGCAGGCCCGCAATTCCAGGGAGGGGGATTTGAAGGTTTTGACTTCTCGGATGTCATGTCTGACACCGGAGGATTTGGATTTGATTTTGACAGCATTTTCGAAAATGTTTTTAGCGGCGGAGGAAGAAGCAGGCGGCGCCAAAGAGGCTCTGACTTAAGGTATGATTTAGAAATTGAATTGGAAGACGCTGCTTTTGGAGCGGCAAAAACAATAAGCATTCCCAGAGAAGAGGAATGCCTAAGGTGTAATGGAACCGGAGCTGAAAATCCGGATGAGGTAGTAAAATGCCCGGATTGCGGAGGCAGAGGAACGGCAACAAGAACACAAAGAACGCCCTTTGGGATGTTCCAGACAACATCGACCTGCAGCAGGTGCAGGGGACAGGGAAAAATAATAAAAAACCATTGCACTGAATGCAGTGGAAGGGGGACTGTGCACAAAATAAGAAAAATAGAAATAAAAATTCCGGAAGGCGCTGCCGACGGGACTAATTTAAGAATTTCGGGAGAAGGCGAAGCGGGAGGAAGAGGCGCCACAACCGGGGATTTATATGTTGTAATCAGTGTGAAGCCCCACAAGATATTTGAAAGAAATGGAAATAATATTTATGTAAAAATATATGTTCCATTCACGATTGCATCTTTAGGCGGGGAAATAGAAGTTCCTACTTTAAAAGGCAAAGCAAGCTTGAAAATTCCTGCCGGAACCCAAAGCAACACAGTTTTCAGAATGAGGCATCAGGGAATTCCAGACTTAAGAAGCCACCATGTTGGAGACGAAAATGTTGAAGTGATAATTTCTGTGCCTGAGAAATTGACTAAAAAGCAGAAAAAATTATTGGAAGATTTTGAGAAAGAGGATAAAGATACTAAAAAAGGATTCTTCAAAAATATTGGTTTCTGAGATTTCCTTACTTTAAGAATGCATTTGGTTGGCTTTAATTGAGTTTTTTGAAAGGTTATTTATTCTTGTCTCCCCTTTAATTTTTTTAATACATGTATAAATTTCTTCAGGAACTAACTTTTCCCAATTTTTATTATTAACCACCATCTTTCTTATTATTGTGCTGCTTATTCCCTTAATTAATTTAATTTTATGAGCATTTATTTTGTGCTTTCTAAAACATCTAATCGTCCACTCGTTGCCAGAATACGCATCCTCAAATTTTGGGAGATTTTCTAAAATATAGCTTGTCCATTTATAGTCATCATACAAATCCGGAACAGGGTAAATTTTAAAATTTTTTACCTTATTGTTCTTTAATGTTTTAGTAATCATCCCCTTTCTTTCATTGTAGCTGAAAGGGTTTTCTTTGGTATTTTTTTCCTGTGAGCTTCCGATGGCGATTATTATTTCATCAGCTTTTTTGAGAATATTCCTTACATCAACCAGATGCGCATTATGAAATGGCTGGAATCGTCCGATGAAGATGGCGCGTGTCATAAATAAAAATAAAATTAAGGAAGTTTATAAAGTTTTGGTGAGATTTTTATTAATTTTTTAATTGTATAATTATTCCAATAAGAATAAAACTGACAAAATTATATTTAAATAAACAGATGACTTGTTGGGTAATGGGCAATTCTCCAGAAATAATTGGAAATTATTGGGGTAATCTATATTTTGGAATAAGAACCAGAATAGTGAATCCAGAAGAATTCTACATTAGACTTTATGATGTACCTATGGAATGGATTTTGGCTTCAGAAGAAGCTGAAGTTTATTATTTACCAAAATTAGGAGAAGTAAAAGACCCAATATTTAGGATGGCGACAAATGACGGCGTGCTTGTCGATTTTGCTTTTCCTGGAGATCTTATAAGAATTCAGAGAATCTCTGATGACCAACGAACTTTAGAAACTGTTCTTGAGCTGGACCCAACATACAGATTCCATTTGAACAGAAATAATCTTCCAGTCAATGGTGTTATTGATGATCCGCAAAGAGTTCCAGAACAAATTCTCGAACAGCTTGTAGACTATGCACATAGAAAAGCAAGTTCTACTCTTGGCTCAAACCCAAGAAATAAACATGCAAATGATTTTGAAGTGTTTACTTATAATGCCACGGTTGCAAGATTTAAGACTTTCCAAGCATTGAGAAGCGCAAGCGACATAATTGCAGACGAATCGCCTCAAACTATTCCCATAAAATTAGGAAATGGTTGTGGGTTTGGCTGCGGATATTGTGATATGGGAAGCATATCCTTTGTACCTTATACAATTAGTCAATTAGAATCCTTGTTGCAATTTATGCAAAGGGAACTTATTGAAAAGCGAGGAAAAAATACAGTTGAAAGGATGAATGAAGGCTTTGGAAATGTTTCAGATATTTCACACCTTGAATTGGCTTACAGGGCGGGTAAAACAGACCTTTCAGTAAGAGTTGCTGGGGAAATGATAAGGAAATATTTCCCTTGGTTAAACAAAATTGGAACTTTTATTGGAGCTCCAACCACTTTGGCTGTACTAAAGGACAATCCTAATTTTATTGATGAAATCGTTGCTGAAGGATACGGATTTAATAGATTATATTTAGGAATTGAAACAGCCCATGATGAAGGCTCAAGAATGCTTGATAAAAATGTAACCTATGAACAAAAAAGACTGGTTTCTAGAAGAGTACAAGATAATGAATATGTAGGTTTAAAGCTGATCGTCCAGTTAGGAGCTCTAGGAAAAGGGTTTTATCCATTGGATAAGTCAATATCTTCTGAAAATTTTGTTCCATGGGAAGCAGCTATGGACAGCACTATTGAATTAATAAATGATGTAAGGCCTTACAGAGTAATGGAATCAGTACATCAACTTAAAGAAGGGTTACCTGTAAACATGCATTATAGAAGTGGAAGAATAATGCCAATGGACGGCCCTCAACAAATTGAACAAGAGAGAAGACGTTTAAGAGCAGGCATCTCGTATGCACTTTTTAGAGGAAAATTTGTTGATCCCGAACCCGGTTATGAAGCTTTTGTTCCAAAGGGATTACCAGCTGACCAGATGTTAATTGTACACGACTAAACTATTTTAATTACAGTCGGCATCTTCCTCTTATGCTCATTTAATCTTATTCTTTTAAATGCATTCACAACAACTTTTCTGTCAAATCCTTTTTTAACGATTGCGTCAACATTTAACTTTTCTTCAAAGTGAAGTTTTAAAATTTTATCCAAAACATCATAGGTTGCCCCAAGTTCAAAATCAGCAGTTTTTCCCTGCATTAATTCAGGAGAAGGCTTTTTGCTTGTGATTGATTCAGGAACTTTCAAGAATTTTCCAAATTCTATTACTTCTGTCTTCCACAAATCACCTATCGGCTCCAAATCTGCTGCACTATCGCCGAATTTTGTTGCATAGCCAAGCATCGTCTCTGATTTATCTGATGTTCCTATGACAAGAGCATTGTGGGCGTTTGCATAATAATAAAGAATCATCATTCTTGCCCTTGCCTTTGAATTTGCAAGCGGAATTTCGCTTTTGCAATTGAATCTTTCGTTAAGCTTCTTGAAGAAATCAACAAAATCATGGATTTCAATAGTGTGAGTTTTAATTTTCAGCCTTCTTGCGACTTCATGCGCATCATCATGGCTCTGCTTTGATGTCATGTATTCCGGCATGAAAATTGCCGTTACATTCTCGCTTCCAAGCGCTTCCACAGTCAAATACGCTGCGACAGTGCTGTCTATTCCTCCGCTTAATCCTATGACTGCTTTCTGAAAGTTGTTTTTTTTGAAATAATCCCGGATACCATAAACTAGGATGTTTTTGACTTCTGTGCAATTCATATTCAGGAAGAATAAGATTTTGCTTTAAAAATGTTTTTAAAGAATGCAGTTAATTTAATCCATAATGGTTAAAACAATTATTTTTGACTTGGGCAATGTTGTAATTAATGTAAACCAAAAATTAATGTTTGAGAAATTTACCAAGAATAGCGGCAAACCACTAAATGAAATAGAAAAAATTTATGAGAATTCTGCGGATAGAAGAAAGTTTGAAATGGGAAAACTAAATCCAACTCAATTCTATAATTTGATGAAAAAAGGCATGAATTTAAATTTAAGCTTTGATGAATTCAGAAAAGTTTACACTTGCATGTTTTCGCACAACAAGGAAATTGAAAAAATAATTCCAAAACTGAAGAAAAATTACAGGTTGGTTTTGTTATCCAATACAGACGAACTGCATTATAGTTTCATTAGAAAAAATTTCAATGTTTTAAATTATTTTAATGATTTTGTTTTGTCTTATAAATTTGGTTGCAGAAAGCCAAATCCTTTAATTTTCTTAGAAGCAATAAAAAAATCAAGAACATATCCCTGGAATTGCGCTTATTTTGATGATATCAAGGAGTTTGTGTGGGTTGCAAGGATGATGGGGGTAAAGGCATTTCAGTATAAAAGTATTGAAAAATTAAAGAGTGATTTAAAAAAACTCGGCATTTTAGGTTAACATGTAAATTTATCACTATAAATCAATCCAGATTTCTAAAGCACTTGTTATTTTGACATAAGCATTTTGGCTCTGGTCCTGGTGGAGTTTGAACATCTGGGCATATTTTTTTACAATCGGCCTGCATCCTCTTGCTGGAACATCCGTATGAACAAGTGCAATGATTGATTTTTAATACACAATCACTATCAGAGATACAGAAATCTGAACTTAATTTAGAATAAAAATATATTGCAACTAAAAAAATAATCATTATTGCAACTGCAGCAAAAATTAATACTTTTTTATTCATGATAATATAATTTGAGTGTCATATATAAATAATTATCTATACCTTCAAATATTAGTTTATCATCAAAACCTTTATAAATTCTCCAATCATCCGATTTGAAATGGACGTAGCAATTCTTTATTCAGGCGGAAAAGATTCAACTTTCGCTATTCAGCACGCTATTGATAAAGGCTGGAATATAAAATACCTGATTTCAGTAAAGCCAACAAGAAAAGACTGCTTCTTATTCCACTTTGCAACTGTTGAGCACACAAAAGAACTTGCTAAAATGATGAAAATCCCTCACTTTTATGTTTCATGCAGGGTAGCTGACCCGGTAAAAGAAGCAGAGATTGTAAAAAGAGTGGTTGAAAGCAATCAAAATAAAATGAAGGTTGATGCTGTTGTTCTTGGAGGAACGGGCTTGCAGGAAACACAGCTTAAAAGCATACAGAATGCTTTGAGGCCATTCAACATTGATGTTTTTGCTTCCCATGCTGGGGAAGACCACGATGTAGTTATGGAGCAGATGCTAACTAAAGGATATGAAATAATGGTAACTCAGATCGCTTCTGACGGATTAAAAGAGTGGCTGGGAAAAAATATAACAAAAGATAATTTTCCACAATTAAAAAAAGATTCAATCAAATACGGCTTCCACATAGGATTTGAAGGCGGATATGCAGACACTTTGGTTACAAGCTGCCCGTTGTTTGAAAAGCAGATGGTTGTTGAGGAAATGTCAGTCATATTCGAGGACAATTACTGCGGCCATGTTGTTATTGACAAATACCGCATGCAGAAAAAAGATAATGTTGCAGTAAAAGAGATTTTGAATTAAGTTTTTTGTTGTTTTTTAAGTTAGAATATTAAATTTCTGAACTGGGTTCATTCTTCCTTAAACATCTTTTCCAATGCAAGATGCCCGGGACCATTCACAAGAACAAATAATAGTGCAAATACAAGCAGCAAAACAAACTCATATCCATTATTGCCAACTAAAAATCCATTCTTCAAATGAACCTGAAAAAAGATGTAAATCATTTCCAGCATCACAACAAATGCAGACCATCTTGTGAATATTCCAACTAACAACAACATTCCAGCAACAACTTCAACAATCCCAAAAAGGTAGGTTGAAGACTGGGCAAATGGAATTCCAACTTGAGTAAAATATGAAATTGAGCCAGCTAAATTTGCAGGCACGAGCAGCCTTAATGCACCATGGTAAGTGAAAAGCCCTCCAAGAAATACTCTCAGCAGTGTCAATGACCAGAATCTCAAATTATAAAGCAATGTCATGTCTCTCTGCCCCATATCTTTCCAAACACTTTTGTTTTCTGCCATTTTGATTAGTATAAAATCTTACTGCCCTCTCGCCATTCTTGCCACGCTTTTTCGTGATTTTCTTCTTGGGCTTTTTTTGCTCTCACTCTCGGGTTCTTCTTCTGTTTCTTCCTCGGAGCCAAACACGACTCTGTCCAATGACAAACTCCCTGGCCCGTTTATCAGTATAACCAAAAGTGCAACTATGAGCGCTGCAACAAACTCAAAGCCTCCATTGGCAATTAAAAATCCGTTCTTAAGATGAACTTTGAAAAGCGCGGCAAGCATATCAATCATAATCACCATTGAAGTCCATTTTGCCAAAAATCCAACTATCAAAAATAATCCTCCGGCAAATTCTATAATTGAAACAAGAAGCGCAGAATAAAGGGGCAACGGAATTCCTATTGCGGTAAAAAAAGCAACTGTTCCCTTAAAGCCGCCTGGAACAAAAATTTTTAGGTAACCGTGGTATGCAAAAATAAATCCAAGAGCAATCCTAAGCAAAGTCAACGACCACTGCCTGAATCTGTAGATGTTAGCCATAAATAATCACAACGAAAATCAATAATGATACAATTGTCGAAATAATGCAGTAATAGCACCATTTCCTTAATACAAACTTCTGAATGTAAGCCAGGTACAGCGAAAACAACACTGAAGCTGAACTTAGTCCCACTATTGAATAGTAAACAATAACTTCTTTAAATATATTTCTATTTGAGAGCATCCCAATGGCATAAATAAAAATCAGAACGTAATATCCCATTCCGGGAATTGTGTTTTCAATTCCAAATGTTTTTCCATATTTGCTTTTGATGACATCGTCACAGTTCCCTCCGATTGGGCAGTATAACGGCTTGCCGTATTTCTTAGAGTAGTACATATAAAAAGAAACAGCAAAACCTATTAATGATAAAACAATTAGGTATATTTCTTTCATGTTGTTGTTCAAGCAGTTTTAGCTTCGTTTCTGTGATAAGTTTGACTTTATTTGTTTCTTCCAGTCTATAATAAAATCTCTATCTGGAACTGGTTTTTCTTCTTGGACAAATAAACCTTGACAATAAACTGCGTCACATTTCTTGCAAAATCCATAGACTATCCAAGCTAATGATTTGCTTTTTGGCTTTTCATCCTTTGCGTCAATTATTCGCATATCTAATTCGCTTCCACATCTGCATTTTCCAGCATAAATCTGTATTTCCATTATAACTATTTTATATTATTCTCTTTCATCTTCGAGCTTTTATACAAATGAGGCATATAAGAACTGATTCTTATAACATCTGCTTTAATATTTCTTTTTTTTAATTCATCTTCCAAATCCTGCTTTAAAACTTTCTGGTCGTAACCAAGGCAAATAATATTTGGCTTTATTTCCTCGACAATATTAAAAATGCTTCCAGTTTTTCCAAGAACAGCCTGATTAACAATTTCCAAGCCCCTTACCTGTTCCAACCTTATTTTTTCATTATGAACGGGTTTTTTTCCCTTCATTCTTTCAGATGTGTCATCCCTTGCAACGACAACAATTAGTTTATCTCCAAATTTCTTCGCTTCAGAAAGAAAATACAGGTGTCCGGGATGAATGATATCAAAAGTTCCGGCGCACATAACGAGTTTCATAAAAATTAGTTTAGTTTAGAGGTATAAAAAGATTTGTACAAAGAAAAAATAAAATAATTAAAACTAGTATACCTCAGCGTACTTGTCCAGTTCCCACTGGGAAACATGCAGCCTGAACTCATCCCATTCTCTTGTTTTCGCCTCGATATATCTTCTATAAAGATTTTCTCCGAGGGCTTCCTGAACCAGCTTATTTTTTCCGAGTTCTTTAAGCGCTTGCCATAGTGAATGCGGCAAAGTGTCTATATTTTTTTCTGCAAGTTTCGCATCGTCAAATTCGTACAGGTCCTCTTCGACAGGCAATGGAGGAGTTAAATTTTTCCTGATTCCGTCCAGGCCTGTCTTCAGCATTACTGCAAATGCAAGATAAATATTGCAGCTTGGGTCAGGGCACCTCAGTTCTGCCCTTGTCGCCTGAGTTTTGCCTTCAGAAATTCTGGGTATCCTTATTAGTGCTGACCTGTTTGTGCGCGCCCAGCTGATATAAACCGGAGCCTCATATCCCGGCACAAGCCTCTTGTACGAATTTACCGTAGGTGATATAACCGCAGACATTCCCTTTACGTGCGCGAGCTGTCCTGCAATATAGCTGTATGCTATTTTAGACAGTTTATATTTATCAGCTCCGTCGTAGAATAAATTTTTTCCTGTATTTATATCATAAAGGCTTTGGTGCACGTGCATTCCTGAGCCGTTGACGCCTGCGATTGGCTTGGGCATAAATGTTACATGCAAACCGTGCTTTTGTGCAACTGCTTTCAGAACAAATCTTAAAGTCACTGCATTATCTGCGGTTCTTAGGGCGTTATCATACTTAAAGTCTATCTCATGCTGGCCGACAGCAACTTCGTGATGGGCTGCTTCAACATTGATGCCAAATTTTTCAAGGGTAGTCGTCATATCTCTTCTTATTTCATAAGCCTGGTCTGTTGTCAGATCAAAATAGCCTGCTTTGTCATGGGGCAGTGCCTTGAACCCGTTTTCATTTTTGAACAAAAAGAATTCCAGCTCTGGCCCGGTGTTGTATCCAAATCCCATCTCATTTGCTTCTGCAAGCACTTTTTTCAAGACAAACCTTGGGTCGCCTTCGAAAGGAGTTCCGTCAGGCTTGAACACATCGCAGATGAATCTTGCAGTGTTGCCGTCATCTGAATTCAGCCATGGGATGACTGCATAAGTGGATAAGTCTGGCTTTAGAAACATGTCGCTTTCAGCTATTCTTGCAAACCCTTCTATTGAAGAGCCGTCAAACCATGTGCCGTACCGCAATGAATCCGGCAGGTGCTGCGCAGGTATCGTCAGGCTTTTCACAACACCCAAAATGTCTGTAAACTGAAGCTGTATAAATTTTACATTATCTTTTTTTACTCTTTCCAATATTTGCTCGTTGCCCATATACTCACCCCTATAATTTTATTTTTTAATACAAATCTAACAACAAGGATATTTTGTGCTTTAACAATACTTATATATTTATTGTATGTTTAATTAAACAATAGTGCTATAAAAATCAATAATTTTAAATATTTGTTTAGAATAACTATCAAAAACAGCAACAAAATAAACAAATGGAGGGGTAAACTTTATGATGTTGCTAATGTGATTAACGGTTAAGATTCACTACAAGTAAAAAATTTAATCAATAAAATGGAATTGGACGAAACAGACAAAAAAATTCTGAATGTAATAATTGAAAACTCGCGCCTTTCCCTTAGGCAGATTGCCAAGAAAGTTGGTGTTTCAGTCGCTACTGTAATGCACCATCTTCGGAATTTAGAAAAAGAAAAAATTATACGAAATTACACTTCCCAGATAGACTACGAGAAAATAGGCTATGATATTGAAGTCCTCATTGAAATAAGAATCTCAAAAGGAAGGTTGTTGGATGTCGAGAAGAAAATTGCAGTCCACCCAAGTGTCTTCGCAGTTTATGACATAACTGGCTCTTTTGACGCGGCAATCCTCGCGCGGTTTGAGACAACAAGGCAGATGGACAATTTCCTGAAAAAAATCCAGACTTATGAGTTTGTTGAAAGGACAGAAACAAAATTAATTCTGAAGACAATAAAAGAAGGGAATATTCTTATAGAATAATTATTCAATCAGCGCACGCAATCACGGTCGTCCACAAGCCATCTTTATTTCCTTCTGCAGACTGTGTCATTTCCCGCGTCTTGAATATGTGACCGCTGGATTTGTAAAGCTCTTCTCGTTCTTCCCATGCCTGGTCAGAATCAAATTCTATTCCTAAAGTTGTTGCGAGCATGGTTGCCGCCAAATCCTCAGCATAATCACCGGCTTTCTTTGCGGTTTCCCCGTGGGAATGATGCTCTGAAAGATAACCATAAGTATTTGGGTCAGAAGGAATAGCAACACCAACGGAAGCTGCAATTAATCTGTTTGGCTCGTTTGTTTCACTTCTTGCCATAACGACAAAAACAATCTGCCCGGGCTTCAAATCAAGAACACCGTCTTCCCTGCTTATTACCTTGCAATGGGGCGGCAGGATACTTGACACATAAACAAGATTATATTTTTCTATGCCTGCATCTCTCAATGCGGCCTCAAAAGAAGCAAGCTTATCTTTATGAACTCCAGTTCCCTTGCTAAAAAACATTTTGGTTGGGACCATTGGAAAAATTAAGTAGCGCGGGAATATAAATAGTTTTCTAAATGTGATTATAAAAATATAAAATTCACTTTGTATCTTTCTTTTCCTTAAAATCCAAGGAAGCTGAATTTATGCAGTACCTCAGTCCTGTCGGTTTGGGGCCGTCATTAAAAACATGCCCAAGATGGCCGCCGCATTTATTGCAGAGCACTTCTGTACGCCGGATGAAATGGCTGTCGTCTTCCTGCTCAGCAACATTTTCTTTTGAAGCCGGAGCGTAAAAGCTCGGCCATCCGCACCCAGAATCAAATTTTGCTTCCGAAGCAAACAATTCATTACCGCAGGCTGCACAAACATAATTGCCTTTCTTGAAATGCCTGTCATATTTTCCTGTAAACGGAATCTCTGTGCCTTTCTCCCTTAAAACACGATATTGTTCTGGAGTTAGAATATTTTTCCATTCCTGCTCCGGTTTATTGATTTTCTTTTTCATAGAAATATAAATTCTAAAGTTATTAATATAGTTTTGCCAAAACTCATCTAAAATTAAGTGGGGCTGCGGAGACGCTCGGCGAAATTTATCGCATTCGAACTCCGGCCGGACCCATTATGGACAAAATAAAAAATTTTGTGCCCCAAGGGCCAATTCTACCTGGCTATACTACAGCCCCGATAAAACAGAAAGATTCAAGATGATTATTTAAACATTTTTAATAAATCATATCTTTTATTAAAATAAAATCCAAGAATAAACAAAAGCGTTATTGAAACAGCAAAAATCCCAATGTAAGGATTAGCTGAAACTGATTTAACTGCAGCTCCCGTAATCCCAAAAAATTTTGACTGATTTAAATTCTCTTTATTATCGATTGCATTTCCAACGTTTTCATTCCAAATAAAAGAGTTTTTATTGGGGTTTTGCTTATTAACAGTGCATAATTGTGATTGTTCAGGCTGGTTTGCCGGGGATACACATTTATTTGTGTCTTCGCATTTTCTTGTAGAAACTCCATCTGCGCAATTGGACCATTCACCGCATTTCCATTTAGATGTGCACAATTCGCTTCCGCCGCCTCCACCGCCGC
>ERZ1292640.1077-Hain-H43-02um-R1-1077-length-22544-cov-5_pt1 | contig 22544 bp, 19 predicted proteins | sample MGYA00564404_ERZ1292640 | MGnify/ENA primary metagenome ERZ1292640 (study PRJEB36523, sample SAMEA6512636) | groundwater metagenome | collected 2019-01-08 | study: AquaDiva: Metagenomics assemblies of 32 groundwater samples
CCAGCGACAGTGTGCCGCGCGGCTGGTACCGCATCGGGCCTGCAGACTCGCTGCAGGTTGGCAGCATCGTGCTGGCCCGGCTTCCGGCACAGGCGGCTGTGTTAGCGGCGCAGCGCGGCTACCTGCCAGCAGGCATCCCCTTGCTCAAGCGGATTGGTGCCGCGGCACCGCAACGGGTGTGCATTGATGGAACATTGGTTCGGATTGACGACGTGGCTGTGGCCACCGTGATGGGTGCCGATGGACGTGGCCGACCACAGTCTGCTTGGCCGCAGTGCCGACGACTGGCGCACGGTGAGCTGTTTCTGTTGAGCAGTACCAATCCGGCGTCGTTTGATAGCAGGTACTTCGGCCCGATTTTGACATCCGCCGTGATTGGCAGTGCGCAGCCGCTGTGGACCTGGAGCACGCAATGAATAGGCGCTCTTTCGTGCAGATGCCTTGCCGCCAGCGTGCAGCGCGAGCTGCACTGGCGCTGCCTGTTCAGCAGCGTCACGCGGTCTACGCGTGGCTGGCGTGGACTCGGAGCCGGGCACCTTGGGGACCGGTGAGGAGAGAGGGCAAGATAAAAGGGCCGGCACGCGTCCGCCCACCGAGCCAGTCTGCACGTGGGTTGCGCGCGGCACGGCGCCTTGCAGTGCCGGTGCCGCGCGAACACGCAAACCCAGGCAGCGCCGTGGCTTGGCTTGTGCCGTATGCATTCCGTTGCTCTGCACTACGCTGGAGCCTGAGTCATGCCATCGCGCGACGATGATCGCTTCCGCATCAGGCCGGCCGCGCCGAGGTCGCGTTCGGCCGCGAGCCCAGAGGGGGCCCCTCGCTTCGTCTCGCTGGTGCTGAAAGCGGCTTCGAAAGCGGGCGGCCGTGCTTCGGGCGCGCGCGGAGGACCCGGCGCGGCAGGTTCTGCCTCCACCTTCGGCAGGGGGCGCGTCGCCGCCGGTATGGCCGGCCAGAAGCTCGGCAGAAACGCCCGGCGGGTGATCATCAAGTCCCGGTTCGTGGTGCTTAAGAAAGCTGCTGCCAAGTCCGTCGCCACGCACCTGCGCTACATCGAACGTGACGGCGTTACGCGAGATGGGCAGCGCGGCCAGGCCTACAGCGCGCAGACGGATGCTGCCGACCTCAAGGCTTTCGAGGAGCGTGGTCAGGGCGATCGCCACCAGTTCCGCTACATCGTCTCGGTCGAAGACGCCGTGGAGCTGGACGACCTGCGGGGCTACACACGCGAGTTAATGCAGCGCATGGCGGTAGATCTGGAAACTCGGCTGGACTGGGTGGCCGTGGACCATTGGGACACCGACAACCCGCACACCCACATAGTTCTGCGCGGGCGTATTGGCCAAGGCAGGCAGGGTCAAGACTTGGTGATTGCCCCGGGCTACATGGCGCACGGCCTGCGCCTGCGTGCCAGCGAGATCGCCACCGAGTGGCTGGGACCGCGCACGGAGCTGGAAATCCGCAAAGGGCTGCTGCGCGAGGTGGAGCTGGAAAGGCTCACCGGCCTGGACCGCATGCTGCTGCAGCACGCTGCGGCCGGCGTGGTGGATCTGACCGAGAGTTCAGCAAACGCGACCGCCGGCGGACAGCGGCAAACCATGCTGCGCGCTCGACTGCATCGGCTCGAGTCCATGGCCCTGGCCGAGCGAGTCGATGCTAACCGCTGGCGGCTGTCATCTTCGATGCGGCCGACCTTGGCGGCCTTGGGCGAGCGCAGCGACATCCTGCGCACCATGCACAAGGCTTTGAGAGGTGAGCAGCGGGAGCTGACTCTTGAAGCCGAACTGGCCACGCCAGTGGTCGGCTGCATCGCAACGAAGGGCTTGGCCGACGAATTGCACGACCGCGGCTACGTGGTGGTTGATGGAGTGGACGGCCGGGCGCACTACCTCAAGCTGCCAGCCGGAACCGACCTGTCAGCGTTGCCGGTAGGTGGCATCATCGCAGCTACGCCGCCGGGGTCGGTGCGGCCCGTTGACCGCAACATACTGGCCATCGCCAAAGGAGGAATCTACAAGACTGCCGATCACCTCAGCTCTCTGGCGCAAGTGGCCCACGGCGAGCCGGGAACAACGGTCGATGCCCACGTGCGCAGGCTCGAAGCCCTTCGCCGAGCCGGCATCGTAGAGCGCATTGCCGATGGAGTGTGGAAGCTACCCCAAGACTTCGCTCGGAAGGCCCGAGAGCACGATATGCATAAGGCTGAAGGCGCGACCATTGAACTGCGCTCACATTTACCGATTGCCCAGCAGGTTCGGGCCATTGGCGCCACCTGGCTGGATCAGCAATTGGTGACCGGCGATGTTGGTCTGGCAACCCGGGGCTTCGGCGCTCGGGTGCGCGACGCCATGATTCACCGAGTGGAATTTCTAAGCGAAGAGGGATTGGCCGAGAGGCACGGCCAGCGGGTCGTGCTCGCGCGCAATCTACTGGCAACCTTGAGGGAGCGGGAATTGGCAAGTGCGGGCAAGGCCTTGCAGGACCAGACCGGCAGCATCCACCGACCGACGCGAACGGGCGAAAGCGTGAGTGGCGTCTACCGCCGCAGCATCCAGCTCGCCAGCGGTCGCTTCGCCATGCTTGACGACGGCATGGGTTTCAGCCTGGTGCCGTGGCGGCCGGTGGTGGAGCAGAAATTCGGCCAGCAGGTTTCGGCCATCGTTCGAGGTTCGTCGGTAAGTTTTCAGTTTGGTCGTACACGGTCCGTAGGGGTGTGACGCGGGTGGCCGCGTGTCGATCTCGAATCGTTGGAGCTCCCTGGGAGCAAGATACTCCGCTTTCGCCGGGCAGATGGAGAGCGGTGCAGGCTGATGTCAGCGTTGCCCCACCCGCACGTCGCCAAAGATGGGCGCGTACCCGTGCGGCAGGCAGCGCAGCAGCTGCCGCGGTGGCACCACCGTTCCGCCCACCTGCGCCGCCGCGCGCCAGGGCCAGCGCGGATCGTGTAGGAAGCCGCGCGCCAGCGCCACGATGTCGGCCTGGCCGTCGTGCACGATCTGCTCGGCGTGCGCGGGATCGGTGATGAGGCCGACGGTGACCACGGGAATCGTCACCGCGGCCTTGACCTCGGCCGCGAAGCGCACCTGGTAGCCCGGCCCGATCGGGATCTTCTGCTGGTGCGACAGGCCCCCCGACGAAATGTCGAGAAAGGCGCAACCGGCGGCCTCCAGGCGGCGGGACATGGCCACCGTCTGCGCGATGTCCCAACCACCCTCGGCCCAATCGGTGGCCGACAGGCGCACGCCCACCGGAATCTCGGCGCCAACCGCTTCCAGCACGGCCTGAAACACCTCCAACGGCAGGCGCATGCGGTTCTCCAGCGAGCCGCCATACCGGTCGGTGCGCTGGTTGGCCAGCGGAGACATGAACTGGTGCAGCAGGTAGCCGTGGGCCATGTGCAGTTCGATGGCGTCGAAGCCGATCGCACGTGCGCGGCGCGCGGCCTGCGCGAACGAACCGATCGCGTGGCGGATGTCGGCCTCGGTCATCGCGTGCGGGGGCGGTTCGTCGGGCTTCTGCGCCACGGCCGAGGGGCCGTGCGGCACCCAGCCACCGTCGGCGGGTGCGATGAGCGAGCCACCGTCCCACGGCGTGCGGCTGGAAGCCTTGCGCCCGGCGTGCGAGAGCTGCAGCGCCAGCGGGATGCGGGAGATCGCACGCACGGCATCCACCAGCCGCTGCAGCTGGGCCTGGTTGTCGTCGTTGTAGAGGCCCAGGCAACCGGGCGTGATGCGGGCCTCGGGGCTGACCCCGGTGGCTTCCACGCACAACAGGCCGGCGCCCGACATGGCCAGGCTGCCGAGGTGGCCGAAGTGCCACGCGACGGGGTTGCCGTCGACCGCGCAGTACTGGCACATGGGGGAAATCATGATCCGGTTGGGCAGGGTCAGAGGACCGAGCTGCAGCGGCGTGAACAGGTGGGAAGTGGCGGTCATAGCGTGCAGAAAAGTGGTGGGTCAGGCGCCGTGCAAGGCGGCCTCGACGGCCAGGCTGATCGACAGCAGGCGCTGGTCGTGCAGGCGCGGCGCGGCCAGCATCAGACCCACCGGCGCGTCGCCTGGGCGGTGGCATGGCAGCGAGATCGCGCAGCCGTCCAGAAAGTTGATCAGCGTGGGGTTGCGCAGCATCAGCAGGTTGGTCTGCGTGTACACCTCGTCGCTGGCGGCGGTCTCGGCGAGCTTGGGCGCGATCACCGGCACCGTGGGCATCACCAGCGCATCGTGGTCGGCCATCTGCGCCTGCACCTCGGCGATCCAGGCGGTGCGCGCGTTCAACACGTCGATGTAGTCGGCGGCCGAGATGGCCTGGCCGCGCTGGATGCGCGAAGACACGCGCGGGTCGTAGCGCGGGCTGCTGGATGCCAGCAGCTCGCGGTGCCAGGCCCAGGCCTCGGCCGCGATCAGCCCCCCCTTGGCGTTGATGCTGGCCAGGCGCGCGAACGCGGGCACGGCCAGCTCCTGCACCACGGCGCCCAGCGCCGAGAGGCACGCGAGCGCACGCTCGAAGCTGTGGGCCACTTGCGCGTCCACACCGTCCATCACCAGCGTGCTCGGCACCGCTAGGCGCAGACCTTTCAACGATGCGGGGCGCAGCACCGTGGACACCTCGCCGCTGAGGATGGCATCGAGCTGCGCACAGCAGGCCACGCTGGGTGCAATGGCGCCGATCGAGTCCAGGCTGGTGGACAGCGGCAGCGCGCCTTTCGAAGACACCCGGCTGGCCGTGGGCTTGAAGCCGATAAGGCCACACAGCGCGGCGGGAATGCGCAGCGAACCGCCGGTGTCGGAGCCCAGGCCGGCGAGCGCCATGCCGTCGGCCACCGACACCGCAGCGCCGGACGACGAACCGCCCGGGATGCGGCCGGTGGCGCGATCCCAGGGGTTGAGTGGCGTCCCGAAGTGGGGGTTGATGCCCAGGCCGGAAAACGCGAACTCGGTCATGTTGGTGCGGCCCACGATCACGGCGCCGGCCGCCTTCAGGCGCTGCACCGCCACCGCGTCGGCCGTGGCCGCCGGGTGGCCCTGCAACGCCACCGAGCCGGCCTGCGTGGTGTCGCCCGCCACGTCGAAAAGGTCCTTGACGGAGATCGGCAGCCCTTCGATGCTGGAACGGGCCTGACCAGCCGCCAGCAGCATGTCGGACACCACGGCCGACTGGCGCGCCGCTTCGGCGTAGACGCGGGTGAAGACGCGAGCGCCCTCGCCTTGCGGCGACGCAATGCGCTCCAGCGCCTGGTCCACGAGTTCGTGCGAGCTGGTGACGCCTTCGGCAAAGGCAGAGGCGCAGTGGCTCAGGGTGACGATGGGGTGCATGGCGGTCTCCGGGGTTCAGGCCACTTCGGGCAGGACTTCAACGGCGTAGCGGTGCTTGAGGCTGCGCCCGCTGCGGGGATCAAACAACTCCATGGTGAAGGCGGTCGACGGCCGGATGCCACCGATGGCGCCGACCGTGCCGCAGCTCATGGCCACACCTTCGGGCAGCGCGGCAGCACCGCCGAGGTAACCCGCGATCAGGTCGGTGGGCGTGCGCAGTGCACTCAGCGCACCTTCCTGGTAGAGCACCTCGGCGCCGTTCTCTTCAATGAAGGAACGGATCACCAGCTCGTCCCAGTGCCCGGCCACGTCGGCAAAGCGCCAGGCTGTCTTGCCCACTGGTTTGACGCAAAGCTGCTTGGACAGCGCCACGCTGTGCGACTCCAGCTTGCGGTCGGTGTGGTCGGAGGTCAGGCTCACATACATTTCGCCGTCGACCGTGAAGACCAGGGTCTCCACCTCGCCCGACGAGTGCGGACCCACCGCCTGGATGCTGGGCGCCTGGCTGAGCTGGTTCGCGGCCACACGGTAGTAGAGCGGCACCGCGCTGGGGCGCGGCACGCCGATCAGCGCCAGTTCTTCGATGTGGTGCTCGATGGCGTCCCGGTCGCGGCCGGCCCAACCGGCCACGATGAAGGTGTGCACGTCGGTGTCGAGGGTTCGCGAGGCATCGCCCGCGTTAAGCTGGAAAGAGAGCTTCATGTGAAACCTGAAATGAATGAATGAAAGAGGAGCGTGCGGGCATCAGCCAAAGACGCGCGGCAGCCAGAGGGCGATGTCGGGGAAGACGGCGAGCAAGGCGACCATGACGAACAGCGCCGCCACGAAAGGCAGGCTGCCCACGATCACCGCGTTCATGGAGCCGCTCTTGCGGATGCTGTGCACCACAAAGAGGTTCATGCCCACCGGCGGCGTGATGAGGGCCGTCTCCACCATCAGGATGATCAGGATGCCCAGCCAGATCGGATCGAAGCCGAGCGCGATCATCACCGGCGCGACGATGGGGATGGTCACGATCATCATGGACAGGGTCTCCATGAAGCAGCCCAGCACCACATAGAACAGCACCACCACCAGGATCATCATGCCGGGCGACAGGCCCAGGCCACCGATGCTCTTGGTGAGCGTGTCGGTGAGGCCGGTGGCGCTCATCACGAAGTTCAGGAAGCCCGCCGCGATCACGATCAGCATGATCATGGCGGTGGACTTCATCGTGCCCTCCAACGCGTCGCGCAGCATTCGCAACGTCAGGCGCCGCGAGAACGCCGCCAGCACCAGCGCACCCACCACACCCAGTGCAGCGGCTTCGGTGGGCGTGGCCAGCCCGGCGTAGATGGAGCCCACCACTAGGAAGAAGATGCCCAGCGGCGGCAGCAGGTGCTGCAGGCTGCGGAAGCGCTCACCCCAGGTGGCCCGCACCGGTTGGCCGCCCCACGCGGGCTTGATCACGCAGGCCAGCACCACCGTGAGCATGAACAGGCCGGCCAGCATGAGGCCGGGGATGATGCCCGCCAGGTAGAGCTTGGGCACCGACGAGTTGGTCAGCACGCCGTAGATCACCAGGTTGATCGAGGGCGGAATCAGGATACCCAGCGTGCCGCCGGCGGCGATGCTGCCCAGGAACAGTGGCTCGTTGTAGCCGTAGCGCTTGATTTGCGGAATGGACACGGTGCCCACCGTGGCCGCAGTGGCCACGCTGGAGCCCGAGGTGGCGGCGAACAGGGTCGATGCGCCGATGTTGGCGTGCATCAGACCACCGGGCAGCCAGGAGAGCCACAGCGCCATGGCGCCGTACATGCGCTCGGCAAAACCGGCGCGCAGCAGGATCTCGCCCAGCAGGATGAACATCGGGATGGCCACGAGCAGGAACTCGTTGCTGGAACTCCAGGCCAGCTCACCCATGGCGCGGCTCAGCGGCAACATGGAGAACAGCGGGTCGAGGATGAGGCCCAGCACGCCGAGCGCGGCGGCCACCGGAATGCTCAAGCCGATGAGCACCAGCAGGATAAGAACAGCGGTGGCGATCATGAACGTTCCCCCTGGATGATGCGTTCGCCTTCGAGGGCGCCTTCTTCGGCTTCCTCCTTGGCGGAGATGACACCACACAGCGCCTTCACCGTGGCCAGGTCACCCGTGACCATGGCCACCGAGGCGCGCGTCAGCATGAGCGCGAGCACCACACACATCCAGACCAAGCCCAGCACCCATAAACCCTGCGGTATCCACAGCGGGGTGGCCAGCGGCGTGTTGGCCGCCGCGCTGCGCACGAACGAGGTCGCGGCCACCGAATAGGCATGCCAGGTAAGGAACACCAGAAACACGCCCAGGGCCACGAGTGAGAGCCAGTCGAGAAACGCCGAGACGCGAACCGGCAGGCGCTCGTAGATCACGTCCACGCGCACGTTGGCCCGCTGTAGCACCACGAACGCCAGCGCCCACGAGGTACTGATCGCGAAGACGTAGCTGGAGATCTCGTCCGCGCCGCCCACGGTGATGTTGAAGAACTTGCGCACCAGCACGTCGTAGCTGATGAGGAAGACCGCGCCCAGTGTGAGCGCACCGCCCGCCCAGATGGCGATCCGGGAAAAGGACTCGGCCAGTCGCAGCGAGCGGCCCAGCCAAGGCAGAGGTGGAGAAGGGTTCATGGTGATTCCAATGGATGCCAGACACGACCAGGATCCCGTGCGGTCCGCGAGGACGCCCGGGATCGGTGGCCAGCGTGCTTACTTGCGGGCGGTCAGGCCCAGACTTTTGCCGATGGTGGCGTTGAAATCAGCCACGCATTGGACGGAGCAGCGCGCGGCCCACTTGGGCAACACGGTGTCCTGCATGGTCTTCTTGAGCAGGGCGCGGTCGGCCTCCGAAGGCTGGACCAGCACCATCCTGCCCTTGACCGGCTGCGGGCATGCGGCAGCGCCGGTGTTGCAGTCGTAGCCGAGCTGGGTCTGGGCGGCGGCGCCGTTCCACATCGCGTCGAGCATCTTGTCGATGTTGGTCTGCAGGAAGATCTGCACCTTGGGATCGAGGCGGTCCCAAGCCTTCTGGTTCACCGCGTGAATCTGCGGGTTCCAATTGATCGGCAGGGCCAGCAGGTGGGTGGACACCTCGTACCACTTGGCCGAGTAGCCCGACATGGAGCCGGTGATCGCGCAGTCCACCACCTTGTTCTGCATGGCCGGCACCACTTCGCCAAAGGCCAGGGTGACGCTGGTGCCACCCATGGCTTCGATCAGCTCTGCCTGGGAGCGGCTGCTGGTGCGCACCTTCTTGCCCTTGAGGTCGCCCAAGCTCTTGATGTCGGCATTGCAGAACAACACCTGCGCAGGGTACGGGGAGAGGCCCAGCAGCTTCACGCCGGTAGCGCCGCCGTACAGCTTGCGGTAGATCGGCTCGAACGAAGCCACAACCTTGCGCTGCGTGGCGGCGTCGGCCGTCAAACCGGCCAGGTCCACCGCTTCGTTGATCGGGTCATCGCTGGCGAAGTATGACAGCGTGGCGGTGCCGAACTCGACCACGCCTTGCGACATCAGGCGCAAAAGCTCGGGGCCCTTGAGACCCATTTCGTTGAAGCCCTTGATGTCTGCAGTGACTTGGCCACCGGACAGCGCGGGCACGGTGGTGGTCCAGAAGGGCTTCTCGAAATCGTTGTAGGGCGAGAGGTTGCTCAGGCCACCGACGATCTTGAGCTGGGTCTTGGGCAGTGCCTGGGCATGCACCGCAGTGCCAACCAGCGCAACCAGGGCTGCCGTGAGAATGAAACGCATATTCATGACTGACGCTCCTATGGACAAGGGATAAAGATCGCACCGCGGACGACGGTCACCGGAGGTGCGTGGACTGAAAACCATGCGATGCACGCTATGTGCAACGTGGGTGTACTCTAACATTCTTGTGAAATTTCACATTAGGGTTAACGAGATGCCAGAACGATTTCAGTTGACGGATGGGTTAGCATCTGGAACACCATGGAAAACGCCACCAGCACCCTTCGCACCGTGCGCGCCAGCGTCCGGGACACCCGCCGAGCCTCTGCGAAGCCCGACCTGAGCGACCTCTCGCAGAACGAGCAAGCTTATGCACAACTCAAGCAGGCGCTGATCACCCTGGCCTACAAACCGGGCGATTACCTCAGCACGGCGAGCCTGATGAACCAGTTGGAGATGGGCCGAACCCCCATCAACCACGCCCTGCACCGGCTGTCCACCGAGGGCCTAGTCCAGATCATTCCGCGCAAGGGCCTGATCGTGTCGCCCTTGTCCATCAACGACGCGTTGGAGTTGGTGGATGTACGTATGGCCAATGAAGCCCTGTGCATGCGTCTAGCAGCCGAACGCATTACCAAAGGCGAAATCCAACAACTCAAGAGCTTGGCCCGCGATTTTGATGTGGCTGCATCACGACGGCACATCACCGAAGTGATGAACCTGGACTGCCAATTTCACGATCTTATTGCCGTGGCCGCGCGCAACCACATCTTGGCCGAAATTCTTAAGGTTCTGCACGCGCGTTCGCAGCGTTTCTGGGCGATCTCGCTGGCTATGGAAGACCATCTCTCTGAGGTACAAATCGAGCACCAGGCCATCATTAAGGCGTTATCGGAAGGCGATGCCCAAGCTTCCGTTGCTGCAGTAGAAGACCATGTGCTCTCGTTTCAGCGCGCGTTGTTGCGTACGGGACGCTGAGGGGCGTCATCCATGCAGGACTAGTGAAGTTTTTCATGGTGGTCGTGCCATCAAAGGCCAGTTTGTTAAAGCTCTCTGCCTCGACGATGATCTCAAGACAACTACCAACGCCCGAAGTGAAACGGAACTTCCGTTGCGTGTATTTCCCGGTCAGATGATTCAACCTTGAGCGGTGTGACGTGATTCCCCAAATTTCCCGAATACGTTCGATGACTCAATTCGTTCAGGCAAAGCCCCTTGGAGCGTACCTGTAAGGTTGCGCTGTCTTTGCGCAGCTTGGTCGCGCAAGTGGCTGAGTCAAAGTCGATGCTGACGCCGCTAGAGACCACCTTTTTTTGTAGTGTCGCACCACTGAGGTTTCGGTCCATTCGTCCTAGGCAATCGCAAAAGTCCTCGCTCTACCTCCTTGCCACTACCGCGATCTCAACCTGTACGTCCCGCGGCAGACGTGAGACTTGAACTGTCGCTCGCGCCGGCGGCGCACTTGAAAAGTATTCAGCGTAGACCTTGTTGAACGCGGGAAACTGGTTGAGGTCGACGAGGTAAACATTCGACATTAGCACGTTGCCCATCCCCATACCCTGCGAACGCAACGTAGCGTTGATGTAGTCAAGTACGACGCGCGTCTGTTCCTCGACGTTGTTTCCGCTGATAGAGCGGCCGTCCATGGTCAGCGGGATGACGCCCGAAAGGTAGTAAAGATCACCAGATTGGACCATTTGAGAGTACGGACCGATTGCCGCGGGGGCATCCGTCGTCGCGTGTATGAGCTTGGCTGTAGGCACGGATTGACAACCCGCAAGCACCGCACCGATGAGAATAATGGCTGCTGCGAAAGTTGATCGATTCAATTTGTTCATTTCTTGTCTCCGATTTGTAAAACAACTCCTCTTCCTAGGGGAGTAAGAATTTCTGGCCACGCTGGCGCATAAGCTTTTCATGCCGCCGGCCTCTGTACCGAACCACGTGCAGTCGGAACTGCCGACCACCAGCTCCTTGGCTTGCCTGCAGCTGGAACCCGCACCTCCTTGGCGACCCGACAGGCTGGCTGCTTTTCGTTGAAGTGGTAGCGTCCGCGCAGCGAACCGTCGCATGCTTGTCTACCTGCTATTTGTCACTTCGAATCGAAGTTGACCCACGGATTTTTTCCAAGGAGGTCAGCCTGCGCGAGGCCTGGAGCCTCGTAGCGCATCTTCCACGTCTGCGGGCCGGTGATGTAGGCAATACAGAGCCCGACTTCTGCATGGAAATAGGCACCGTGCGGCGTCAAACCGGGATAAATCAAGCGCCAAGCGCGGGAACCTGGTTCGACCTTTCCCATCTCCAGCTTGACGGCGACCTGATCTTTGAGTTGGAAATACCAGGTCCAGGGTCCGCCGCTGGGGAGGGTCATGACTTCATCGACGCCAATTTGGCCATCGGCGAAGTTGACGTGAAGCTTCGCAAATTTGTTGCGCGCGCCTAATCGATCTTGAGAACTCATTGCCCTCAGGTCATAGACTTTGGGATAGGGTGCGACGTCGACTTCGCCGCTGGACATGCTGCCGCCGCCTGACACAACCGGATCGCGTCCGGAACTTCGCGTCAAGTTGACCACTTCCTCGCGGGACAGCGCAAATGCCTTCAGGACTTGCGCCTTTTCGTCGTCTGTGAGCTTCGTCTTGAGAGACTTCTGGAGTAGTGGAATCGAGGCTTTTGGGACTTCGACTTGGTTCAGGCGAACGCCTACGGCCTTGAGCACTTCATTGATCGCTGACAAGCCTATTGCATCCGGCCTCCCGTCAGAGAAAACGAGGCGCGCACTTTCGGTAGCAAGCACGTGAGCAGAAAAGCTAAAAATGGCGCAAATGAGGCCTAAATTTCTCATCAGATTCTTCATGGGGTTCCTTGTTGGTTGCGTTAAATCTTGGTCGGGATAAGCTGATCAAATTTATGTCTGTCTCTCCTTTCTAGCTGAGCAAATCAGCGCGGATGCTTGAAAGAGCTTCCGTACGTTCGTTTCAGTCCCGTCGCTCTTATGGTGGTGACGGCGGTTGCCACTGTGAAAGCGTTAAAGGAGCTTGATCGCAGGGCAACATCTGCAGGGCTCGCCAGCGGTCTTGGTGGCTGAAAGTTGCGTCGGAGCGAGTTCCGGCCACCACGCACATCCCGGTGTGGCGCAACTCCAGGCGGCCGTCGTTGCGGAAATCGAATGCCTGCAGGCTAGCGGTCGCGAAGGGCGTAGGCATGGGCGCGGTCGAGCTGGCGCAGGGCTGAGCTACTAAAGGCATCTGGGGCAATGTGCGGCCAGCGCGACCCAAAGCCGTTACACAGACGTTGAACGCAGGGAAGCGCAACTGACCGCTGCGCAAATCGCGCTGCAAGGCTTGGTCGGGTGCGATGCCGGGGCCTTTGCAGTTGTGCGCGCTCAAAGGCACATTGACATCGATCCATTCCCCGGAGCCGGCAATATCGATACAGTACCCATCGTGCGGGCGGTCGAGGCGGTCCTTGAGCATCACGTACGGCTTGGCAGGAGCGAACGCTTCGACTGAATTCCAGAAAATCGCGACAACTACCACTCCAGTAGCCAACAGCCAATTTCTCCGCCATAACTTCGTCCACGACATTGCAACTTTTCTTTCATTTTTCGCATGTCGCAATCCTAGAGTCGCCAATCATTCAATGAAAGTGCGTGTTTTGACTTTTTCCAATTCCAATTTGGAAGGAGTCAGAACGCCGCGCTGGCCGTCCAGTTCGCTGCTGGCGAACAGCCACGCCTTCCGTCCCACTGCCCAAGGGACGCACGAGGTTCTCACCGTGGTTGTTGTCGCTGGCGATGTGGTCACCATGCAAGAAGCGGCTAGAGACTCTCAACGCCGCGACCGGTAGTCCACCGCCACAGCGATACCGCCGCCTTCCGACATCCTGGCGCGCTCCTGTAGCAGCCATTCGTGCGTGTGGCAGCAGCGGCGGGCACACTTACCACGCGCGTGGTAGTGTCCAATGAACTCGCTGGGATCGATTTCCTGGCGCTCGCTCACGTCCTCGCCTACGCGCCCCATGGCCTTGCCGCAACGCAGGGGGCGCTTCGCGACCGTGCGGATATGCCATGCGGGGGGCAACACAGGCCCAGCACGTCTGGACCGCAGCAATGGGTGCTCATCGAATTGCCGGCAACCGAAGCCGAACCAAGTGAGTACATTCTGTCCACGCTGCCTGAGGAAACACCGATCACGGAAATGGTCAGCGTCGCCTGTCAGCCTTGCGCATCGAGCGCGATTACCAGGATTTAAAGAGGGCTTCGGTCTGGGACAAAACGAGGGGACGAGGCCGGCGGGGTTCCACCCCTATGCCGCGTTGGGAATTGCGGGTTATAAGTCCTCATGGCAGAGCGCCTCGTCCACAAGTCAGTGGCGGCAGAAAATACATCGAACGCCAAGTGCCTGCCCTCCTCAAGGAATACATTGCCCGCGGCAGTCCTGCGCGCAGCGGCACGTGGCAACTTACATCACAGCTAGAGCCTGAGCTCGGCGACTACCCGGAATTTGAGTAGCCACTGGATGCAAGCTCCCGGCTTAGAAAATCGACCATGACCTGAGTGCGCGGCAGCGGCAAGAGCCTTTGCGTGCTGATGACGTGCACTGTCAACGGCGGCGGCAGAAATTCGGACAGCAGCGCCTTCACTTCACCGCTGCGAATCAGATCGTCGACGATAAATTCAGGGGTGAGCGCGATGCCCAGCCCGCTCCGTAGTAAGTCGCGCAGCATTACGCTGTTGTCGACACGCAGCTGGCCGTTCACCTCCACCTGCAATGAGCGGCCATTAACTATGAAAGGCCAGTGATCACCGCTGCTAGACCAAGCAAACCGCAGCGCGTTGTGCCGCGCCAGGTCGGCCGGTTCGCGCAGCGCAGGGCTGCAGGCAAGATAGGCAGGTGAAGCGACCAGCACTCGCGGGATACGACCGATGGCGCGAGCGTGCAGGCTGCTGTCGGGCAGGCGAGTACCGATGCGGATGGCAGCGTCGAAGCGCTCGGCGACTAGGTCCACATATCTATCAGTTAGCTGCAGGTCGAGCTGGAGGTCGGGGTACTGGCGCAAAAACGTTGGCAGCCGCGGCTGAAGCCAGCGCAGTGCGAATGAGCTGGGCACGCTCAGACGCAATCGTCCTCGCACAGTCTGGCCTTGCTCCTGGACGCGGGCAAACGTCGCGTCGATCTCGTCGAGCAACTGAGCGCATTCGGGCAGAAAACTTTCGCCGGCCGACGTCAGGGACACCTTGCGAGTGCTCCGTTGCAGCAGGCGCACACTGAGTTGGGCTTCCAATGCCGCGACGAGCTTAGTCACGGCGCTACCAGTCACATCGAGCTGGCGAGCGGCAGCTGCAAAACTGCCAAGTTCGCCAACCGCCCGAAAGGCGCGCAAGGATTGCAGGCTTGGATTCATCGAATTCCTTCCATTTTGGAAGCAGGTTTATGCCTCCATCCTACTATCGCTGAGCGCCCCTCCAACGAACAATCGACCTATTTCGGGACCATAAACCTCCATACCGCTGATGCAAAATTCGAAACGCACTTGGCTGCTGCTAGGCACTGGCTTGGCACTGGGCCTAGGAATGCCGTTGGGCAAGCTAGCAGGTGAAGCCGGAATCGGAGCGCTCAGCTTTGCGCTCCTGCCGGCCGTCGGCGCGGCCCTCATGCTATCCGCGCTCGCCTGGCGCCAACATGGGCTGCCAGCCGCGCCCGGGCGTCTGTTCCGCTTCGGCGCAGTCGCAGGGCTGCTTGGAAATGCTGTACCGAACACGTTGACAGCCTGGCTCTCGCTCAATGCCGGAGCGGGCTTCACCGGCTTGGCCTACACCCTGCCGCCTGCGTTCACCCTCGGTCTGCTGCTGCTGCTACGGTGGGAGCGCTGGCAGGCCGTGCGGGCGTGTGCCGTAGTGCTCGGCTTAGCCGGCGCTCTCTGGTTGGTGATCGCGCGGATGCGGACCGGGCAGCTGACGGGAGGTGCCGCCTTGCTTCTGTTGGTCGTGCCCTTGGCTATCGGCGCAGGGAATGTCTACCGCTTTCGAAATCTGCCGCGGCACTCGCCACCGATGTGGATCGGGGCTGCCGCCGCAGTTGGTGCTTCTGCGTGGCTCCTGCCCGCCTGGATGGTTGCGCCTGCCGCGCTGAGTGAGCTTAGCCAAGAAGGATTTACCTATCTCGCCTGTCAGATGCTGGCAGCGACCGTCGGTCTAACGATGTTCTTCAAGCTGCAGCTGCTTAGCGAGCCAGTAACGATGAGCTTTGTCGGGTACGTGATCGCGCTGGCCGCAGTGGTGACCGGCGCATTGCTGCTCGGAGAGCACCTGCCGTTGCAACTGCTGCCGGCAGCGCTGCTCATCGGGATGGGCTTCTGGCTGGTTCAGCGTGCGCCTTCGATTACCAAGGAACAAGCAAATGAATCTACCCGACATTCGGCGCGCCGGTGAGCGCGCCCTCATCACCACAGAGTGGCTGGAGAGCAGGTGCAGCTTCAACTTTGGCCCGTTCACGCGTCCGGGTCGCGAACACTTCGGCGCACTCCGCGTGCTCAACGAGGACTGGATCGAGCCGGCCGGCAACCCGGCCTTTCGCAGCAGATGCGAGCAATACTGCAGCGCCATACCGCGAGCCCAACAATCGCCGGCGAAGCCTGCACCCTGAACGGCTACGTGACGCGCATCGCTGCCGGCATGGGAGTGGGTGTGGGGGACGCGGGCCACATTGCTACGCTGCGCCGCTCGGATGTCGTGGCCGTGTCGCTGCTCAAGGACGAGCGCATCACTACCTTCGTGCTCCACAAGCACCAGCGCTTCGGCTTGGCCGCTGCGCTGCAACGATTCGTTGCACACGCCAAAACTTTGTATTGATTGTTACGGATGTCGCGCCTGTATTTGTATGGCACGGCTCCATCGGCCTTGGACATAGACGGCATCCTTCGCGATGCTGGTGGCCCGCTGATGAGTTTGCAGGCGAAGGGGCTTTGCATTTCATCCTGTCCGAGGCGGCGATTTCCGTAGGCGTACTCCTCACCCCGCTCCATCACGCCCCGATGGGTGTGTGTTTTGGCGACTCGATTCCAGACTCGGGCAAGCGGTGCCGTTGCGGCACGTGAGTACTGGAATCAAGACGCAAAGGAGTAGTAGCTCATGTCGAGCCGGGGTGCGACAGGCATTTTGTTCGGACAGATTGCTGTGGTGCTGGGAGTTGCTCTCGGCGGCCTATGGAGTAGCACGCAGTGGACGGCGCATGCGCTGGGCCACCAGGCGCGCCTCGGGCCACCGTGGTTCACTGTTTCTGGCACGCCGTTCTATGAGCCCTGGAAGCTGTTCGAGTGGTGGTACTTCTACGGTGCCTACGCACCCAAGATATTTGAGCGCGGCGGGATTATCGCCGCGTCAAGCGGGATGCTCGCCACCGGCGCAGCCATCGGCATGGCGGTGTGGCGTTCGCGGTTGGCCAAGCGGGTCACGACCTACGGTTCCGCTCGATGGGCCGAGCGTGAGGAGGTCGCCAAAGCTGGCCTGACCCGGCCTGCCGGAGTGTTCCTTGGCAAGACCGCGCACAAGGACGCCGACTACCTGCGCCACGAAGGTCCGGAACATGTGATGGCTTTTGCCCCGACCCGCTCCGGCAAGGGTGTGGGCTTGGTGGTGCCGTCGCTCCTGTCCTGGCCGGGCTCGGCGGTGATCCACGACATCAAAGGAGAAAACTGGAACATTACCGCGGGCTGGCGCGCGCGGTTCTCGCATTGCTTGCTATTCAACCCGACGGATGCGAAGTCGGCCGCTTACAACCCGCTACTAGAAGTGCGGCGCGGCATGCATGAAGTGCGCGACGTACAGAACATCGCCGACATCCTGGTCGATCCCGAAGGCGCGCTGGAGCGGCGCAACCACTGGGAGAAGACCAGCCATGCCCTGCTGGTCGGTGCCATCCTGCATGTGCTCTACGCCGGCGAGGACAAGACACTGCGCGGCGTAGCCAACTTCCTGTCCGATCCGGCGTGCCCATTCGAAGTGACCCTGCACCGGATGATGACCACCGGTCATCTGGGTGAAGAGGTCCATCCCGTCGTCGCTTCCGCAGCGCGCGAAGTGCTCAACAAGAGCGACAACGAGCGCTCGGGTGTGCTGTCTACTGCCATGAGCTTCCTGGGCCTGTACCGCGACCCCACAGTCGCCGAAGTCACCTCGCGCTGCGACTGGCGGATCGCCGACCTGATCTCGGCTGCCCATCCGGTTTCGCTCTATCTGGTCGTGCCGCCATCGGACATCAGTCGCACCAAACCGCTGATCCGGCTGATCCTTAACCAGATCGGCCGGCGCCTGACCGAATCGCTGGACGGCTCGGACGGCATCCCTCGAAAGCACAAGCTGCTGCTGATGCTGGACGAGTTCCCGGCGCTGGGCCGGTTGGACTTCTTCGAATCCGCGCTGGCCTTCATGGCTGGCTACGGCCTGCGTGCCTTCCTGATCGCGCAATCGCTCAACCAGATTGACAAGGCCTACGGCCAGAACCACTCGATTCTGGACAACTGCCACGTGCGCATCGCGTTCGCAACGAACGACGAGCGCACAGCCAAGCGCATCTCCGAGGCGCTTGGGACGGCGACCGAGCTGCGCGCCCAGCGCAACTACGCCGGCCACCGGCTCGCGCCCTGGCTCGGCCATCTGATGGTGTCGCGTCAGGAAACGGCCAGGCCGTTGCTCACTCCCGGCGAAGTGATGCAGTTGCCGCCCGATGATGCCGTGGTGATGGTCTCGGGCCATCCGCCCATCAAGGCGAAGAAGCTGCGGTACTACCAGGACCGGAACTTCACTTCGCGCGTCCTGCCTGCGCCGGTGCTGGCCGACGGCGTCTATGCGGACCGACCAGCGACACGGACTAACGACTGGAGCGGACTGTCACCGCTGGCAGCGCGGATGCCTTCACTAGCCGGAGATGCCAGCGGCATGGTCGACGAGGGTGGCCATCAGCTCAAGCCCGAGCTGGATGCCACCGCCGATGCACCGTCGCCACAAGACGCCGACGGTCTGTTGGTGCTCGACGACGAAGACGACGCGCCGCTGCGGCCGCAGGACGTGGACCGACAGCTGATGCGCACCGCGCGTCTGGCCGCGCTGGACCCTGACGACGGGATCGCGCTATGACTCGCGCCCGGCTGAACATCTTCATCGAACCAGAGCACGCGAAGCGGCTGGACCAGGTTGCGGCGCACAAGGGTGTGTCGAAATCGGCCGTGATCGCAGCCGCGCTGGCCTCGTTCCTCTCACCGGACGGCGAGGACCAGCGCGAGGCGGCTATTGCCAAGCGCCTGGACCGGCTCTCGCGCCAGTTCGACCGGCTAGAGCGCGACCAGAACGTGCTGATCGAGACGACGGCGCTCTACATCCGATACTTCCTGACGGTCTCGATCCCCGTTCCCGAGGGACAGCAGGAAGCAGCTCGCGCGCAGGGCCGGGCCCGCTACGCGCAGTTCATCGAACAGCTCGCGCGCCACATCCAGCGCGGGCGCAGCCTCGTGCGCGAAGTCCACGAAGACATCGGACCCGCCGAAGCTGAACCAATGCAGCCGGACGCCCAGGCGGGTCCAGGCACCCCAATCCCAGGAGGTTCATCGTGAATCTGCCTGAACCGAACGCCATGGACGCCTCGTTGGAGCGACGCATCCGCATGTTGCGCACGGCCATGGGGCCGGAGATCGCGGCAGCGTTGGACGACCCCGAAGTCGTCGAAGTCCTGTTGAACCCGGATGGCTCGCTTTGGGTGGATCGGCTGGGTACCGGCCGCGAGGCCACCGGCGCGGCGCTTCCTCCGGCCGTGGCCGAGCGAATCATCCGGCTAGTGGCCGCGCACGTGCGCACCGAGGTGCATGCGGGCGCACCGATCCTGTCGGCCGAGCTGCCTGAGACTGGCGAACGCTTCCTTGGCGTATTGCCGCCCGTCGTGCGTGCTCCGTCCTTCGCAATCCGCAAGCGGGCGTTGCGCATCATGACGCTCGCTCAGTACGTGGCCGACAGCGTGATGACAGAGGACCAGGCCGTGTTTCTGCGCCGCGCGGTACATGAGCGACTGAACATCGTCATTGCCGGCGGCACCAGCACCGGCAAAACGACGCTGGCCAATGCATTGCTCGACGAGATCGCCGAGACGCGCGACCGGGTGCTGATCCTCGAAGACACGGTCGAGTTGCAGTGCCGCTCCGACGACCACGTGGGCATGCGCACCGAGCCGGGCGTTAGCACCATGGCCGACTTGGTGCGCGCCACCTTGCGGCTACGACCCGACCGCATCGTCGTCGGCGAGGTGCGCGGTTCGGAAGCACTCGACTTGCTGAAGGCCTGGGGCACCGGGCATCCCGGCGGCATTGCAACTGTGCATGCCGGTTCGGCGCACGGCGCGCTCACCCGGCTGGAGCAACTGGTGCAGGAGGTCAGCGTGACCGTCCCTCGCGCCCTGATCGCCGAGGCGGTCAACGTCATCGTCTTCATCGCCGGCCGCGGCCGGGCGCGCCGCGTGCGCGAGATCGCGCGCGTCATCGGCCATGACAGCCACGGTTACCAACTCGATACCGAGCTGTCTTCCTTCCCATCTCTTCCTCCGTCCAACCCTTCCTCTACAGGAGATCCTTCATGACGACTGCACCCCTTTCCGTAAAACCGCTTCTCTACATTGCTGTCGCAGCGGCGCTGCTGCTGGCCGTGGCGCTGCCCGCGCATGCGGCCGGCTCGAACATGCCTTGGGAGGCACCGCTGCAATCGGTGCTCGAATCCATCCAGGGGCCGGTGGCACGGATCATCGCTGTGATCGTCATCATCTCGACTGGCCTCGCGCTGGCCTTCGGCGACACCAGCGGTGGCTTCCGCAAGCTGATCCAGATCGTGTTTGGCCTGTCGATCGCCTTCGCCGCGTCCAGCTTCTTCCTGACCTTCTTTAGTTTCACGGGCGGGGCGGTACTGGCATGAACACCTCTACGGGAAACCTGGTCGGCTTCGAAGTGCCGCTGCACCGGTCGCTGACCGAACCGATCTTGCTGGGCGGTGCCCCGCGCACGGTGGCGATTGCAAACGGCACGCTAGCCGCTGCCGTCGGATTGGGCCTGCAACTCTGGCTGCCCGGTCTCGTGTTGTGGATCGTCGGGCACTCGCTGGCTGTCTGGGGCGCGCGGCTGGACCCGCAGTTCATGCAGGTCTTCTCGCGACACATCAAGCACCGGCAGCTGCTGGACGTGTGAGGTCACGATGTTTAACCTCACCGAATACCGCAAGCGCCCCGCGTTGCTGGCCGACTGGCTACCGTGGGCCGGACTGGTGGCGCCGGGCGTCGTGCTCAACAAGGATGGCTCGTTCCAGCGCACGGCGCGGTTCCGCGGGCCGGATCTGGACAGTGCAACGCAGGGCGAACTGGTCGCCACGTCCGCACGCCTCAACAACGCGCTGCGGCGTCTCGGCTCAGGCTGGGCCTTGTTCGTCGACGCCGAGCGGCGTGAAGCGGCTGACTATCCTGAGGCCATCTTCCCCGAGCCGCTGTCTTGGCTGATCGACGAAGAACGCCGTGCCGCTTTCGAGGAAGACGCCAGCCACTTCGAAAGCAGCTACCACCTGACACTACTGTACCTGCCGCCTGAGGAATCGACAGCCCGCGCCGCCCGGTTGCTTTACGAGAACAACCGCACGGAGGGCGTGGACTGGCGTGAGCGGCTTGAAGCCTTCGTGTCCGAAACGGAACGCCTCTTCGGCCTGCTCGAAGGCGTGATGCCGGAGACGTCGTGGCTCGGCGATGCGCAGACCCTGACCTACCTGCATGGCTGCGTGTCGACGCGCCGGCATGCGGTGGCCGTGCCCGAGGTGGCCATGCATCTGGATGCGTTGCTGGCCGATCAACCCTTGGTAGGCGGCTTGGCGCCGATGTTGGGGAATCAGCATCTGCGCATGCTGTCGGTCCGAGGATTCCCGACCTCGACCTGGCCGGGCCTGCTCGATGACCTGAACCGGTTGGGCTTCGCCTACCGCTGGAGCACGCGCTTCCTGTGCCTGGACAAGGCTGAATCCGAGAAGGAACTGCGTCGCCTGCGCCGCCAGTGGTTCGCCAAGCGCAAGAACATCGTCGCGCTGCTGCGCGAGACAATCTTCCAGCAGGAAAGTCCGCTAGTGGATTCGGATGCGTCCAATAAGGCTTCGGACGCCGACGCGGCGCTGCAGGAGCTGGGCGGCGACCAGGTGGCCTTCGGCTACGTCACGGCCACAGTGACCGTACTCGACACCGACGCCACGGCGGCCGACGAGAAGCTGCGTGCTGTGGAGCGAACCATCCAGGGTCGCGGTTTCGTCACCATTCTCGAGACCTTGAATGCGGTTGACACATGGCTGTCGTCGGTGCCAGGCCACGCCTACGCCAACGTCCGCCAGCCCATCGTCTCGACGCTGAACCTCGCACACATGATGCCGGTGTCGGCCGTGTGGGCGGGGCCTGAGCGCAATGCGCATCTCAACGGCCCGCCTTTGATTGTCACTCGCACCGATGGAGCCACGCCGTTCCGTCTGGTCACGCACATCGGCGACGTGGGCCACACGCTGGTCGTAGGACCGACCGGCATGGGCAAATCGGTGCTGCTCGCGACGCTCGCGATGCAGTTCCGCCGCTATCCGGGTTCGCGCATCTTCGCCTTCGACATGGGGCGCTCGATGCGAGCCACAATCCTCGGCCTCGGTGGCGAACACTACGACCTCGGAACCGACGGCGCCATTGCGTTCCAGCCGCTGGCCCGAATCGACCAGGACCGCTACCGCACCTGGGCGGCCGAGTGGATCGATGGGCGCTTGATTCAGGAAGGCATCGCCGTAGGCCCGTCCGAGAAGGACACCGTCTGGTCCGCACTCAATAGCTTGGCAAGCGCACCCGTCGAGCAGCGAACCATGACCGGCCTGTCAGTGCTGCTGCAGTCCAACGCACTACGGCAAGCCCTGAAGCCCTACGTGCTAGGCGGCGCCCACGGAAAGCTGCTCGATGCCGATACGGACCGGCTCGGCGCTGCCACTGTGCAGGGTTTCGAGATGGAAGAGCTAATGCACAGCAAGGCCGCCGTGCTGGCGGTGCTGGGCTACCTGTTCGCTCGCCTTGACGAACGGTTCGATGGCGCGCCGACCTTGCTGATTCTCGATGAGGCTTGGCTGTTCCTGGACGAGCCGGTATTCGCCTCGCGCATCCGCCAATGGCTTAAGACGCTACGCAAGAAGAACGTCTCCGTGGTCTTTGCGACCCAGTCGCTCGCGGACATCAAAGACTCGACCATTGCGCCGGCCATCGTGGAGAGCTGCGCGAGCCGCATCTTCCTGCCGAACCCGCAGGCGGCCGAGCCGCAGATTCGGATGATCTACGAAGGCTTCGGGCTCAACAGCCGGCAGATCGAGATCGTCGCGACTGCGCAACCCAAGCGGGATTACTACTACCAGTCGCGGCTGGGCAACCGCGTTTTCGACCTCGGGCTGGGGCCGGTGGCGCTGGCCTTCGCCGGTGCTTCCACGCCGGAAGACCAGCGAGCCATC
>ERZ1292640.1078-Hain-H43-02um-R1-1078-length-22529-cov-4_pt1 | contig 22529 bp, 25 predicted proteins | sample MGYA00564404_ERZ1292640 | MGnify/ENA primary metagenome ERZ1292640 (study PRJEB36523, sample SAMEA6512636) | groundwater metagenome | collected 2019-01-08 | study: AquaDiva: Metagenomics assemblies of 32 groundwater samples
GTGAGATCGAAGGCGATGCGCGTGCCCCTCAGGCGGTACGACGCGGAGTCGCGGCTCGCCACCTCGGGCTCGCCGAACAGGTAGCCGCGGTCGGCGCCGAGGTCGAGCGAGGTGGAGTCGCCCTTTGCCGCGAGCGCCTCCCGGTCGATCGTCACGCGCCCGCCGGCCCACATCCGGTCGCTGCCGCGCATCCGGACGCGGTCGGCGACGATCACGAACGGCTTCGCGCTGTCACCCTGCACCGTGTCGCGCGCCGAGAAGAAGCGAATCGTCGGCCGGCCGCTGGCGCGCAGCTCCAGCGTGTCCCGGATCGGCGGCGCGGCGCGGTAGTAGTCGAGGTTCGGACCGTGCAGGTCCGACTTCGTCTTTGTGTTCTGGGTGTAGACGTTGCCCTCCGCATAGAGGTGCTCCTGGCGCACCCAGTACGTGAGCACGTCCGAGTCCAACAGCGAGGTGCTGTCGCGGAAGTGCACGCTGCCAAGCATCCGCAGCTCCTGCCGGTCCGGGAACCAGGCGAACGAGTCCGAGGTCATCCGGGTCTCGTTCTCGGCGCACCGAAAGAAGGCGCCGCCGCCGCCGAACCACTGGACCTGGCCGGCCCCGCCGGGCGAGCTGGTGAGGCGCCTGACGCTGTCGGCCTGCACCGTGCAGGTCCGCGGTGCCGCGGCAGGCTGCTGCTGCGCGGCGCCGATTCCGGCGCCGCCCGCGAGCAGCGCGGCGGCCAATGCGGCGCGGCGCATCTCACTGGCCCGGCAAGGTGAAGCGGCCGGCCCTGCCGCGCACCCCCTGCGTGCGGATGTTCGTGAACGCCGGGTCCGAGGTGAATCCCTCACCGTCAACGTGGCGGTCCGTGGATTCGTAGACGTAGTGCTGATCGGTGCTGACCTCGTTCTTCGACTGGTCGTAGCGCAGCACGCTGGTCGTGAGCCGCGCGCCGTCCGTCATCACGACCAGCACGTCGCCGCGCGCCTCCATCTGGCCCGTGCGCATGTTGTAGGTGCCCTCACGGCCCGTGAGGACCGACGTCTGCGCGCCGGTCTGCGCGAAAAACGTCACCCGGATCTTCTTCAGCTCGATGTGCCCGCTGTTCTCGTAGATGAACCCGGAGTCGGCCTGGAGGAATGCCTGGCGGACCCCCTGGTTCGTCATGTACTGGGTGAGCCCGATCATGAGCTGGTCGGCGCTGTCGGCGGCCTCTTGCACCGCGGCGACGGCGTCGCGGCCGCTGTCGCGGCACGCCGCGGAACCGGCGATCAGTGTGACTGACGCCAGCAGGACTGCCCACCGACTGCGCCCTCTGCGCCTCTGACGGACTGAGTCTTCAGTCATCAGGCTGCTCCGGCGCGCATGAGGTCGTGCAGATGGACGATGCCTTGGAGCACACCGTCACCGTCCACCACGGGCATCGCCATGATGCCGTGCTGCTCCATCCGGTACACCACCGCCCCGCCCAGCTCCTCGGGCGTAGCCACCTTCGGGGTCTTGGTCATCACGTCGCGCACCGGCAGCGCGAGGAAGTCGCCGGTGTGCTCCATGAGCCGGGTGAGGTCGCCCGCGGTCACCACGCCGATCACCCGGCGCCGCTCGTCCGCGACCGCGACGGTGCCGCGCTTCTCGGCCAGGAGGATCACGCACTCGCGCATCGGCGCGTCGGGCCCGAGGACGGGGAGGTCCGTGGTCAGCATCACGTCCTGCACCGTGATCAGCATCCGGCGGCCGAGCGCACCACCCGGGTGCAGCCGCGCGAAGTCCTCGGGGCTGAAGCCCTTGGCCTCGAGCAGCGCGACGGCTAGCGCGTCGCCGAGGGCGAGCGCCACGGTCGTGCTGGTGGTCGGCGCGAGGTCGAACGGGCACGCCTCGGCGTCCACCGCGGCGTCGAGCGCGACGTCGGCGTGGCGGGCGAGGGTCGAGCCGAGGTCGCCCGTGATGGCGACCACCGGGATCCCCAGGCGCTTGAGGTGCGCCACCAGGTCCATCACCTCGTTGGTCTCGCCGCTCTTCGACAGCACGATCGCCGCGTCGCCGCGCCCCACGATGCCGAGGTCGCCGTGCACGCTGTCCACCGCGTGAAGGAACGTGGCCGGTGTGCCGGTCGAGGTCAGCGTCGCGGCGATCTTGCGCGCGATGACGCCCGACTTCCCGACGCCCGACACGACCAAGCGCCCCGTGCACGCGGCCAGCAGCGCCACCGCCTCGCCGAAGCGGCCGTCGAGCCGCCGGGCGAGCGCCGCCACGGCGAGCGCCTCCTGCTCGAGCACCTCGCGTCCCCGGCGGACCGCGTCCGCGCGCGCGTCAGCGTGCAAGGGGGTCCCCCCGCTCCCGCAGGTAGTTGCGCACCACCTCGTTCCACGTGCCGCGCGAGCGGAGCAGCATCTCCGCGAACTCGCGCAGCGCGCCGCGCCCGCCGGTGAGCGACAGCGTGTGGCGCGCCGCCTCCTTCACTTCCCGCGCGGCGTTGGCGACCGCGATCGGCAGGGCAACCCGGCGCAGGATCGGCAGGTCCGGCAGGTCGTCACCGACGAAGGCCGCCTCCTCCCAGCGCACGCCGCGTCGCTGGAGCACGCCCTCGAAGGCCGGGAGCTTCCGTGCCGACGAGTCGGCGAGGAACTCGTCCACCTGGAGCTCGCGCGCACGGACCTCGGCGGCCTCGCCCCCGCGGCCCGTCACGATGACGACCGGCAGCCCGGCGGCGCGCAACAGGTGGATGCCGAGGCCGTCCTGGATGTCGAACCGCTTCAGCTCCACCGGCTGGCCGCCAAGCACGCCGATGTAGAGCCCGCCGTCGGTCATCGTCCCGTCCACGTCGAAGCCGACCAGCTTGATGCGCTTGGCGGTCGTGGGCTCGATCACGGCCGGTCCCTGCGCGCGGCGTGCCAGACCTCGAGGGTGCGCTCGACGAGGTCCTCGAGCTCGAGCAAGGGGATCATGTTGGGCCCGTCCGACAGCGCGTGCGCCGGGTCGGGGTGGGTCTCGAGGAAGAACCCGTCCGCGCCCGCGGCCGCCGCCGCCAGCAGGAGCGCCGGGATGTGCTCGCGCAGCCCGCCGCTCGCGCCGTCCTCCCCCTTGCCGGGCTGCTGCACGCTGTGCGTCGCGTCGAAGATCACCGGCGCCCCGCAGGCCGCGCGCAGCCGCGCGAAGTTGCGCATGTCCACCACCAGGTCGCCGTAGCCGAAGAAGGTGCCCCGCTCCGTCACGGCGACCGCCGTCGTGCCGCCGCGGCGGACCTTCTCCAGGGCGCCCGCCATCCCCTCCGCCGACATCCACTGCCCCTTCTTCACGTTCACCGGGCTGCCGGTGCGTCCCGCCGCGAGGAGCAGGTCGGTCTGGCGGCAGAGGAAGGCCGGGATCTGGATGACGTCCACGACCGCCGCGGCCAGCACCGCCTGGTCGGGCTCGTGCACGTCGGTGAGCACCGGCAGGCCGCTCGTCTCGCGCACCTTCGCCAGCGCCCGGAGCCCCTCCTCGAGCCCGGGCCCGCGCGCGCCCCGGAGTCGCGAGCGGTTGGCCTTGTCGAACGAGGCCTTGTAGGTCACGGCAATCCCGAGGCGCTCGGCCATCCGTGCCAGCCGCTCGGCGACCGTGAGGTTGAGGCGCTCGTCCTCGAGGACGCAGGGGCCGGCGATCAGGAACGGCCCCGGACCGAAGGGCGCGTCGTTCACCGCGGCGTCAGACCTCCGCGAGCGAAGCGGCGCGCTCGCTCGCCGGCGCCTCGGCGCGGCGCCGCCGCACGTCGTAGGCGGCCGCGATGAAGCCGGCGAACAGCGGGTGGGGGCGCGTGGGGCGCGATTTCAGTTCCGGGTGGAACTGGCAGCCCACGTACCAGGGGTGGTCCGGCAGCTCGATCATCTCGACCAGCGAGCCGTCGGGCGAGAGACCGGTGAGCCGCAGCCCGTGCTCGGCGAACCGGTCGCGGTAGCCGTTGTCCACTTCGTAGCGGTGGCGGTGCCGCTCGCTCGTCTCGCTCGCGCCGTAGATGTTCGCGATCCGCGAGCCGGGGCGCAGCTTGCAGGCATAGGCACCCAGCCGCATGGTGCCGCCCATGTCCGCGACGTTCCGCTGCGAGGGCAGCAGCGAGATCACCGGGTTGCCGCACTCCGCTTCGAACTCCGAGGAATTGGCGTCCGCGATCTTGCACGCGGTGCGCGCGAACTCGATGATCTGCACCTGCATGCCGAGGCAGATCCCGAACACCGGCAGCTTTCCCTCCCGCGCCGCGCGCGCCGCCGCGACCATCCCCTCGATGCCGCGAATGCCGAAGCCGCCGGGAATCAGCAGCGCGTCGTAGGGCTCGAGCAGGTCGCGCGCCGCTGCGCGGTCGGTGAACCGGTCGCTCGAGATCCAGTCGATCTGGACTCCGACGTTGTTCGCGATCCCGCCGTGGACCAGTGCCTCCGAGATCGACTTGTAGGAGTCGGCCAGCTCGGTGTACTTGCCCACGACCGCGATCCGCACCCGGTCGGCGGGGTGGAGGATCTTCTCCACCATCTCCCGCCACTTCCGGAGGTCCGGCTCCGGCGTGTCGAGCCGCAGCCGCTCGCACACGACGCGGTCGAGGCCCTGCTCGCTGAGGCGCAGCGGGACCTGGTAGATGGACTCGACGTCCGGCGACTCGACCACGCACCCGAAGTCCACGTTGCAGAACAACGCGATCTTGCGGCGCAGCTCCTCGGGAAGCGGGCGCTCGCTGCGGCACACCAGGATATCGGGCTGGATCCCCACCTCCATCAGCTCGTGCACGCTGTGCTGGGTGGGCTTGGTCTTGAGCTCGGCGGTGGCGGCGATGAAGGGGACGAGGGTGAGGTGGATGAAGATGGCGTTGTCGCGGCCGACCTCCTGGCGGAACTGGCGGATCGCCTCGAGGAACGGCAGCGACTCGATGTCGCCCACCGTGCCGCCGATCTCGACGATGACGACATCGTGGTCAGGGGCGAGACGGCGGATGTGCGACTTGATCTCGTCGGTGATGTGCGGGATCACCTGCACCGTCGAGCCGAGGTACTCGCCGCGGCGCTCCTTGGTGATCACGCTCTGGTAGATGCGGCCGGTGGTGACGTTGTTGGCCTGGGACAGCGAGCGATCGATGAACCGCTCGTAGTGGCCGAGGTCGAGGTCGGTCTCGGCGCCGTCGTCGGTCACGTACACCTCACCGTGCTGGAACGGCGACATCGTGCCGGGATCGACGTTGATGTACGGGTCGAACTTCATGATCGTGACCCGGAGGCCGCGCTCCACCAGCAGCCGCCCAAGCGACGCGGCGGCGATGCCTTTCCCCAGGGAAGACACGACGCCGCCGGTCACGAAGACGAATTTCGTCGAGTGCTGCATCGTCACCCCCGCCTCAGCTGCTGAAGGTCTCTCCCCGGGTGGCCAGGTGCGCCTCCGCGCGCCTCAAGTCGTCTTCCGTATCGATGCCGGGCAGCGCCGTCTCGGTGAGGCACGCCACCCCGATCGTCATCCCGTGACCCAACGGCCGCAGCTGCTCGAGCTGCTCGGCCTGCTCGGGCGCCGTCGGCTGGAGCGTCATCCAGCGCGCCAGCGCCGCCGGTGTGAAGGCGTACACGCCCAGGTGCTGCCAGTAGCGCAGCGGCCCGCCCTCCCTGGCGTAGGGGATCGGGCTGCGCGAGAAGTAGAGCGCCCGCCCGTTCTCGGCCAGGACGACTTTCACCACGTTCGGCGACTGCACATTCTCACCGGCCATCGGCACGGCTGCGGTGCCGATGTCGTAGCCGATCACGACCTGCTCGACCGCCCCCTTCATCGCCGCGTGGGGGAGGAACGGCTCGTCGCCCTGCACGTTCACGACGATGCCGTAGTCCTTGAACTCCGGCTGCGCCGCCACCTCCGCCACCCGCGACGTCCCCGACTGGTGGTCGGGCGCCGTGAGCACCACGGCGATCCCCGCCTCGCGCATGATGTCGGCCACGGGCTGCGCGTCCGTCGCGACCACGACGGCGTCGAACACGCCCGACTGCTCGGCGTTGCGCGCGACCCGCTCGACCAGCGGCTTGCCGCCCAGCTTGCGCAGCGGCTTGCCGGGCAGCCGCTCGGCTCCGAGCCGCGCCGGGATGACCCCCAACACCTTCGGCCGCTCCATCAGGACGCGGCCGCCCTAGCAAGAATCACACCGCAAGGTAACAGCCTGCGGATAGGCTGTCAAAGATGTTGTGGGAGCGGTACTTACGAGATTGGGAGGGGCACGAAAGATAAGCGGTCACGGTGGCCGGCGCCAGTAGGGCTTCGGGATCCGGGGCGGAAGCGGACCTGCTAGGCGAGCGTGGCCGCCGACCGCGCCGCCGCACACACGCCGAGGAAGTTCCGGACCAGCTTCTTGCCGTCGGGCGTCCCGATGGACTCGGGATGGAACTGCACGCCGTGGATCGGCTTGTGGCCGTGCTGCAGCGCCATCAGCTCCTCGCCCCACCCCTCGTCGATGGACCAGGCCGTGGGCTCGAGCTCCTTCGGCAAGCCCCGGTCCTCGACGATCAGCGAGTGGTAGCGCATCGCGGTGAACGGCGATGGGAGGCCGGCCAGCACGCCCCGGCCGTCGTGCCGCACCGCGGAGGTCTTGCCGTGCATGAGCCGGGTGGCGCGCACCACCTTCCCCCCGAACGCCTCGCCGATGGCCTGGTGGCCGAGGCAGACGCCGAGGAGCGGCGTGCCCCGTTCGGCCGCGGCGCGCACCAGCGGCACCGAGATGCCGGCCTCCGAAGGCACTCCGGGGCCCGGCGAGATCACGATCCCCGCGGGCCCCAGCGCGAACACCTCGTCAACGCTCAGCGTGTCGTTGCGCCGGACCACCGGGTCGGCGCCCAGCTCGCCCAGGTACTGGACGAGGTTGAAGGTGAACGAGTCGTAGTTGTCGAGGACGAAGATCAAACGCTACGACTCCTGAAGCGCCGATGCCGTGCGCATCCGCGCCGCGCCGGCACGGCCGCGGCGAGCCGGCAGGGCGGCGGCGTGCCGTCAGGGCACTGTGACCAAGCAAGATGCGTAGGCGCGGCAGACGCGCAGACGCACAGGAGAAGCGTGCGATTCATGAGCTACGATGTTGCGGGTTGGGCGGCGGCCCGTCAAGCAGCAGACGGCTCGGCGCGTGCGCGAAGGACGCCGCTGTAGCGGCAGCAGCCGAGCGGCGGCTTGAGCCGCAGGGAGACGGCGCCGGAGCCTCGCGACTGAAGTCGCGGCTCGGCCCTGTCGCTGAAGCGACGAACGCTGGCGCGGCTTCAGCCGCAGCTGCCGAGCCGCGGCTTCAGCCGCGGGCCGCCCATGTGGCCCGCGCCGCCGGAGCTGCACGCCGACTCCTGATGGGAACGGCTACATGTTGCGTGCGGGAACGATGCCCGTCAGGAAGCCGGACGCGACCCCTTCAGCGGCACGGCGCAACGGAACCCCGTCCCACTGTACCACGCGCGGTTGGTCGCTGTGGCGGGCAAGTGGCCGCGATAGCTCGCCGTCGCGATCGAGTCGGGCGAGTTGAACGCGGCGCCGCGAATCACGCGGTGCTGGAGCAGCGAGTCGGGCAGCGTGGGGCCGCCCGGGTAGCCCTTCATCGGCGAGCTGGTCCATTCCCACACGTTGCCGATGAGGTCCACGACGCCGCTCGCGGTCGCGCCGCGCGGAAAGCTGCCCACCGTCACCGGACGACCCTGGTTCTGCTTCGCGGTGTTCGCGGCCGACGGGTCCGCTATGTTCCCCCACGGGAAGCGGAACCCCTCGCGCCCGCGTGCCGCGGCCTCCCACTCCTCTTCCGTCGGCAACCGGCCGCCCGGGTACTTCCACGCACAGTAGGCGAGCGCCTCGGAGTAGTTCACCCCCGTGATCGGCAGCAGGCTGTCCGGCTCCTGCCGCCATGGCGCGGGGATGCCGCGATCCACGATGAACCTGCGGTACGCGGCGACCGTCACCTCCGTCCTCCCCACCGCGAACGAGTCCACCCGGACCTCGTGCTCGGGCCGCGCGACCGGCTGGCCCACGGTCGCGCCGATGCGGTACGTCCCGCCTGGGATCACCGCCATGTCGGCCGACACGGCGGGGCCGGTCCGCTGCGGGCCGAGACCCTTCCAGAGCACGAAGCCGGCGAAGCCCAGCACGATCACGACGGCCGCGACGAAGTAGACCGTCCAGCGCCGCCGCGCCCGCCGCATCCGGAGCGTGATCTCGGCCGTGGGGTGGCCGCCCGACACCGGTGTCGCGCCGCCCAGCGCCCGAACCACGTCGCCCGCGCTCTGGAACCGCTCCTCGGGCGACTGCGCGAGGCAGCCGTTGATCACGTCCATCAGCACGATCGGGATGTCGGGGCGCGACTTCTCGATGGGCTCGGGTGGCCCGGCCAGGCGCCTCATGAGGACGGCGGTCGGCGTGGGGCCCGTGAACGGCGGCTTCCCGGTCAACATCTCGTACGCCATCACGCCGAGGGCGTAGATGTCGGAACGGTGATCGGCGTGCCCGCCCGTCACCTGCTCCGGGCTCAGGTAGGCCGGCGTGCCGACCATCATCCCGGAGGCGGTCAGCGAGGCGCCCTCGGCCGTCCGCGCGATGCCGAAGTCCGTCACCAGCGACCGGCCCGTCTCGGCCTCAAGCAGCACGTTGTGCGGCTTGATGTCGCGGTGGACGACGCCACGCTTGTGGGCGTACTCCAGCGCGCTCGCCACCTCGCGGATGACCCGCACCACATCCTCGACGGGGAGCTTCCCTTCCTTCTCCAGCCGGTCGGCGAGCGAGCCGCCCTCGATGCACTCCATGGCGAGGTAGACCAGGTCGTCCTTCTGGCCGATGAAGTGCAGCGGCACGATGTGCGGGTGCGAGAGCTGCGCCACGGTCTCGGCCTCGCGCCGGAAGCGCTCGAGCGCGGTGCGCGACTGGATGACGTCGGGCGAGAGGACCTTGACGGCGAGCTTCCGCTTGAGGTTGAGGTCCCGCAGGAGGTAGACGACTGCGAATCCGCCCGCGCCGAGCGTCTTCTCGACCTGGTAGTTCGGACCGACCGCTTCCTGAAGCCGCGCGGCCAGCTCGTCGACCTGGGCTGGGCCGCTGATGCTGGGCGCCAGACCCTCGGGTGGCGTGAGCGCGCCGGTGGCCACGCCCTGCCCTGGTGCGCGTATCGAGCGCGAGCAGGACGGGCAAAAGGCGACCCCCTCGGGAACGGGACTACCGCAGTCCGGGCAGTTCACGTGGTACCGGGCGCTGAGAACCTGGTTGAAGGACCTCGAAGGCTACAGAAGCGAACGCTCCAAATCAAGATGTGAGGCCATGTTAGGCCCGCGGATGAAATGTTCGGTGTACGGTCCGCAGGTACTCCCGATCCACCTGCGTGTAGAGCTGAGTCGTCCCCAGGTCGGCGTGGCCGAGCATCTCCTGGACGGCCCGGAGATCGGCGCCGCCCTCCAGCAGATGCGTGGCAAAGGTATGGCGAAGGGTGTGGGGTGTCACCCGCTTGGTGATCCCCGCGGTTTTCGCGCACCGTCTGATGATCCCCCAGGCGCCCACCCGCGAGAGGGGCGTGCCGCGGGCGTTGAGGAACAGCCTCCCCTGGCCCTTCCCCTTCTCGAGCCGCGGCCGGATCTCGCGCGAGTAGAGCGCGACGGCCCCGAGGGCGCGCCGGCCCACGGGCACGATCCGCTCCTTGCTCCCCTTGCCGAAAATCCGCACCAGTCCTTCGTCGAAGAGAATGTCCTTCAGGGCAACGCCGGTGATCTCGGACACCCGGGCGCCGGTGGCGTAACCGAACTCGAGGATGGCGCGGTCGCGCCAGGCGAGCGGGTCGTCGGTGTTCGGCGCGCCCACCAGCCGCGCGACCTCCTCTACCGTGAGCACCGCGGGAAGCGTCCGCCAGCGCTTGGGGCTGGTGAGCCGCTCGCTCGGGTCGCGCACCACGTGTCCCTCCCCCACGAGGAACCTGAAGTAGGTGCGCACCGCGGAGATGTGGCGGCGGATGCTGGTCGCCGCGAGGCCGAGGTCCTTGAGGTGGAAGATGAAGCCGCGTAGGACGGGCGAGCTCGCGCCCGCCGGCGCGTGGATCCGCCGGGTGGCGAGGAACTCGACCAGGTGGGCGAGGTCGCGGCGGTAGGCGGCGACGGTGTTGGGCGAGGCGCCGCGCTCGAGCGCGAGGTAGTCGGCGAACTGCTCGATGAGGAACGCCTGGGGGATCTGACGTGCGTCAGTCACGCTGCCGCGCGCTCCGGCGCCGACGGCGCCACACGACGACGGCGATGAGGAGCGTGGCCGCGACGGCGACCCCGGCGAGCGCAGCACTCACCTGGGTGAGCCAGCCCGCGACCGCCTCCCAGCTCTGTCCCACGCGGTGCGCGGCGAAGACGAGCAGCGCGTAGTACAGGGCCGTCGCCAGCGCGACCGGCGGCAGCGCGCGTGAGGCCGGCAGGCCCGCGATCGCCGCGAACGGCGGGACGAGGGCGCGGTAGCCGGGCAGGAAGCGGCTGAAAAAGATCCCCCAGAGGTGATGGCGCCGGTATTCCCGCTCGAGCGTTGCGAGCGTGCGCCGCGACAGCAGCCGCCGCCCGGTCCGGGTCTCGAAAAACGCGCGGCCGACCGTCTTCGCGACGAAGAACATTCCGACGGCGCTGCTGACGTTGGCGACGAGCGTCACGAGGTAGACGCCCCAGACCGAGACCGGCGCCCCGCGCGCGGCGAGAAAAGCCCCCAGCGCCACGGCCGCGTCGGCGGGCACCGGAGGAAAGATGTTCTCGAGGGCGGCGAGGAGCGCGATCGCGCCGTAGATCCCCTGCGGCGGCAGCGCCGCGAGCCGGGCGAGGAAGTCCTCGATCAGCCGCCCGCCTCGCGGATCGTGGCCACCGCGATGGCGCCGATCCCCTCGCCGCGGCCGACCCACCCCATTCCCTCGTTCGTCTTTGCCTTGATGCTCACCGCTTCCATCGGGACGCCGAGCGCCCGGGCCGTGGCGGCGCGCATCGCGCCGATGTGCGGCGCGAGCTTCGGCTGCTCGGCGATGATCGTGACGTCCACGTGCCCCACGGCGAGCCGGTGGGCGGCGAGCGCCGCGACCGCGCCCCGCACGAAGCGCGTCGAGTCGGCGCCCTGGTACTGCGAGTCGTCGTCCGGGAACAACGAGCCGATGTCGCCCAGGGCGGCGGCGCCGAGCAGCGCGTCGGTGATCGCGTGGAGCACGACGTCGCCGTCCGAATGACCGATGAGGCCCCGGGAGTGCGGGACGGTGACGCCGCCCAGGCGCAGCGGCCGGCTGGCGTCGAACCGGTGCGAGTCGTAGCCGATACCGGCGCGGGCGCTCACGCCTTGAGAATCCGGATGGCGAGGTGCGCGGCGTTTTTGGCGTTGTCGATGCCCACGGTGGCGACCGGCACGCCGCTCGGCGTCTGGACCATCGAGTACAGCGCGTCGGTGCCGTGCAGCGCGCCGACGTCGAACGGGACGCCGATGACGGGGAGGTCGGACTGGGCCGCGACGGCGCCCGGAAGCGCGGCGGCGAGTCCGGCACCGCAGATCACGACCCGGTAGCCCTTGCCCCGCGCCTCGCGCGCGACCTGCGCCGTGCGCTCCGGCTCGCGGTGCGCCGAGCAGACCATGAAGTCGTAGCCGATCCCGGCCTCGTCCAGGACGGGGAACAGCGGCTCGATGCGGGGGCGATCGGACTCCGAGCCGACGAGGATCAGGATCGGCTTCGCGGCCCCGCTCACGCCGCCTCCGCGATGATCGAGTAGTCCTGGCGCCGCCGCCGAGGTGTGAAGCCGGCTCCGCGGATCAGGTACTCCATCTCCTGCACCGTCGTGCGGTACGTCGTGCCGGCCGCCGAAACCACGTTCTCCTCCATCATCACGGAGCCGAAGTCGTTGGCCCCGAAGTGGAGCGCGATCTGCCCGATCTTCATCCCCATCGTCACCCAGCTCGACTGCATGTTGGCGAAGTTGTCGAGCGCGATCCTGGCGATGGCGAGGGTGCGCAGGTAGGTGACCGCGTCGGTCTTCTTCATGTCCGCCATCCCGGTGTGCTCGGGCTGGAGCGGCCAGGAGATGAACGCGGTGAACCCGCCCGTCTCCCGCTGCTGCTGCCTCAGGCGCATCAGGTGCTCGATCCGGTCGGCCGCCGTCTCGCCCAGCCCATACGTCATCGTGGCCGAGGTCTTCATCCCATGGCGGTGCGCCGCGGCCATCACGCCCAGCCAGCCGTCGGTCATGGACTTCTTCCTGGCCACCTGTTGGCGGACACGGTCCACCAGGATCTCGCCGCCGCCGCCGGGAATGCTGTCGAGCCCGGCCTGCTGCAACTGGGCGACAACCTCGTCCACGGTCATCCGGAAGCGCTGGCTGAAGAACTCGACCTCGGAGGGCGAGAAGCCGTGCACGTGGATCGGGTGGTACCGCTTGATGTAGCGCAGCAGGTCGAGATACCACTCGAACGGGATGTACGGGTTGTGTCCGCCCTGCATCAGGATCTGCACCGCGCCGATCGCCTTCGCCTCGTCGATCTTCCGCCCGATCTCCTCGAACGACAAAACGTACCCCTCGGGGTGCTTCGGCCGGCGGTAGAACGCGCAGAACATGCAGTCCGCCACGCACACGTTCGTGTAGTTGATGTTCCGGTCGACGATGTACGTGACCACGCCGTGCGGATGGCGCCGGGCGCGCTCGCTGTCGGCCAGCGCGGCCAGCTCCATCAGCGGGGCGTGTTCGTAGAGGTCGAGCAGCTCGGTGGGTTCAGACATGCGGTGACCCCGTGGGACGGGGGGACGGGGGGACGGGGGGACGGACCGCCCGGTTCCGGGGCCGCACGACCTCGCGTCCCCCGGTCCCCCGGTCCCGCGGTCCCCCGTTCCTCACGCGGCCCCCAGGAAGCTCAGCGTGCCGTCCGGCACGACGCCGCGTGCCGCGAGGCGGCGCAGAAAGTCGGCCAGTCCGGCGAGGTGCCGGTACGACAGGCCGTAGTCCAGCCCGGCCAGGTACTCCACGCAGTCGCCGAGGTCCACGTCGGTGACCCGCGCGGCCTGCTCGGCCAGCTCGGCCAGGTGGGCCAGGCCCCAGCGGCGGCTCGCCAGCAGCGCGCGGTGCACGCCCTGCACGGCCTGCCGGTCCGTGCCCCGGCGCGCCGCCCAGACGGCGAACACGAACGGGAGCCCCGTCCACGCCTGCCACTCGGCGCCGAGGTCCACGGCGTGGGCGTACGCGCCCTGGGCGCGCAGCAGCAGCGCGGCGTCGCCGATCACGAGCACGGCGTCGTGCTCGGTGCGGGCCAGGTTCTCCAGGTCGCCCGGCTCGGTCGGCGCCGGGCTGGTCGCGAACTGCACGCCCCACCGCTCGCGCGCCACCAGCTCGAGCAGCAGCACGGACGTCCGCGAGGCGCTCGAGACGAGCACCCGCGCGCCGCCCAGAGCGGTGACGGGCCGCCGGCTGAACAGGATCACGCTGCGCACCGGGCCGTCGGAGCTGATCGCGAGGTCCGGGAGCAGCTCCAGCGCGTTCGCGTGCTGGGCGTAGGCGACGGCCGAGATGACGGAGATGTCGAGCCGGCCGTCGGCGAGCCGGTCGTTCAGCTCCGCGGGGGTCCCGGTCACGAGCGTGGCCGGCGCCGCGACGATTCCCCGGTCGATGGCGCCGTACACCGGATAGCAGTTGACGTAGCCGATCCGGCCGAGGCGCATCAGTCGAAGACCCGGACGGTCTGGTAGAGGGAGTCGCGCTCGACGGGCACCTTCCCCGCCGTGCGGATCAACTGCACGAGGTCGTCGTACAGCATCGCCATCGGCGTCTCGGCGCCGGCCTCGTGGTACACGCGCTCGTAGACGACCGTCCCCTCGACGTCGTCGGCGCCGAAGTTGAGCGCCACCTGCGAGACGAACGCGGTCACCATCGGCCAGTGGGTCTTGACGTGCGGGATGTTGTCGAGGAACAACCTGGCCACGGCGACGTTCTTGAGGTCATCCACGCCCTGCGTATCGCGCCCTTCCCACGCCATCGCCCGGCCCAGCTCGTTGTGGTCGGGGTGGTAGGCGAGCGGGATGTAGGTGAGGAAGCCGCCGGTTTCGTCCTGGAGCCCGCGCAGCATCGCGAGGTGCTCGGCCCGGTCGCGCGCCGTCTCCACGTGCCCGTAGAGCATCGTGCAGTTGGACGGGATGCCGAGGGCGTGCGCCTCGCGGTGCACCGCGAGCCACTCCTCGCCCACCAGCTTGCGGTCCGCGATCGTGGCGCGCACCGCGGTGCTGAACACCTCGGCGCCGCCGCCCGGGATCGTGGTCAGTCCCGCCTCTTGGAGGGCCACGAGCACCTCGCGCACGGCCGTCCGCTCGATCCGCGCCAGGTGCGCGATCTCGACCGCGGTGAGCGCCTTCACGTGCACGCCGGGGTGGGCGTCGCGCAGCGCGCGGATGACGTCGGTGTAGTAGGAGAGCCGCAGCTTCGGGTGCAGGCCGCCGACGATGTGGAACTCCCGGGTCGGCGCGGACTTCGCCTGCGCCGCCTCGGCGAGCACCTCCTCCAGGGTCCTGGTGTAGGCCCCCGCTTCCTTCGGCAGCCGCGCGAACGAGCAGAAGACGCAGGTGTTCCGCAGGACGCAGACGTTGGTCGGGTTGATGTGCTGGTTGGACGAAAAGAAGACCCGGTCGCCGTTCTTCCCGCGGTTGGCTGCGTCGGCCATAGCGCCGACGGCCAGCAGGTCGCGGCTCTCGAACAGCGTGAGGGCGTCGTCCACGGCGAGCCGCTCGCCCGCCGCAACCTTCTCGGCGATCGGGTGCAGCGTCGGGTCGGCGATGCGGAGGTCGGCGACGGCGGGGACGGCGGTAGCCACGATGGCCCTCAGGCGGCGTACCGCTTCAGCAGCACGCTGACGTTGTGCCCGCCGAAGCCGAACGAGTTGGACATTGCAGCGTCCACGGTGCGCTGGACCGCACGGTTGGGCGCGCAGTCGAGGTCGCATTCGGGGTCGGGTGTCGTGTAGTTGATCGTCGGTGGAATGATGCCCCGCTCGATGGCCAGCGCGCAGATGGCGAACTCGACCCCGCCCGCGGCCCCCAGCTGGTGCCCGGTCATGGACTTCGTGGAGCCGACCACGAGCGCGCGGGCATGCTCCCCGAAGACCGCCTTCACCGCCAGCGTCTCGGCGATGTCGCCGAGCGGCGTCGAGGTGCCGTGGGCGTTGATGTAACCGACCTCGCCGACCGACACCTTCGCGTCCTTCAGCGCGGCGCGCATCGCCTGCTGGGCGCCGCGGCCATCGGGGGCCGGCTGGGTCATGTGGTAGGCGTCGGCGCTCATCCCGTAGCCCGAGACCTCGCAGATGATCGGGGCGCCACGGCGCACCGCGTGCCCCAGGTCCTCGAGGATCACCACTCCCGCCCCGTCGCCCATCACGAAGCCGTCGCGGGTGGCATCGAACGGCCGCGAGGCGGTCGCCGGATCGTCGTTGCGCGTCGAGAGCGCCTTCATGTTGCCGAACCCGGCGAGCGCGAGCGGCGTGATCGCCGCCTCGGCGCCGCCCGCCACCATCACCTCGGCGTCGCCGTCGGCGATGAGCCGGTACGCCTCGCCGATGGCGTGCGCCGAAGAGGCGCAGGCGGACACGGTGCAGTAGTTCGGGCCCGTGAGGCCCCACCGCATGGACACCAGGCCGGCCGCCATGTCGGGGATGAACATCGGCACGAAGAACGGGGAGACGCGGTTCGGACCCTTGTGGAGGAAGGTAGTGACCTGCTCCACGAACGTCTCGATCCCGCCGATCCCGCTGCCGATCAGGACGCCGGCGCGGTCCTTGTCGGGGAAGCCGTTCGTCAAAGCCGCGGCGCTGACGGCTTGCGCGGAGGCCGCCATCGCGTACTGCGCGAAGCGGTCCATCCGCTTCGCCTCCTTGCGGTCCATCCAGGCGAATGGGTCGAACCCCTTCACCTCGCAGGCGAACTGGACCTCGAGATTCGAGGGGTCGAAACGCTGAATGCGCGCCGCGCCGGACGTCCCGGCGACCAGCGCGCTCCAGCTCTCCTCCGTGGTGTTGCCCACCGGCGTCACGAGCCCGATGCCGGTGACGACGACTCTTCGTCGACTCACCTACTTGCCGCCCAGGCGCTGGTGTAGATAGGTCAGGGCGTCGCCGACGGTGCGGAGCTTCTCGGCCTCCTCGTCGGGGATGTCGAGATCGAACTCCTTCTCGAAGGCCATCACCAGCTCGACCGTGTCGAGACTGTCCGCGCCGAGGTCCTCCATGAAGCTCGCCTCGGCGGTGAGCTTGTCCTTCTCGACGCCGAGCTCTTCGGCGATGATGTCCTTCACGCGCGTTTCGAGTTCCGCCATGTCCGCCATGAGCGTTCCGTCCCTCTGGAGGTTAGACCGCTACATCACCATGCCGCCGTCAACCACGAAAACCTGGCCCGTAATGTACGCCGAGGCCTCGGAGGCGAGAAAGAGCACGGCCGCCGCGACATCCTCGGGCTTCCCCAGGCGTTCCATGGGGATCTGCTTGGCGAGGACCTCCCGCTGCTCCGGGGTCAGCGCTGCGGTCATGTCGGTCGCGATGAATCCCGGCGCGACGGCGTTCACCGTCACGTTGCGTGAGGCCAGCTCCTTGGCGATGGACTTGGTCAGCCCCAGGAGGCCTGCCTTCGAAGCTGCGTAGTTCGCCTGGCCCTTGTTGCCGATCAGGCCCACGACGCTCGAGACGTTGATGATGCGCCCCCAGCGCCGCTTCATCATGCCGCGTGTCGCCGCCTTGATCGTGTGGAAGGCGCCCTTCAGGTTCGCGTCCTGCACGGCGTCCCAGTCGTCGTCCGAGAGCCGGAGGAACACGTTGTCCTTCGTGAGGCCGGCGTTGTTGACGAGGACGTCCACGGAACCGAGATCCTTCTCGATCGCCGCGACCGCCGCGTCCACCTGGGCCTGGCTCGCGACGTTGCAGGCGAAACCCTTCGCGCCGAGCCCGATCGCGGCGGCGGCCTGTTCCGCGCGGGCCAGGTCGCGGCCCAGCACCGCCACCTTCGCGCCCTCCTCAGCGAGCGCCGCGGCGATCGCGCGGCCGATGCCGCGGCTGCCGCCGGTCACCATCGCGACCTTGCCGTCCAGCCGAAGGTTCACGGCGCCTCCAGGAAGGCCTGCACCTCGGCCACGGTGCCGAGGCTCTGAGTCTGCGCGCCGGGCACGATGCGCTTCGCGAGCCCGGTCAGGACGGCGCCCGGCCCGATCTCCACGAACCGCACGCCGTCGCCCGCGAGCCGCGCCAACGCCCGCACGCACGCGACCCAGAGCACCGGGCTGGTGAGCTGCGCGACGAGCTGCGCACGCGCCGTCTCGACGTCCCGCACCGCCTCCGCCGTGGCGTTGGCCACGACCGGGAACGCGGGCACCGCCAGGTGGGCGGACTGCAGCTCGGCCGCGAGGCCGACCCCGGCCGGCGCCATGAGCGGCGAGTGAAATGCGCCGCTCACCTTGAGTGGGATGACGCGCTTGGCGCCCGCGGCCTTGAGCAGCGCTCCGGCGCGCGCCACGGCCGCGGGGTCGCCGGAGATGACGGTCTGGTCCGGCGCGTTGAGGTTGGCCGCGACGACCACGCCGCCACCGCCGCCGGCTTCCGCGCACGCCTGCACGACCGTGTCGGTCTCGAGCCCCATCACCGCGGCCATCGTGCCGGGACGGGCCGTGCCCGCCTCGTGCATCAGCTCGCCGCGGCGGCGCACCAACCGCGCCCCCTGCGCCGCGCCCAGGGTGCCCGCGGCCACATAGGCGCTGTATTCGCCGAGCGAGTGACCGGCCGCAGCGGCCGTCCGCCCGTTCAGCTTCGCTCCGACGACGGCCCACACCGCCGCCGAGTGGGCGAGGATGGCCGGCTGGGCGTGGTCGGTGCGCGTGAGCAGGTCTTCGGGGCCCTCCCACATCACCCGGGACAACCGCAGACCGAGCGCCGCGTCGATTGCCTCGAACGTGTCGCGGGCCTCCGGGAACGCGTCGGCGAGGTCCTTCCCCATCCCCACCTTCTGCGCCCCCTGGCCGGGGCACAGAAGGGCGACGTTCACCACGTGAGCACCGCCGCACCCCAGGTGAACCCGGCCCCGAAGGTCACGAGCAGCACGTTCATCCCCGACTGCAGCCGCCCGGTGCGCCGCGCCTCGTCCAGCGCGACGGGGATGGAGGCCGAGCTCGTGTTGCCGTAGCGGTCCACGTTCACGTAGACCCGCTCCATCGGGATGTGCGCGTGGCTCGCGGTCGCCTCGATGATCCGGATGTTGGCCTGATGCGGGACCAGCAGGTCCACCTGGTCGGCCGTGAGCCCGGCCCGCTCGAGGGCGCGGCTCGCCGCCTGCGCCATCGTGCGCACGGCGTTCTTGAAGACCTCGCGGCCGGCCATCTTGATGTAGTAGCCGTGGTCCCATGCCGCTTCCGGGCTTGGCGGGCAGATGGTCCCGCCCCACGGCCGCCACAGCAGCTCCTTGAGGGTGCCGTCGGAGCCGAGGTAGGTGGAGAGGAGCCCGCGGCCGCCGTTGGCGCCCGTGAGCACCACCGCGCCGGCGGCGTCCCCGAACAGCACCGCCGTGGACCGGTCCGACCAGTCGGTCACGGCAGTCAGCTTCTCGGCGCCGATGACCAGCACGCGCTCGGCGCTGCCCGAGGCAATCAGCCCTTCCGCCACCACGAGGCTGTAGACCCAACCCGGGCACGCGGCGTCCACGTCGAGGGCGAACGCGTTGGTGGCGCCGAGCATCGCCTGCACGTCGCACGCGACGGACGGCAGGAGCCGGTCCGGCGTCGCGGTGGCGAGGACGATCGCGTCTACGGCGTCGGCCCCGACGCCCGCCTCAGCCAGCGCGCGCCGGCTCGCCTCGGCGGCCATGTCGGCCGTGGTTTCGTCCGGGCGCGCATAGTGCCGCTCGACTATGCCCGTCCGCTCCCGGATCCACGTGTCCGAGGTGTCGAGCATCTGCTCGAACTCGGCGTTCGTCACGACCCGCTCGGGCACGTACGTGCCGAGGCCGGCGATGGCCGCGATCGGCCGCTTCACGATGCAGCGCCTCCCGGGAGGAACTCGCTGGTCATGTGCTGCACGAGGTGGTGCCGCGCGGCCTCGATCGCGACCTTCACGGCCGCGCGCTGCGCTTCGGGCGAGCTGCGTCCGTGGCAGATGATCGAGACGCCCCGCACGCCGAGCAGCGGCGCGCCGCCGTACTCCGCGTAGTCGAGCACGCGCCAGATCCGCTGCATCGCCGCGCCGTGTGCCAACTCGGCGCCAAGCTCGCGATCCACCAGGCGGTGGAAGAGCTTGCCCGTCGATTCGTAGAACTTCAGCAGTACGTTCCCGACGAACCCGTCGCACACCACCACGTCGAACGGGCCGCGGTCGCACGAGCCCAGGACGATGTCGCCTCCCTCGATGTTGCCGACGAAGCTGAGGCCGCTCGCCGCGAGGAGCCGGTGCGCCTCTTTCGTCGCCGCGTTCCCCTTCTCCTTCTCCTCGCCGATGTTGAGGAGGCCGACCGCCGGCTCGCTCCGGTCCATCACGTCGCGGGCGTAGAGCACGCCGAGATGCGCGAACCCGACCAGCTCCTGCGGCGAGCAGTCCACGTTGGCGCCGGCGTCCAGCACCAGGACGGGCTTGCCGACGGTCGGAAACGGGATGCCGATGGCGGGGCGCTCGAAACCGGGGTAGAGCCGCAGGATCAGCGTCGAGGCGGCCATCACCGCGCCGGTGTTGCCGGCGCTGATGAACGCGTCGGACCGGCCGTCCTTCTGGAGGGTGAGCCCGACCGCGATGCTCGACTGGCGCTTGGTGCGGACCGCCTGGAGCGGTTTGTCGCCCATGCCGACCGTCTCGGGGGCATCGACAACCTCGATGCGGGTGCGTGCGACGCCCTGGGAAGCCAGCTCCGCCTCGATCGCGGCGCTCCGGCCCACCAGCTGCACGACGACGTCGTCACCGACCTCGGCGAGCGCGAGCGCGGCGCCGGCCACCGGAGCGGCCGGGGCATGATCGCCGCCCATCGCGTCGATCGCGACCCGGATCACCGTCTACTCGTCCTTGATGTCGAGCCTTTTCTCGCCCTTGTAGTAGCCGCAGTTGGGGCAGACGACGTGCGGCCGGCGGGGTTCCCCGCACTTCGGGCACGGTGCGAGCGTCGGCACCGCCGCCTTGTAGTGCGTGCGGCGCTTCCGCTTCTTCGACTTCGAGGTCCGTCGCTTCGGTACGGCCATGGATCAGTCCTTCTCGTGTTCAGCCTGCGTCAGCGTCCTGAGCGCGTCCCACCGGGGATCGGTCGCCGAGGCGCAGCCGCACGGGCCGTCGTTCAGGTTCGCGCCGCACCTCGGGCAGAGGCCGCGGCAATCGGGCCGGCACTCGGCGAACCGGGGCAGCGCGAGCAACACCTCCTCGCGCAGGGCCTCGGTGAGGTCCAGCACCTTCGTCCGTTCCGGGATGAGGTAGCAGCTGTCGTCGCCCTCGTCGGCATCCTGCGTGGCGAACACGAGCCCCACGGATTCCCGGACCGGCACGTCCACGGGCGCCAGGCAGCGGCGGCACTCCATCCGTGCCGTGGTCGCGAACGCGACGCGCCAGTAGACCTTCCCTTCACCGGCGCTGCTCAGGCGGCCCCGGACGCGCAGGGGCTCGACCAGCCGGGCCTCGGCATCGGCGAGTTGTGGGTCGTCGACCGCCACTTCCCCGACGGTTTCCACGGCGCCGGCGCGCAGCTCTGCGAGGGCGACGCGCAGCATAGCCGAACAAGCTAACTCGTTGTCGGGCTTGGCGGAAGGGATTGGCTGCGACCCTTCAGGGGTTTCCATCAGCCGCACGGCGGTCAGACGAGCTGCGACTCCGCGAAGAAGAAACCCACCTCGCGCAGAGCGTTCTCCGGGCTGTCGGAGGCGTGGATCGCGTTGCGCTCCTTCGTCTCGGCGTAGCGCGCGCGCACCGTGCCGGGCGCGGCCTCCTTCGGGTCCGTCGCGCCGATCACCTCGCGCAGCTTCGCCACCGCGTCGTCGCGCTCGAGGGCGAGCGGCAGACACGGGCCGCTCGTCATGAAGGTGACCAGCGGCCGGAAGAACGGGCGCTCCCGGTGCACGGCGTAGAACGCCTCGGCCTGCGCCGTCGTCAGCCGGAGGAAGCTGGCGGCGCGGAGGCGGAACCCCTGCTGGACCAGATGGTCGAGGATCTTGCCGGTCGTGCCGGCGGCGACGGCGTCGGGCTTGATGATGGCGAGGGTGAGCATGAATGCCGGGTCTTGGGTCTTAGGTCTTAGGGAGTAGGGTCACTTGCCGAGCAGCTTGCGCACGATGTCACCGCGGGTGAGAAACCCCACCAGGGCTCCATCCCGAGTGACGGGAAACCGGTCGATGTCCTTCGACAGCATCAGAGCGGCCACGTCGGCCACGCTCTGGTCTTCCGCGAGGCACAAGACACTGCGGTCCATCACCTCGCGCACCAGGACCTCGCCGGGCTCCACGGGCGGACCCGTGCTTCCCCGGCGGCGCACGGCCTGCACCCGTCCCGTGCTGAGCTGCGAGACGGTGAGCGGCAGCAGGTGCCGCATCAGGTGCGCGTCGGTGAGCATCCCGACCACCTCGCGGTTCGGCCCGGTGACGGGGACGGTGCTGACGTCGCGTCCGGTCATGATCTGCGCCGCCTCGCGCAACGTCATCTCGTGGCCGACCGCCACGACGTGCGGGGTCATGAGGTCGCCGACCGTGAGGTCGTCGGGCACCGGCACCGCACCGAGCCCCGGGATCGCCAGCACGTCGGCGGGGCCGGCGGCCCGGTGCAGCCCCTCGAGCACCTCGTCCGACGTGAGCGCCTGCGCCGCCGCGCTCATCGCCCGGAGGTAGGCCGATGCCTCCGCCGTAGGGGCCACGATCAGGACCACGACCCGGGCGCAGCGGTTCGGGTCCTTCGCGAAGCAGAGCGGCTCCGCCGCCACGCCGAGGGCGATGGCGAGCTCGCGCACGGCGTCGGTGCGGAAGTGTGGCAGGAAGGCCCGGTCCCGCACCGACACGATGTCCTCCGGCCACTCGGACTTGAGGATCTCCAGCAGCCGCTTCTCATCGGACACGGCGCCGGCGGCGATCAGCGCCTTCGCGAGCTGCGTCGTTGCGTCGCGGACGTTCCGAGCCTTCAGCGGTACGACAACCCGCCTCGCGTCCAGCAGCTCGCGCAGCTTCACAATCGCGTCCTGGTCAGCTCGACCACGTCGGCCGGGCGCTTCATCACGGCGATCCCCGCCTTCTCGAAGGCCGCCATCTTCTCCGCCGCGGTGCCCGAGGAGCCGGAGATGATCGCGCCCGCGTGGCCCATGCGGCGCCCCGGCGGCGCGGTCTGCCCGGCGATGAAGCCGACCACCGGCTTCTTCATCTTCGCCTTCACGTACTCGGCGGCGTTCTGCTCGTCGGTGCCGCCGATCTCGCCGATCATCACCACCGCCTTCGTGGCGGGGTCGGCCTCGAACGCCTCGAGGCAGTCGATGAAGTCCGTCCCGATGATCGGGTCGCCGCCGATCCCGACGCACGTCGTCTGGCCGAGGCCCGCGCGCGTGAGCTGGTAGACGACCTCGTAGGTGAGCGTGCCGGAGCGCGAGACGACGCCCA